>Ga0315338_1000152_pt1 | contig 300900 bp, 293 predicted proteins | sample ASW8metaG_FD_204518 | JGI IMG/M metagenome (GOLD analysis project Ga0315338, IMG submission 204518) | Ammonia-oxidizing marine archaeal communities from Monterey Bay, California, United States - ASW #8 | ecosystem: Environmental > Aquatic > Marine > Coastal | place: USA: California | collected... | reverse complement strand
GAGCTTATGCTCTCGCGTCGCCGAGGAAAGCGAGCGGCCGGTGGAGTTTTGTTTCTTTCCCAATCAGACCGGGCACCCGTTCGAGTATTCCCGCCGCGAAATCACCGCCCGGCTTGACGGCGCCGTGGTCACTCCCCGCTTGGATTTCACTGACTACAACGACCAACTGAGGCAAAGTGATATCTACTTCGGCAGCTATCCCTTCGGCGGTGCCAACGCCGCGGTCGATACCTTCCTGCACGGCCTAGCGCCCGTGGTCATGGAGGGGACCGAGCCGCACAGCCGGACCGACAAACGGTTCATCCACTTGTTTGGCCTCCCCAAATGGCTGATCGCCAGGAACGAAGAGGAATATGAGGCGGCGGCGCTGCGCCTGATCAATGACGACGGCGAACGCTGCGCCATTTCCCGCCACATCCTCGATGCCGACCCGGCGGCGGTAATCTATTACAAGGAGCAGAACCTGTATCCGACGGACTTCGGTGATCTGGTCTGGTGGCTCTACCGCAATCACGAACGGATCAAGGCGTCGGACCGGCGGACCTGGAGCTTCGAGGATCGGCAAGCGTTCGACGCCGGATAGGGCGCGCCTGATTCACTTGCCGTCGATGTCGCGTTTGATGATGTGGGCCGGGTGGCCGACCGCCGTAACCCGCTCAGGCAGGTCTTCGAGCACCAGTGCTCCGGCGCCGATCACTGAACGCTCGCCGATGCCCAAGTGATCGACGACGATAGCGCCGGCGCCCAGATAAACCCGCTCGCCGATGCGGCACGACGCACAAATGTTGACGCCCGGCCCCAGGCTCGTGAGTTCACCAATCTCGGTGTGATGCCCAATCAACGCGCCCCGGTTGACAAAGACATGGCGGCCAAGCCGCGCATGGGCGCCGATGATCACCCCGGCGCTGACGATGCAGCCGTCCGCCAGCGTCGCCGTCGGCGATATCCGCGCCGTCGGGTGGACAAGAGTGGCGAACGGCATGCCGATGGCGTCCACTTGGTCAGCGAAGCGCCCGCGATGCGTCGTCATCAGACCGCCGATGGCGACATGGCTATCCTTCATGCCCGCGATATCGTCGATCCAATGGATGGGCAGGCCTTCCAACGTCTCCTCGCAGCGTGCGCGGTCCTCATTCTCAACGAAGCCGGCGACATGGACGCCCGCGACCTCAGACGCCAGATCGGCGATCTCGGCGGCCAACGTCCGGGTGCCCAGGATCAGGAGGGGTTGATCGATTTGTTTCGACGGCATGGTGCTTCTCAAGTGGTGTCAGCCGAATTTGACTGTAGCATTATTCGTATCGAAACGTTTCCATGAAGGGCCGGCAGGCCTGCTCGATGATTTGGATGTCTTCTTTCGTAAACGCGCGGGCATGGTTGCCGATGCTATCCTTCGACAGGGGCTTTCCGAGAAGTTTTGAATAAAAGGTTCCGGCGGTTAGTTTTTCTTCGCTGAATTCGACCAGCGTTCGCCAGGGCTGGGCGGCATCGAAGTCCTGCAGCGGGAGGCCGGTAAACTCAGCCATTGCGTTTACGGTGGCCTCCGTATCAGCCACCAGGTCCTCGTATTTCACAATCAACAATTTTTCTCTTAAATCGGAATTTCCGCTACTGAACAATGGTGCATAGTACCAATTGAAGTGCGCGGCATACTTTTTCAGATCTCCCGCCATCTGCGTCAAATTGGACACCTGGCCCAGCTCTGTTTGCCGTCGCGTCACAGCAAGCATGGAAGCAATTGTGTCGCGTGGATCGCGGACGGAAACAATGAACTTCGCGTCTTTCACCAACTCGCAAATCTCCGGGAACATTGCTGTCATTTCAGGGTTCTTTAAGACCAGATGAGCGGCTGGGTGGAAGTGTTTGAGCGTGTGCTGCAAAAAACGCTGCATTTGTTCGGCGTGAAAATTCTTCAGTTCACCCGGATCATCGAAATAGTGAGAAAGGTGGCTCTCAAGCATTTCTTGTTCATAGCGGTGAAGATTGGCCAGGAGGGTGACATACTTTGCCTCGTGGATGAGCGGGTTGGTGTCCTCGGTGCTGCACAGCACGGCCTGCAGCATGGTGGTGCCCGAACGCATGCATCCGCCGACGAAAAAAGTGGTCATGACCGGGAAAACCCTTTGCATTTGCGGGATTCCGGGATGATGAGGGGTTTCGCAGTTTGTACGATCAACATCGGAATTCCCAAATACTTGATGATCTAAGACTTTAGCAACGCGAACACCTATGTCCACAGGCTTTCGCAGCCGTGCGAAAACTGGAACGGCCATTCTTGCGCCCTGGCATCGCGTTTGTCATTCTCGGCAGTCCCCGCGGTTTTCTCAAGGAACACCCAAGGATGACCGGGCCGATGAAGACCGTGCTGATTGTTGGCGCCTTTGGAAGCGGCACCTCCGCGGTTGCGGGGGCGCTTCACCATATGGGTATTTCAACCGCGCCACCCCATTTTCACACCAATGACCCGAGGGTTCCCAACGCGTACGAATCAGTAGCGTTCCGAGATATTGTCCTGTCATTGGCGGACGAAGAAACACTTTCGGTTGATGCGGCTAAAACCGACCGGTTTGTTTGGGATATGCAAGAATTTCTAGCCGGCATAGAGGCGGACCTGCGACATGGAACCAACGCCGCGCAACCCAATTGTGTCGCCCTCAAACACCCACTGGCTTCGGTTTGTTTAAAAGAGATTTTTTTGGCGGCCGACCCGTCGATAATTTTGCTGCAGAGGCCGCTCAAAGACATTGAAGCGACGCGTGTGAGACGGCGGTGGGCGGCTCAATATGGCGCGGCTGGAGCGGAAGTAATTTATTCCAAAGCCCGCAGCGACCTGGCCAATCTCGACCGCGAGTTTCTAGATGTATCTTTTGATCATTTCCTGGAGGAACCGGAACAAGAGCTGCTGCGGATTCTTAATTTCTGTCAGATCGACGATCGAACCGTTACATCGCGTATCGGAGATGCTTTGACATTTGTCCGCCGCAAAGGTGGATCCATCACCGGCACCATATCTGTAACGACTGAAAAGGCTCCCCCCGAACAGCAGGGACTGACCATCGAACAGTCCATCTCGCTGGCCCTGCAACACCAGATCGAGGGCCGTCTGCCTCAGGCCGAGGAGATTTATCAACGGATTTTGCTGTCTGAGCCCAATCAGCCGGACGCCTTGCATCTGCTTGGAATGATCGCCCATCAAGTGGGGAAAAATGACATCGCCGTTGATCTCATTACCAAGGCCCTCATCGTCAAACCCGAATTTGCCCAGGCGCATAATAACCTTGGCAATGTGTTCAAGGAGTTGAGCCAACTGCATGAGGCCGCGGCAAGTTATCAAAAGGCCCTTGCCATCGTTCCGAATTACGCTGAGGCGCACAATAACCTCGGGAACGCGCTAAAAGAATTGGGGCGACGGGATGAGGCTGTCGCAAGTTACCGCGAGGCTCTCGCCATCAATCCCAACTACGCCGAGGCGTATAACAACCTTGGCAATTTGCACCAATCATTGGGGGAGTTGGACGAGGCCGTTGCTAACTACCAGCGGGCGCTCGTCATCAAGTCCGATTTCACTGAGGCGATTAACAACCTCGGCTGTGCGTTTCATGCCCTGGGGAAGTTGGATGAAGCCATCGCCAGCTTCAACAAATCCCTCGCCATCAATCCCGATTTCGCCAAGGCGTACAACAACCTTGGCAGTGCATTTCAAGACCTGGGAAGGCTGGATGAGGCCGCTGCCAGTTACAACAAGGCTCTCGCTATCAATCCCGAATTTGCTGAGGCGTATAACAACCTTGGCAGTGTGTTCGACAGATTGGGGGACTTTGACGCCGCTGCCGCTACTTATCGGAAGGTTCTCGCGTTCAGGCCGGATTTGCCGGATGCACACTTTAATCTGGCCCAAACACTATGCAGACGGGAGGAGTTGGGCGACGCCCTTGCCAGCTATAAAAACGCTCTTTCCATCGATCCGGAGTATGAAATCGCTGCGGCGAATTTTCTGTTCCAACTTCAACACGCCTGCGCATGGCAGGACTTTGAAAAACTACGGCCCAGGGTCGAGAGGTTCACGAGGCAATCAATCATAAATGACGAGGAGGCTGCCGTAACACCGTTCAGCCTGGTGGCAAGAAGCCCTGATGCGCGAGAAAATTTCATGGTTGCACGGGCACGGAGCCGCAAGACCGCGGATCGAATGTCCGGCATCAAACGGAACTTCCCCGCGCCCCCGGAAAAATCCCGAGGGTCAAAAATCACGCTTGGCTACTTGTCCGATCATTTCCGCAACCATCCGACGGCACACCTCATCACCGGCCTGTTGGGTCAGCATGACCGAACAAAGTTCAACGTCTTTTGTTTTTCCTATGGACCGGATGACGAAAGTGAGTACAGGGAGAAAATCAAGAATGTAAGCGACGCGTTTATTGATATTCGGTCAGCCGACCATCTCGAAGCCGCAAACCGAATTCATGAGTCCGGCGTCGATATCCTCATCGATCTGAACGGTTACACGGCAGACAACCGCCTGGAAATTTGCGCGCTCCGTCCCGCACCTGTGCAGGTTAACTACCTCGGTTTCCCAGGAACGACCGGCGCGCATTTTCTCGATTACATTCTGACCGACCGGGCCGCAACACCCGACAATCAATCACCCAATTTCAGTGAAAAATTCGTCTATTTGCCACACAGTTTTTTTGTAACCGATAGCGCCCAGAGCATATCCGATGCACCGCTTGCTCGGGAGGATTTCGGCCTGCCGGCAGACGGCTTCGTTTTTTGCTCGTTCAACAGCAGTTACAAGATCGAGCCGACGATGTTCGAAATTTGGATGAACCTTCTGAAAGGAATTCCGGACAGTGTCCTGTGGCTGATTAAGAGCAATCCACTTGCCGAGGAAAATCTGCAGCGCGAAGCGGAGGCTAGGGGGATCGACGGCGCGCGGCTCGTTTTCGCGGAGAAAATACCAAAAGACCAACACCTGGCGCGCTGCCGACTCGCCGATTTGGCGTTGGACACCCTCGTATACGGTGGTCATACGACGACGGCGGATGCATTGTGGGCAGGCGTTCCGGTGGTTTCGGTGCAGGGCACTCATTTTGCCTCAAGAGTGTCATCGAGCATTTTGAGCGCCATTGGAATGCCGGAACTTATCACTGAAGATTTGACAGGCTACGCGGCGCTTGCGCTACGGCTGGCGCTGCATCCCGGCGAACTCGCCGCGCTGCGGTCCAAGTTGGCGAAAAACATCGGCACCGAACCCCTGTTCGACACGCCGCGTTTCACACGTAACCTTGAAAACGCTTATGGCCGAATGTGGGATCGGTTCCTTGCCGGCAAGGCGCCGGAACAGATCGATCTGGTCGAGGCGTAAATCTGCTGGACGCCCGGTCATCAATGCCGGTTAAAATTGTCAGCTGAAGTCGAGAAATGTGTTTGCCGCCAAAGTCGACAGGTCGGACGTACTGATATCCTCCAGGGTGGCGACCCGCACCGCCGTGTCGAAAGTGCTGGAGCTGGAATTGGCGGTTACCTGGAACAGCGCCGCGTCGGTGCCGTTACCCTGCACCAGGTAAATTATGTCACTGGAATTTATCCCGGTCAGGGTGTTTGCCTGGGTCAGAGCCGTGCCCGTCGTCAGGTCGGCCTCCGCGGTCTGGTTGACGAACAGACCGGTGTTGGTGCCGAGCGCCGTTCCAGTGATATCGGCGGCGGTCTGAAAATCGGCACCGGTGCCGCGCAGGCTTCCGCCTACCGTCCCGCCGAGAAAATCAAACGTGTCGGCTCCGTTCAGAAAATCGGTGATTGTTTTTCCGAACGTCGAGCTTGCCCCAAAAATGAATCGGTCCGTGCCGCCACCGCCGGTCAGGATGTCAGCTCCGTCGCCGCCATTGAGCGTGTCGTCGCCGGCGCCGCCCCGGAGGATATCCGCGCCTTGCCGGCCGAACAGTGAATCGTTGCCGGTGCCGCCGTAAAGCGTGTCGTTGCCGCTATTGCCGGTGATGCTGTCATTGCCGCCGAGGCCGAAGATCAAGTCGTTGCCACCTTCACGTGCCCCAATACCAGATCCGCTGATGGTGTCGGAACTGGTACCGCCAACGAGCACGTCGTTGCCGCTGGAAAAGTTGGAATCATTGCCGGATCCGGCGACATCCAGCGCCAGCGCAAACGGCGAGATGAACAGGCCGCTGTCGAGGACTGAGTCATTGGTGTCGGCGACGACGACCTCGACCGTGTGCCTGACCAAGCTGCCTTCCACGGTACCGGAGCCGAGCAGACCGACGGAGGTTTCCGGTGCGGTGATGCCGTCATATTCGGTGTTGAGAACGCCGCCTGAATTATCGGTGAACTTGGCTTCGTTGGAGCCATCGACGAATTGGACCGCGGTGTTGTCGGTATCGAAGGTAAGCGTATTGGTGCCGTCGACGAACACGGCGGCGATATCGCGGACGGTCTCATCGGGGAATTCCTCCGACCCGAACATCCATTTGTAAACCAGCCCTTTGACTTGCGTGCTCGACGGCACGGTGAACTCGAACTTCAACACCGTCGCATCGGTTATGGTCTGTGACCCGCCGGCCAGACTGAAGACCAGGCTGCCGAGGCTGCCGAAGGTGCCGGAAATCGTCCCGCCGGCAAAACCGGAAAAACCGGTGCTGGTATTGGTAGTCGGCGGCGTGCCGTCGCCGCTGGTGATCAGGATGCCCGGTGTCGACAAGGAAAAGGCGGTGCCGCCGGTGGAGCCCAGATTGACGCTGGCAAACGATTGCGCCGAGGCGTTACCGACGTTGCCCTGAAAGACGACGGAACTGGCGTCGAGGACGAAATCACCGCTATATGCGGAGTTTATTCTGGCCGCCAGATCGCCGATGTTGACCGGATTGACGGCGATGTCATCGTCCGGAGGGACGAAGTCGTCATCATCATCGTCGTCGAAGGGGTCGTCGAAATCATCACCGAATCCGTCACCAGGACCAAAACCGGGGCCAAAACCAAAATCGTCACCAGGGCCGAACTCGCCGCCGATCTCGCCAAGGAATCCGTCAATGAATTCGTCGATAAAGTCTCCTGCCTCACCAGCAAATAGGTCGCCGAATGCATCCGGGTTTTCGAAGAATTCGAGACCCTGGTCCAGGAAAATTTGTTCGAGTGCCGCCTCGGCTGCCTCCTCAACGAGTTCCGCTTCCTCTTCAGCTTGTTGTTCTGCTGCCTCATTGGCTGCGTTGGAACCCGATGTCGCCAAGGTGTCAGTGCCGCCGGGCGGGGGTTCGCCCTCGCCTTCACCGGCGCCGGCCAACGTTGGGTCGGGCGCATTGGCCGGATCGATGGTGAAGGAGTTACCAATCTGCTCGATTGATTGGGCGGTGCCGAAGGCCTCCGGATTGTCGGCCAGGATGGCATTGGTTACAGTTTCGACCACAGCGCCCGCAGCCTGCGTCAACGCCTCCTCGATGGAACCACCGGCGGCCAGCGTTTCGTTAAAAGCATCTTCCGCCGCCGCTTGGGCTTCGTCCTGCAGTTCAGGTGCAGCGCCGGCTTCAGGCGCTCCATCGCTGCTAGTCGTGCCGCCTGTACTGCCGCCGTCATCAGTCGTACCGGTCGGTGTCGGCGACGACACCGGCACAGTCGGTGCTGCGGCAATGGCCGAGCCGAAGAACTGACTGACGGCCGCTGCCGGCAAAACTACCGGAACAGATGGCGGCGAGAACGGGCTTGAGACCTGGGTCGTGGCATTGGGCCGGTTCAGGGTCTGGGCGCCGACCTGGGTGGTGATCACCATCTCACCGGTCAGGGTATCGCCGCCCTGCTGGCCGCCGAGAGCGTCGGGATCAAGGAGGATGCCGCCTTCGCCGGCTTCCTCGGCGAACAGCGAAAACGTGTCGGTCTTGCCGATCTTGCCGCCGCCGGCGGTGCCGCGAATACCCACGGTGGCTGTCGGCGTCTTGATGGTCATGGCGTCAATGTCGCTCTTGGCGATTTCGCCCGACACGAAAGAGAACACGCCCTGGGCGACATTGAACACCGAGTTGCCTTCCTGGCTGCCCGGGTCATAGACCATCTCGTCGATGACCATGGAGCCGCTTTCGGCCAGGGAGAACGTGGAATTATCGGCGAATACGATACCGATGCTTCCGTCGGCATCGGTCTCCACCGCATCGCCCTGGAAGATATCGGTGCCTTCGACGGCCTTGATCTTGGTGCCGTCGGTTCGGGTGATGAAGACCTCGCCCTTGGCCACCTCGACCTTGCCGACGGACTCGTCGCCGGCCGCCTGGGCGACCTCAATGATATCCGGGGAATTGCCGTTTACCGGTGGCTGCGGCGACATCTCATTCATGACGGCATCCTACCATAAGGCTGACACCCTCGCCAAACGTCCGGCCCACACTTTAATCGACGACGTCGGGGCTCAGCGCGCCCATGACGTTGAGCAAGGTAAATACAGCGACGGCAACGTTGGTCTCGGCGGATGTGGCGTCACTGCTGGCGTTGATCAGGGCCGTTTCACCGGCCAGAACGTCAATCAGGGAGCGGTTGCCGAGCTGGCGTTCGCGGCGAGCCAGCTCGAGGAATTCCGCGGCGATATCGGCCTGATTGCGAAGATAACCGGCATTTTCCCGCGCGGTTTGCAGATTGTCCCAGGCATTTCGTGCCTGCTCTTCGGTAAGATCGCGGGTGTCGCCATAGCGGTTGACCGAGGCGAGGTGTGACTGCTTCGCGGCCTTCAGGGTATTGACCGCGGTCAGGCCCAAATTGAAGTCATAGGACAGCTCAACCTTGATGATCCGTTCCAACTTGGAGCCCGTGGTGCCGCCCTGGTCGATCTTGTGGTTCTCTTCGGCAATGGCTTCCAGGGACGGGTAGTATTCGTCAATATTGGATTTGACGATGCTTTCTTCGGCCAGATCGGCGGTAACTCTTGACGCCCTAAGCCCAGGGTTCCCTTGATGTGCCAACTGGATTGCTTCCTCCAGGGTCTTAGGCAGCAACTCGGTCGGAATTCGCGGCTCGGCCAAGCTGGCGATGTCATCCGGCGTCTTATAAAAAACCGCCCGGTACCTGTTCATCAGCGTTCGCAGCCCGCCTTTGGTTTGAATGACGCGGGCATTGGCCCCGGCCAGCTGCGTCTTGGCTTGCAGCACATCGGTGGAGAAGCCGGAACCGCGCTGCACACGGGCGTCTTCCAGTTCCGCCTGGCGTTTGATGTTGGACACTGACCCTTCGGCGAATTGCACCAGCTTGTTGGCCCGGATCAGGTTGAGATGGGCAGTAATGCCTTGCAGGAGCAGGTTCTGCCGCGTCGCCTCCCTGGTCGCCAGGGATTGATCCAAGGTCAGCCGGGAGGATCGAATCGACGAATTCGACGAGCCGAAATCCCAGAGCTGCTGGGTCACCGAAACGGACAACTCGCGCGGCGTTAGGTCGGTGTCCGCGGTACCCGCTGGTTTGACCTGTTTTTCGTAACCCCAGCTTCCGGTGACGTCCAAGGTCGGGTACCAGTCACCCCAGGCGACAGAAACATTCTCACGGGCCGCCACCACATCGGCTTCCGCCGCCAGCATCGTCTTATGCCGGGCAATCAGGTTGGTAAGCTCTTCCTTCAGCGTACCGGCCGTACTCGCAGGCGCCGCCAGGGCAAAACCAACAAGTACTGATGCGGCCATACGCAGGACGCGGCTATATCCAATCATGAATGGAAAACCTCTTCCGCCAAGCTGTATTAATTCCCCCCGAAACAACGCGCCCAGTCTAACCAATCAATCGAGCCACGACTAGCCCATAATATCCACAATCGGGCAAAATTGTGCCACTAGATGAGCCGCCGAAACCTCCGCCAAACACACTATATTGGGGTCTGGCGCGTATCCCGCGGCTGAATTCTTAAAATTGGCACGGTTACTGCAGGGGTATTTGCGAGCACGTTTGTCATGCACCTTTGGAACGGGAGAAGACCCATGCATGCCACTTTTGAAAAAGCCGAGAACTTCGAAGCCCTGTTGCTGTCCGAATTCAATACCGCGCCGGCCTTGCCGACGCCGCATCCGGGCGAGGACCAATTCGACGCCGGCCAGCGATTGGTGAACGCCATATCCGATGATCTGAGCCTCGACATGCTGATCCTTGATATCGACGGGATTCAGTAACCGATTTTTGGAGAATTCCCGTGTTTTCAAACGGTTATGACCCAGCTGAGGGGTATGCGGGGCGGCAGCGGGACTATCAGTTGGAGTTGGCGCAAAGCCTGATCGGCAGCGTCGGCATGGAAGCCGCCATCGATTGCGCCCGCCAGAACGAGTGGGAAGGGGTTTTGGCGCGGATCATGGGCCTATGCCGCGGGCCGAGGCGGACAACCGTATCCGCCAAGCCAAGCGCTACCGAATAACCGGCGCCGGCGGCCCCGCGGACCCAGGCAGAATTTTCCCGCCGCCGCGCAGTCCTAATTTCTTGGAAAACTAGTCCTCGCCACTGTCACGCGACTGTGCGTCAACCACCGCGAGCGCGCTCATATTGACGATCCCGCGCGCGCTGACCGATGGGGTCAGGATATGCGCGGGGCGCGCCGCGCCGACGAGAATGGGGCCGATGGGCAGTCCGTCGCCGATCGATTTCAACAGATTGAAGGCATTGTTGGCCGCCTCCAGGTTGGGCAGGATCAACAAATTGGCGCTACCCTCGAGGCTCGAGTTGGGAAACACCCGGTTGCGCATGGTCTCGTCGAGGGCGACATCGGCATGCATTTCGCCTTCCACGATCAATTCAGGCACCCGCTCCTTGAGGATCGCCACGGCCTCGCGCATCTTGACTGCGCTGGCCGTGTCCGCCGTTCCGAAATTGGAATGCGACAACATGGCGACCTTGGGTGTTTCACCAAACCGGCGCACGGTCTCGGCGCTCAACAGGGTCATCTCGACGATTTCTTCCATGGTCGGATCAACCGTGATCTGGGTGTCGCAGAGGAAGAAGGTACCCTTCGGCATGATCAAGACATTGAGGGCCGAGACGTCGCGGACGCCTTCACCCTTGCCGATGACGTCGAGAACATGGCGCAGGTGCCAACCGTAATTGCCATACGTGCCGCAGATCATGGCGTCGGCGTCATTGCGGTGCACCAGCATGGACGCGATCACCGTCGAGTTGGTGCGGATAACGGTGCGGGCAAGATCCGGCGATACACCGCTACGTTCCATGATTTCGTGGTATCCGCGCCAATAGTCGTCATAGCGCGGATCGTTGTTCGGATTGACCAAGCTGTAATCGGTATCGGGGCTGAGCCGCAGGCCCAGCTTTTTGACCCGGCTGTCGATGACTTCCGGGCGGCCGACCAGGATGGGCATGGCAATGCCGTCGTCAACCAAGACCTGGGCGGCGCGCAGGACGCGCTCATCTTCGCCTTCGGCAAAAACCAGACGCTTGGGTTCATCGCGGGCACGGTCGAAAACCGGCTTCATGAGCATGCCCGAGCGGAATACGAACCGGCTGAGCCGATCCCGGTAGGCGTCAAAATCCTCAATCGGCTTGGTGGCGACGCCTGAGTCCATGGCGGCCTTAGCCACGGCCGGCGCGATAACTTCAATCAGGCGAAGGTCAAATGGTTTCGGAATCAAATATTCCGGACCGAATTTCAGGTCCTCCCCCCGGTAAGCCTTGGCCACTACTTCCGAGCTTTCGGCCATGGCCAGATCGGCGATCGCCATGGCCGCCGCAATCTTCATCTCCTCGTTGATGGTTGTTGCGCCGACGTCGAGGGCGCCCCGGAAGATAAACGGGAAGCAAAGCACATTGTTGACCTGGTTGGGATAATCCGAACGTCCGGTGGCAATGACGGCGTCGTGTACAGCCGCTTTGGCGTCTTCCGGTGAAATTTCTCCGACCGGATTGGCGAGGGCCAGGATCAACGGCTGCTCAGCCATGCGCTTGATCATGTCGCCGGTTAGAATTCCCGGCGCCGACAGGCCGAGAAACATATCGGCGCCATCAATAACGTCATCCAGGGTCCGCCCCTTCGTGGCTTGGGCAAAAGCCGCCTTGTGCGGATTCATCTCCTCGGTGCGGCCTTCGAATATGACCCCGATATGATCGACCAGAGTGATGTTCTCGCGTTTGACGCCCATGTTCATGAGCAGGTTCAGACACGCGATACCGGCGGCACCGCCGCCGGTGGAGACTATCTTGACGTTAGCGAATTCCTTTTTGACCACGCGCAACCCGTTGAGGACGGCGGCGGCGACGACGATGGCGGTGCCGTGCTGGTCATCGTGAAATACCGGAATGCCCATGCGCTCGCGGCACTTTTCTTCAACGACGAAGCATTCCGGCGCTTTGATATCTTCCAGGTTGATGGCGCCGAAGGTCGGCTCCAGGCTACAGATGATATCGACCATCTTGTCCGGATCCGTCTCATCGATCTCGATGTCGAAGACATTGATTCCGGCGAATTTTTTGAACAGCACCGCCTTGCCTTCCATCACCGGCTTCGACGCCAGCGCGCCGATGGTGCCAAGGCCGAGCACGGCGGTCCCGTTGGTAATGACCGCGACCAAATTCTGACGGCCGGTCAGATTGGCGGCCTCGGCCGGGTCTTCGGCGATGGCATCGCAGGCGGCGGCGACGCCGGGTGAGTAGGCGAGCGCCAGGTCGCGCTGGTTGCCGAGCGGCTTGGTTGCCGTTATCTCCAGCTTTCCCGGTTTTGGGAAGCGGTGATAGTCCAGCGCCATTTCCTTCAGTGATTCGTCTGACATGGCTTCCTCGCTGTCAAAACGTGGTCACGGGCCTTTGCCGCGCACGTAGCCCCTTGCACCGTCCAGGGTGATGTGTAAAACGCATTTGGGCAACCTGTTTTCCCGCCTACGTGTCGAAGGGATGGTCATGAAACCCAACCGAACCGCCTTGGCGCCGCCTGTCATTGGCCACCGGGGAACCGCCGGACATGCGCCCGAAAATACCCTCGCCTCGGTTCGCCGGGCGGCGGAACTGGGGGCCAAGTGGGTGGAATTCGACACCAAGCTGACCGCCGACGGCCAAGTGGTGGTGTTTCATGACGACGACTTAAACCGCACCACGGACGGCCATGGTCCCATCAGCGAACATACATTGGCCGCCCTCAAGCACTTGGACTCCGGTGGTTGGTTTGGATCCGCCTTCGCGGGCGAACGGGTGCCGACTCTGCACGAAATGTTCGATGTCCTGGCTGAGCACAATCTTGGCGCCAATATTGAAATCAAGCCCAGTCCGGGAAGCGAAACGGAATCTGGCCTTGCGGTCGCATCCCTGGTGCGCCGCCATTGGCCGAAGACGTTGCCGCCGCCTGTCATCTCAAGTTTCAAACCTGAGTCGCTCGAGGCAATCAGAAGCAACGCGCCGGAATTCGAGCGGGCGCTGTTGTATTTGAAAATGCCGGTCGATTGGCGCGACCAGGCGGCCGAACTCGAATGCGCGGCGCTTCATTGCCTGCACCGCCACTTGACCCGGCCTCGGGTCGAGGCCATCAAGGCCGAGGGTTATGCGCTCCGGTGCTTTACCGTCAACAACCGGAGAACCGCGCGCAAGCTGTTCCGGTGGGGCGTCGACGCGGTGATCTCTGATTACCCGGATCGTATGTTGTCGCTGTAGCCAGCCACGGCTGTGCGTAGGGTTTCACGCGGCTCGATATCGTAATACCTTGGACCGGCAACGTGTGAGGAAGCCGGCTTGAGTCAACGCGACCATATTCTTGCCATTGATCAGGGTACGACCAGTACCCGGGCCATGCTGTTTGACAGTCATGGCGCGCCGCAAGGCGTGGCGCAGCGCGAGTTGCCGCAAATCTATCCCGATGACGGCTGGGTTGAGCATGATCCGGAGGATATCTGGCGAGCCACGCTCGACGTCTGCCGTCAAGCGATCGGCGGCATCGACGGTGGCGTGGCGCGAATGGCCGCCATCGGCATTACCAATCAACGGGAAACGACATTTATCTGGGACCGTGAGACGGGCGAGCCCATCCATAATGCCATCGTCTGGCAGGACCGGCGCACCGCCAGTCGCTGCGCGGCCCTGAGTGAGGGTGGGCATTCGGAAATGGTGGCCGCCAAAACTGGATTGGTATTGGACGCTTATTTTTCCGGCACCAAGATTGCCTGGATACTGGACAACGTGGATGGCGCGAGGAGGCGGGCCGAGGCCGGCAAGCTGGCGTTTGGAACCGCCGATACCTTCCTCTTGTGGCGGCTGACCGGCGGCAGAGTTCACGCCACGGACGCTACCAACGCGTCTAGGACCATGCTGTTCGATATCCACACTCAGGATTGGGACGACGAACTGCTCGAACTTTTAGGTGTTCCTCAGGCCATTCTGCCGGAGGTCATGGACTGCAGTGGTGAGTTCGGCGTGACGGGGGCGGACCTGTTCGGAGCAGCCATCCCGATTACCGGCATTGCCGGCGACCAGCAGGCAGCGACCATCGGCCAGGCGTGCTTCGATGCGGGCATGATCAAGAGCACTTACGGAACGGGCTGCTTTGTCATGCTCAATACAGGCGGCGAGGCGGTTACCTCGAAAAACAAGCTCCTGACCACCGTCGCCTACCGATTGGGCGGCAAAACGACCTATGCCCTGGAGGGCAGTATCTTTGTCGCCGGCGCCGCCGTGCAGTGGTTACGCGATGGCCTTCGTATCATCGACAACGCCGTAGAGACGGAAGCCATTGCTGCAGCGACTCCCTCGGCCGACGGCGTTTATCTGGTTCCCGCCTTCACCGGGCTGGGCGCGCCCTATTGGGATCCAGACGCCCGCGGCGCTATTCTCGGCCTGACCCGTGATACGGGCCGCGAACAGATTGTCCGCGCCGCCCTGGACGCGGTTTGCTACCAGACGCGGGATCTGATGCTGGCCATGCAGGCGGATGGCGCCGGGGCGCCGACGGCGCTTCGGGTCGATGGCGGCATGGTGGCCAACGATTGGCTCATGCAGCACCTTGCCGATATCCTGGATGTGCCGGTGGACCGGCCGCAGATCAGCGAGACAACCGTCCTCGGCGCCGCCTATCTGGCTGGTCTCGGCGCAGGTATGTTCGGTTCGCTCGCCGAGATCGCGGAAAATTGGCAGTTGGATCGGGCATTTGCTCCGTCGCTCGATCCCGATTCGCTGGAATCACAGTATTCTGGGTGGCTGCGGGCGGTGGACCGGGTTCGCGGCAGGTAGTCTCCGTCGCTGTTTCAGGTGACTTGCGACAAGAAACTTCCCTTTTCCCGCCATCGGAAGGAACATGGAGCCTAATTGACCACGCAAATGTGAGCTTTGCCGTGAACGGTATTTTTTTCGCCATTGTCTTGATTTCGTTTGTTATTGCCGGCTATCGCCAAATCGTTTGGTCTGGCGGCGGCGATGTGTCGCCCATGGAGGCCTTGGGTGCCGCCATGATCGATGCGGCGGCAGGTTCGGTGACTTTGGCGATCGGCTTGGTCGGTGTGATGGCGCTGTTTCTCGGCCTCATGAAAGTAGCCGAGCAGGGTGGCCTATTGGTCATCATCGCCCGCGCCGTCAGGCCATTGATGGTGCGGCTGTTTCCGGACGTGCCGGCGGAACACCCGGCCATGGGCGCCATGATCCTCAACATGTCGGCTAACGCGCTCGGCTTGGGCAACGCGGCGACACCGTTCGGCATCCGCGCCATGCAACAGCTCGACAAGCTGAACACGCAGAAGGGGACGGCGACCAACGCCATGGCCCTGTTCCTGGCCATCAACACGTCGAGCGTGACCTTGCTGCCGACCGGCGTCATTGCGCTCCGCGCCTCGGCCGGTTCCGTGGATGCCGCTGGTATCGTTCCGACAACCCTGTTCGCGACCATTTGCTCGACCACCGTGGCCATCATCGTGGCCAAGCTGTGCCAGCGCTATTGGCCGATGACCCCGGCGGGTGGGATTGAGATTGCCGCCGAAGCCGAGCCTGCTGAGGTCGGCGAAATCGACGATTCCGCATCGGCGCTTGGAGACGGCCTGCCGACGGAGACCGGCGCCGCCTATCCGCTTTGGGTATCGATGTCGGTTCTAGTTGGTGTCGGCGCACTGATTCCCTTGACCGTGGTGTATGGGCGCGAGATTTCGCCGTGGATTATTCCCGGGCTCATGGTCGGATTGCTGGGATTCGGCGCGTTACGCGAGGTTCGCGTCTACGAAGCTTTCGTTGAAGGCGCGCGCGACGGGTTCGACGTTGCGCTCCGGATTATCCCCTATTTGGTGGCGATCCTGGTCGCTGTCGGCATGTTTAGGAACTCCGGCGCCATGGACATGCTGGTGGAGCCGTTGGGCGCCGTTACCAGTTTGTTTGGGTTGCCCGCCGACGCCCTGCCCATGGCGCTGCTGCGGCCGCTTAGCGGTTCCGGCGCCTATGGCATCCTGGCGTCGATCATTCAGGATCCGGCCATCGGTCCGGACAGCTACACCGGCTACCTCGTTTCCACATTCCAAGGCTCGACGGAAACCACCTTCTACGTGTTGGCGGTCTATTTCGGCGCGGTACAGATTCGCCGCATTCGCCATGCCCTGGTTGCCGCGCTCTGCGCCGATGTGGCCGGGATCGCGGGTGCCGTGTTTATCGTTTCGGTTCTCTATGGTGGGAGTTAATTGTGCCCCTGGATGCCTCTGAGCTGATTAGCGACGCGGATATCGAACGCTACCGGTCCGATGGCGTCATCTGCCTGCGCGGCGGCTTCAAGGATTGGACTGAGACACTCGCCCAGGGAATTGAGCAAAACCTGAGAGATCCCGGTCCCATGGCCCACGATCTTTCCGGCGAGGCCGACAGTAACGCCGGCCCCGGCCGGTTTTTCGGTGATTACTGCAATTGGCAGCGAATTTCCGAGTTCAGCAATTTTGTCACCAACTCACCGGTTGCCGAAATCGCCGCCCGTGTCATGCAATCGGAGACGGCGCAAATTTACCACGAACATGTCCTAATCAAGGAGCCGGGGACGGCCACGGCGACGCCGTGGCATCAGGACCTGCCTTATTTCAACGTCAAAGGGAGTCAGACATTAAATATTTGGCTGACCCTGGACCCAGTGAACGAGGACGTTTGCCCCCGGTTCGTCGCCGGATCCCATTTGTGGGGGAAGCTCTACTATCCGCGCATGTTCGCCGATGCCAGCGACTACGAGTATTCCGGCGATGCCTATGAGACGGTTCCCGACATTGACGCCGCGCCGGACGACCACAATGTCCTGCGATGGCAACTGGAACCGGGGGACGCGCTGCTGTTCAATTTTCTTATTGTTCACGACGCGCCCGCCAATACCTCTGAGCATCGGCGGCGAGGTTTCTCGACCCGTTGGTTGGGTGATGACGTGGTCTTTGCGGAGCGTCCCGGCACAACGTCTCCGCCCTATCCCGATATCGGCCTCGGTGAAGGTGACAAAATACGCACGGACTGGTTTCCGGTGATCTGGCCGAGAATCTGATGACGGAAATCGAAAACAAGGAAGAAGCACCGGTTTCGGACCGGCTTGTCGGATCGTCGGCTCCGTACAGGGGCATTGCATGCATGGTCGCCGGCGGTGCTCTTTTGACCGCCAACGACGCTATTCTCAAATGGCTGACCGGTGGTTATCCGGTTGGCCAGATCATGTTCCTGCGCGGCCTTTTCGTGTTTGTGATGGTGGCCTATCTGGTGTGGCGGGCCGGCGGCCTTGTGTCGCTGAGGGTTGTTCGTTTCAGGGGGCATTTGGTCCGGGCCGGACTGGTTGTCGGCGGCACCTTTATGTTTGTGACCGGCCTTAGCCTGCTGCCATTGGCCGACGCAATCGCCATCAGTTTTGCCGGCCCGCTTTTTGTCACCGCGTTGGCGCCGGTGATGTTGGGCGAACACGTGGGCTGGCGGCGCTGGGCGGCGGTTTTGGTCGGTTTCGTCGGAGTCTTGGTGATGATCCGGCCGACCGGCGAGGCGGTCCAATGGGCGGCGCTTCTTCCCCTGGCGGCGAGCCTGACGGGAGCGCTTCGCGATATTCTGACCCGAGGAATGTCGGGACGGGAATCATCCGTCGCCATCCTTTTCGTCTCGACCTCGGCGGTGTGTCTGGGTGGTTTGGCCACGGCGCCATTTGGTTGGTCGCCGGTAACGATGCCCGATATTGGTCTGTTCGCCCTTGCCGGCTTGGTTCTCGGCGGTGCGCATTTTCTGTTGATCGAGACGTTTCGCTTCGCCGAGGCGGCTCTGGTCGCGCCGTTCAAGTATTCCAACATGATCTGGGCAGTGGCTTTGGGGTTCTTCATCTGGGGCGACTTACCGGACCGCTGGACGATTGGCGGCGCCGCCTTCGTCATTTGCAGTGGTCTCTATATCCTGCACCGGGAATCAGTGCGCGGGAGGCCGCTCTAGACAGAATGCGCGGAAAAGTGATTCGGGCGGCGGCCGATGAGCCGTTAAACTACGGTGTTCCGAACTGGCGAAGGAGCAAACAATGAAAAGCTGGTTGATCGCGGCACTGATTGTGATTTTCTCTTCCGGCCCGGTATCGGCCGCGGGTAGTAGTTCCAGCGATAGCCCAAAGGATCCGTTGGTTAATCAGGCCAAGGACCTCATCAAAGTCGAAAAATATGCCGCCGCTATTCCTGTATTACAGCAATCCGTAGCGGCCAAGGCCGACAACGCCGACGCTCATAACCTCCTCGGCTTCAGCTTTCGAAAGCTGGGGCAGTATGACAAGGCGCAGGTCAGCTATGAGAAGGCATTGTCCCTGAATGCCGATCATAAGGGTGCGCTTGAGTACCTGGGCGAGCTTTACCTGGAGACCGGCCGGCCGGATGACGCGCGCAAGATGCTGGCCAGGCTGGATAGCGTGTGCTTCTGGGGCTGCGATGAATACAACGATTTAAAAAAGCTAATCGAGGCGGCGCAATAGATTCGCCTAGAATTGAATGCGAATGCCGGCTTTGACCTCGTGCACCAGGAGTTCGTCAAATTCCGTCGCTTGGCCGGTTGTGCCATCTGAAAACTGGCCGCTCTGCACCATTTCGCCCAAGCTGATGAAGCGGTAACCAATATCCAGCGCAATTTCGTCGGATAAGTGAAATGCGCCACCGGCCATCAGTGCGTAGGCAACATTGTCCGCTGTCTCGCCCGTTTCCGACGCGTTGCCGCCGGTTGTTGTTAACGTGCCGGTGCTGAGGCGGGCATAGCCGATGCCGGCGCCGACATAGGGCGTTAACATGCCGAATTGCCCTGTATCGACATAGACGTTGGCCATGACGCTTAGGGCATCCACTTCCGAGGCGTTGGAGTTGCCGGCGGCGCTGGTGCTGTCGATTGAGGTTTCGGGCCGGTACGCCATACTCATATCGGCGCGCAAATATTTATTAAATCGATATCCGGCGCCACCGCCGAAGACGCCAAAGTTCCCCGAATCCTCTGCACTGGTCGGGCCTGCAGACTGGGTCCCATCGGGGTCAGTGGTCAGGCCGTAACCGATATCGACACGCAGGTACGGTCCGGACATGGAGGCCGTTTTGGTCATGGGTTCCGGCATGGCTGACGGAGTCGGCTCAGGCATGGGTTCCGCCACCGGTTGCTGCACAGCCGGTGCTTGCGGCTCAGGTTGCGCTACAGGTTGCACAGGCGCCGGTTCCGGCGCCGCCTTCGGCTTGGCCAGCGTCTCCGACGGAACCATCTCGGTACCGGAGGACTTGAGCTGTTGCTTTGTCGCCGCATCCCCTTCGTCGGCGCCGGCGAGGGCGCTTCCGGAGGCGATGATTAGTATCCCAGAGGCCGCCCAGGCAGCCATATACTTCACGCCCATTGAATTTCCCCATCAAATCAGGCTGTTAAATCGCCTGTCACTCCCTGGGGAACGTTCAATTTATAGAAGATAGTGTATGCGAATGGAGATTCACACGCAAGATAATGTATTTTAACGCGGATGGCGGCAAAAAAAACGACCGCCCTTCGGGCGGTGTTTACTGATTGAAAATTTCTTCCGGCAAGACTTTGCGAAGGGTTTCGCGATCTCGAATTGCCTTTGTGTCCCCTAGGTTTGCTGCACGGTCGATCCACATGTAGGCCTGCAGGTCATCCTTTTCGACGCCCTTACCTTCATAATAGAGAAAACCCAGGTTGTATTGAGCGGCGGCGTGATCCCGCTCGCCGGCCATGCGGAACCACTTCGCGGCCTCGGCAAAATTCTGAATAACACCCTGGCCCAGATAGCTCATGATCCCCAGGTTATATTGGGACCCGGGATGCCCCTTGCTGGCGGCGCGTTGAAACCAGTCGTAGGCTGTCATGTAATCTTTGGGCACGCTGACGCCTTTGTAATACAGCATCCCCCGTTTGTGTTCGGCATCAGCCTCGGCGCGGGCGGCGACCGAATCAGTCGGAACCATGGTTGCCGGCAGGGCCGCCTGTTCCGTGGATTGGCCGGTTTCCACCTCGGCGACCTGGTCCGGTGCTGTCTCCGGGACCGCGGCTTCGGGCTCGGGCAGAGGTGCGGCCTCCTCAGCTGCTGCTTCCACTAGCGGCGCCGGTTCTACTGGCGGGGCCGGGGCGATCTCCGGCTCCGGCGGTGGGGCCGAGGCTGCCGTCATGTCGGTTGCTGCTTCTTCGGGCGCCAGTTTAATAGGAACCGCGGGAGCGGGCATTGCCGGCTCAGCCGGCGGGGCGACCTGATCGGAAGCGGTTTCGGTTGCTTCCACTACCTCCGGCGGTTCGGCTGCCGCTGTTTCCATGGCCGGTTCATCCGCGTTCTGTTCAGGCATGGCGGGCGCCGGAGGGGGGGCTTCCCCAGCCGGTGCTTTATCGCGCACGGGCTCAAGTTCGATAATGACCACCTGCCCATGCCCGGTGTCGGTGAGCCGGGTAACACCAAAGTAAATAGACTTGAACCAGTACAAGGCATCATCGGCTAAATAGACCGCCTCATCATGGATATGATGCTTAACCTCGATGGCTTGATCCTGATAGTGAGCAGGTACCGGCAGGCTGCCGATAAGGGACCGAAGGACAGAATCGGGCAGCGACAGTCCGGTCCCGACCACGCCGGCGACGATGAGGATTATCACATTGAAAATAATTTTTTTAAATTGCGTCAATAAGTTAAGGCCCTGCCCGTATCGTTGAAACTGATTTGCCGGTTGCCCAGGCCGACGCCCGGCTCGCATTATACCCGGCTCGTCCAATGTTTAAATTGCAATTTGATGTTGTCGCGCCGATCACCTCTCCCGGCGCACGCCGGAATTCACTTGGCGCTCACGTTCGCTAAATTGTGGCGAAGGTGGAATCAGCCGGCGACCATGGCCTTGACCGTATCGACGACCTGGGCGTTGGTGGTGCGGGACTTGACCAGCCAGGCGGAGACTTCATCCCGTCGCTTTTTTGATGCCTCGGACGCCGAGAACACGATCACCGGGGGATGGTCTTGTTGACCGTTGATTTTATTGACCAGCTCCCAACCGTCTTCGTCGGGAAGTCCGATGTCGAGAATCACCAGATCGAAGTTCCCGTCGGCGAGTTCTTTCAATGCATTCTCGTAGGTGCGGGCCGCGGTGACCTCGGCAAAAGAGCTGATCATATATTGAACGACGTGGACAACGTCGGAATCATCTTCGATGTGCAGCACGCGCGGGCGCTCTTCAACCGAACGGGAAATAACCTGATCCAGGGTGTCAATCAGCTCATCACCGCTGGATGCTTCGCCATGCCATTCGATGCAGGGAATGTCTGTGTCGCCAGCGCCGGCCGGCTGGTCGAGATGAGAAGTTGCGGAAACCATGACAATCGGAAGCGAATTGCTACCCGGCATCCAGGTTGAGTCTTCCAGAGACGGTAGCTTGTTGCCGCTCCATGCCGTCACCGATAACAGTAGGGCTGAATATTGCTCACGCGCCAGCATGTCGGAAATGCCGGCTGTCGTGAATGTGACGTCGGCCAGAAATCCATTGTGCTCAAGGAATTCCTTGAACACCCGCGCCGAACTGACGTCGTTTTCGCAAATGAGGACGCGGCGAGGGGCGGAAAGTCCCAATGTTTCGAGGGTCTCACTCTTCGAGTACGGCGGCAGTTCAAAGAAGAATGTCGCGCCTTCGCCCGGCGCCGATTCGACACCGATACGGCCGTCCAGGCTCTCTACAATGGCCTTACTAATACTCAATCCCAGCCCGGTGCCTTCGACGCTACGGGTATCTCCGGTATCGGCCTGGAAGAATTTACTGAAAATTTGGCCCTGTAGCTCCTTTGCCACACCCGGCCCGCTGTCCCCGACCAAGACTTTGAAGTTCTCGCCCTGTTGGGTTACGGACAATCTGACCGTGCTGCTCTTGGGTGAGAACTTCACTGCATTAGATATAAGGTTGGCCATGACTTGTAGTAACCGGTCCTCATCAGCCCAAACATGGGCCGGCGCGCCGTGGGGCTCGAACGATAGAGTGACGCCATACTGAGTGGCGTAGACGCCGTTGGTTTCCAGGGATTTACCGACGAGGGCGTTCAGTTCAAGTTCGCGGTTAGCCAGTTCCAAATTCCCGGTGCCGATTTTCTCCATGTCCAGCAGGTCGTTAATCAGGCGCACCAAACGCGTGCTGTTTTCGTGGGCGATTGTAATCAGCGACTCGGCCTGCCGCGGTAAATCTCCGGCGACATTGCCGTGAAGCATGCCGAGGGCGCCGATGATGGACGTCAGCGGTGTACGGAGTTCATGACTGACCATGGAAACGAACGTGTCTTTCACGCGATCAATCTCGCGCCGTTCGCTGATATCGCGAAAAACGACAACGGCACCGGTCAGCTTGCCGTCCTTGTGAATTGGCGAGCTCGTATACTCTACGGGGAAACTCGTTCCGTCTTTCCGCCACAGATTTTCATCGACAACATGGTGTACCTCGCCATCGGTGAACGCAGCGTACATGGGGCACTTTTCCCTCGGATAGGGAGTACCGTCCGGATAGCTATGTTGGATCAGAGGGTGCATGGACTCGCCGATGAGTTCATCCATTTCGTAATCCAGCATCTCGCAAACAGCCGGATTGACGAATGTGGTTCGGCCCTCCATATCGAGGCCGTAAATACCCTCACCGGCGGAATTTAGAATCATCTTGTTTCGTTCGTCGGCGGCGTGGAGCGCCTCCTCGGCCTGATTGCGCTCGGTAATATCGGTCTGCACAGAAAGGATTCCAACGGGGCAGGCATTAGCGTCCATGAGCGGGCTCTTGGCCGTAATTTCAACGCACTCTGTACCGTCAGGGCGAACGCCCTTCTCTTGAATGATAACCGGAGCCATGGTCTCGAGCACTTGGAGGTCATGCGCCTGTGAGACATTGGCAAATTCAGGGGACATGACGTCCTCGACCATGGCGCCTTGGATATCGCTGGGCGAGATCCCGTAGCGTTTGCAAAACGCCCGATTTGCCATGCGGTATCGTCCTTCGAGATCCTTGATCAGCACGGGTGTTGGCAAGTCGTTCAAAATTGTCGAGAGCAGGTGATCGTCGATCCAGTTACCCAAATCATCTCGGGAACGCAGCAGAGTTTCCTCGGCGTCTTTACGCTCCGCGGCTTCGGTTTGGATGCGTTGCATAGCCGGCACCCACCGCGCCAAGCCGACGGCAACCATGACAAATCCGCCCAGGAAGCCGACGAATTTTTCCAGGAACGCCTCGGTCTCGGTATCGCCGATAACGACATACCGGTTCAGGTTTTCGAAATTATCGGTAATATCAAGAATGCTGCCAAACAGAAGGAGCGTGAAGCCACCGACGATCAGGTTCCACCCGATATTCGGCCCCAGACGTTTCGTTTGGCTGGCCCGCAACAGAAAAATGACAAGGCCGGACAATACGGCGGCCCGGATACTTTCCAACAGGATATCGCTCATCTATCACATTCCATGCCGAGCATATGCTCGGGGCGGCAGGTGGTCGTTTTGACCTTCCGGCGAGGTCAAGTCTGACGCAAGAACGGTATAATACTTCAATTCTGAGAGGTATTGGCGGTAACTTGATGAACGGCGGATGAACGGATGTTAACGCGAATGCTGCCAGTCTGCCGGTCTAAGTGGCCAAGTTACCCTATAATTCTTTCGGCGCTTGCCCTTTCCCGGACTGGGTGGTTTAACCGCGACAGGTCCACTCGATAAACCGAATTCAGGGAGATTCTTCATGCCGGATCAAGTTCGCGCCTCGCATATCCTCAGGTCCACCGACGACCGTTCCAAAGAGGATGCGCTGAAGGAAATCAATGATCTCAAGGCTGAGGTTGATGGCGGCGCCGACTTCGGTGAACTGGCGCGCGAGCATTCGGATTGCCCATCCGGCCGCCAGGGCGGTGATCTCGGCGAGTTCGGCCGCGGCATGATGGTGCCGGAATTCGAGGCGGCGGCCTTCGGCATGGACGTGGGTGATATCAGCGATGCCGTTGAAACCGACTTCGGCGTGCATCTGATCCACCGCACCGAATAGTTGCTTTTAAACGATCTTACCGTCCAGTTCGTAGCGGCTGTCCGGATCTTCGATCTCAAGCACCCAGATATCGGGATCAAACTTCAGCTGCCGCTCAATGTAGGTATCGGCATCCGCCTCAAGCACCGGCGCCTCACCCGTGCCGCGCATCCAGGCGCGGTCACCTTCCGCCGTGCGGACCTGGGTCAACACTTGGCAACCATCGTCGAGACGATTGAGTTTGAGCAGGATGGTTCCGGCATCGGGGTCGCCGCGCCGTGAGATAACGGCGGGGATGACGTTCAAGTCGCACAGTTTGATCTGCGCCTTGACCCAGATTTCGGCTTTTAGGGCGGCTTCGGCCACGGCAAACAGTTCCTTTCCAAATGATCAGCGCGTACTCTAGCCGATCAACGCGAGTTCAGGGAAACGCCATGTTCATGCTCGACAAAAGGCTCGCAACTGACACCGAGCCCGTCACCGATTGGCCGCTTTGCCGTGTCCGCCTCATGCGCGACGCCAATTATCCGTGGCTGATCCTGGTGCCGGCGCGCGATGGCGCCCGGCACCTGCATGAACTCCCCGCCGCTGATCAAGCGCAGGCCATGGCCGAAATCTCCCGCGCGTCCGCGGCCCTCGAGACGCTGCACAACCCATTCAAGATCAACGTGGCGGCGCTCGGCAATGTGGTCGACCAGTTGCATATCCATGTCATCGCCCGGTTCGAGACGGATGCCGCCTGGCCGGGTCCGGTGTGGGGGGTGCAACCGACGCTGGATTACAGCGCCGATGAGTTGGCTGAGACCATCGGGAAACTGCGTCAGGTCTTGGACTGATCGCGAAGGCCTGAGAGCGTCGCCGCCGGCGAGATGGCTTCGGGATCGAGGGCAAGTTCGATGAGGGCGGGCCGCCCGGCGGCAGACGCGCGGCCAAACGCATCGGCGAAATCCTCGGTTCGCTCGACACGTTCGCCAAAGGCGCCATAAGCCTCCGCCAGGGCGGTAAAGTTCGGATTGACCAAATCCGTTCCCGAAACGCGGCCCGGGTAGTTGCGTTCCTGATGCATGCGGATGGTGCCGTACATGGCGTTATTGACGACAATGATGATGACGTTGATGCCGTATTGGACGGCGGTCGCCAGTTCCTGGCCGGTCATCAGGTAGCACCCGTCACCGGCAAAGGCGACGACCGCGCGGTCCGGATGGTGGCGCTTGGCCGAGATTGCGGCCGGCACACCGTATCCCATGGAGCCGCTGGTCGGCCCCAGTTGTGTGCGAAATCCGCCATAGCGGTAAAAACGGTGCACCCAGGCGGAGTAGTTGCCCGCCCCGTTTGTGACGATGGCGTCCGATGGCAGGTTGTCGCCCAGCCAACCGATGATCTCAGCCAATTGCAGGGCGCCGGGGTTTTGTGTTGGTGTGTTCCAGTCCACATAGTCCGAGTGGGCCGCGGCGGTCCAGTCCGCCCATCCGCCTTGAACCGGTTGCATCGCGGCGGCGGCGGCGGCGAAGGCGCCCATTCCGGCGTTAATTGCTAGTGTCGGTATATACACCCGGCCCAGTTCTTCGGCCCCCGGATGGACGTGGACAAGCGGTTGCTTTGGTGCCGGAATATCCACCAGCGTGTAACCGCCGGTCGTCATCTCTCCCAAGCGCGGCCCGATGGCCAGCAGCAGATCGGTTTCGCGCACCCGGGCCGCCAGCTTCGGATTGACGCCGATGGCGACGTCGCCGGCATAGTTGGCATGCCCGTTATTGAACAAATCCTGGCAACGGAACGAGCAGGTCACCGGCAGATCATTGGCCTCGGCAAAGGTCCGGATGTTGGCGCAGGCCTCGGCACTCCAGCCGCCACCGCCGAGCATGACCAGCGGCCGTTCGGCACCCGAGAGCATCTCACGCAGCCGGTCCATGTCCGCCGCGCCGGGATGGGCCTGGATGGCGGCGGCGGGGGTGACCGGCGACGGCGGCGCCATCTCGCGCAGCATGTCCTCCGGCAGCGCCAGCACGACCGGTCCTGGCCGGCCCGACATGGCCAGGTGGAAGGCGTGGCTGACGTATTCCGGCACCCGGGCCGGGTCGTCGATTTCCGCCGTCCATTTGCTCATTTCACCGAACATGCGGCGGTAGTCGACTTCCTGGAAAGCCTCGCGGTCGCGCTGGTCGCGGGCGACCTGGCCGACGAACAGGATCATCGGCGTCGAATCCTGATAGGCGATATGGACGCCGGAACTGGCGTTTGTCGCACCCGGCGCCCGGGTCACGAAACAAATTCCGGGCCGCCCGGTCAATTTGCCGTAGGCCTCGGCCATGATCGCCGCGCCGCCTTCCTGGCGGCAAACCACGAGATCAATGCTCGCGGCATCGTAAAAGGCATCGAGCACCGCCAGATAGCTTTCGCCGGGCACGCAAAAAGCGCGCTCGACGCCGTTGGCAACCAGGCCATCAACCAGCAACTGCCCACCGGTGCGCATGTTGTTACCCTTAGCCATAAGCCGGCTCCCGCAAACTCACTCGGACGCTACCCTATACAGCATTCGCCGGCTCTGTCACGGCTGCCGAGCGCCGCCGAAACCGCCTTCAAATACCGCTACAGGCCGTGAAAACGTCGCCAACGGCCGCCGAGAGGTCGGTTAGAACAGGTTAACTCGTTGATAACAAACGAAACAGGATGGTTTCCGTTGAAAATGTCTACAAATGTCTACATTTGTCCTCATTTCGGGGTGCGGGACGCCACCCCAGTGGGGCGGCATAAGCCCGGGTCATCTTCCCGAGGGAGCCTAAAGATTTAGCCAACCAGCGGACGAGCGAGCCCGCCCGGAAACCCAAGCAGGTTCTAGTGTTGCGGCCTTTGTCTCTCAACTCCGCCGGGATCGATCGACAGCCTTACCTATTCACAATGTCAAACAGCATGGCCGGCCAACTCGGACGGCCCTCCCGGATCGGCCGGGGACAAAGCAATATAGAGTGGAATAGGCGAAATGTCAATAAATTAGGAAATAAAACCCTATACTATTTTGACCTTCTTCCCGTTTCCGCATGATGTCCGCTTTCGGGGGTAAAGCGGACGCAAATTACAACGCCGCTGAATGTCCGCTAATAGCCAAAAGCGGACATTCGATGCCAAGTCGATTTAGTTATGTATAGAGAAGGTTTTAGCTACGATCCGCCACTCTCCGCCACAAATTAACATCGATAGATAATCTGTATACCAAGCTCCAAAAGAGTAGTTGCTGACGGTGACGACGGCCATGTCCCCCACCAAATTGACACCGTTAACACTGTAGTCAAACGGTCCCTTGCCCGTACGTGCGTCAGGCGTAACAGCGATGAACTCATCGAGCGAAGCGAAATCCAGAGCACCGCCTTCATTACCGATTACGGACGCTTTGGGATGAAAAACGCGACGCAGTTCAGTTTCATCAGCGTCCAGCATCGCTTTGCAGTAGTCCAATGCGAGAGCGATCACTGTGTCGGTTTGATCGGTTCGATTGCTCATCTCCATGAATTCCTTAGCCTTGGTTGAAACGTAGTTTGCCTTTCACAGGTTATTTTGGGTTGTTTCTATCTGTATTGAAACCCACCGGTCCTTTGCACGTGGTGTCCGCTATCGGGGGTAAAGCGGACCTGAATCACCACTCCCGAAAGAGTCCGTTCATAGCCAGGAGCGGACATTCGGATAATGGTAGCGGATTACATCTCCGCAGCATGATTAACTGACCTGAGATGTCGGGGTGTATCCTATACGGAACGTCGGGATCAAATGAGGTGTGAACGCATCAGCTGGATCATATTTCTCGAATGCGGTTAGGATGTGTGTGACTATACCATCTTGTTCCAGTGGTAAATCGATCCCCCGCACGTAAATGTACCCACGCGCGTGCCGCTCCAGTGACCCAGTTAGAAAGCCGATGCATCGGTCTTCAACTATGTTTGAAAAATACTCCCTTTCGGCCTGATCCCAGGTATTGCCGGTAACCGAAGCGGTCCCAAGAAACTTCTTTGTGTAATCAATTCCCCACCATTCCGTCAGCTTCGTACCCCATAGGACATAAAATAAATCAATCGGATCACGACTGACTTCGGTCAGCGATATTTGTCCCCACCATCCTTCAAAGTCGTAGAAATCAAAGTCTCCCCATTCTGGAAACTCACCGCTCGTTCCTTGTTTGCTCTTCCATAACTCAACAATCGATTGGAACGGGCCAAAGACATCTGACGCAGTGTCCGACGGGTAACCATAAAACGCCCACGGCTGATCTAATCCCTCAGTCATCTGATAGACCTAACTGCCGTCTCAGGAACACAGTACTCTTCCTCGCCCCAAATGCTACGCTTGCGCGTAGTCTAAACCGCAGCGACCATATCACGCTATAATTGCGATCATGACGCTTAGTGGTTCTTGTCTCCAGCCACCTCACCGCCACACCTTCACATCATTCATCTTACCTTCTACGAATGTCCGCTTTGGGTCATAAGCGGAAGTTTTGCGGCTACTCGCCGAATGTCTGCTTTCGGGGGTAAAGCAGACATTCGCGAGACACGGCTAATGCAGCCTCCGAGCGAGGCTCAGAATGCCTTGAGTCCCTCCATCCCTGGTCGTGTGACGAGTGAACGGGTCATAAATTACTAGACCCTTGGCAATCAAATCGCGTGAGGCCCTTTGTATATCGCCTGCGTGGTCTTCACCTGGATTAGGGTGGTCGCGGTCAAACCATTCAAGCATCTCGATGATGGTCATGTTCTTACTCCTTGTTTGCATTGTTGCCGCGATTGACGCTCTGCGTCTTCGCGACTTAGGCCGCCCTCAAATTCGAGAACTGCAGCCCGTTCTTCCCATTCATCCCTGTTTTGGGGGTTTTCATCCGTTACAAGGTTACAATCGTTGTTTTTTGCGGCTTTCAGGCCGTTTCCATGGGTTACAAGGTTCTCAGTTGTAACGGACAGATTATCGCTGTAAGCCCCGGTTTCCTTGGGTTGTAACTCCGTAACCTTTTGAGCGGGGGTATAACGGGCGAAGGCATCATCAAAGGCAGTTTTTTCGTATCCTTTTTTGGGATCACCAGGGCCAATTCTCACCAACTTTGATTTGATCCCGAAGCCTGAAAGAAGCCGGGCAAGCTGTCTGGCGGAAACTGGTTTTCCCCGCGACCACTCAGGCCAAGGGCGATCTTCCATAGCTTGGAGAATTTCGAGCGCGTCAACCGTCCAAATACGGTCCCGGTTCTCGAACATCTTTTGAAAGTCTGCCAGCAACAAAATTTTTGCTGAACCTTCGTCCTGATTCGCCACCGTCAGTTTGATGGCTGTGGTTCGGGCAAGCTCCGGCCAATCGCCGCCGGCCCGATCTGCGATGGCCAACAACGGGCGCCAGTTATCCGCCGCGCGGTCATTGAGCCCGGAGGGCATAGCCGGGTCCGCTTTTTCAAGTGCCACCGTGTTATCAGCTACCCAACGGGCGGCCATGCTCGCCAAGTCCTTGAGGAGGTCCGTTTGGTCTGGGCGGAACCGGGCAACGGCCTCATCGGGCCGCTTGCGGCGCATTTGTATAGGTATGGCCCGATCCTCAAGGGTGTCAGGCAGCTTGCCGATCATCGCTATAGCAACCGGCGCCCAAGTGGTGAACTGGCGGGGCTCGTGATCGTCTCCCACAACGCGAATAACGAAGGCCGATGTCTTGTTATGTCCGCTGTTCAATATCCCACGTAGCTCGTCTGAGTCGCGGAGGAACGTGTCTGCCTCATCAATTAACAGTGTGGGCTCTACCGCTTCCACGGCACGGAACAAGGCCGCCGCTGTGATGTTGGCAGCCGGGAGCGGTTTGTTGACCAACTGTTGAAGCACGGATAGAGCGGTGGACTTCCCGCAGCGCTTCTCAGGTGACGTTACGGCAAGCCGGGGGCTGATTTGAGTGGCACCGATGGCGTGAGCGTGGACAACCCATAGCGCCATGGCTTCGGCGGCGCCATCGCCAAGTGCAAGATACCGGCGCAGCGCCGTGACCAAACTATTGAGAAGGTCGTCGCCGTCAACAGCCTCGGGCCAGGGCTCGGGTTCGTAGAGGTTCAACGCCCGCCCGCGAGCGTCGCCGCCTTGTTCCTTCCGGTGTTCCTTTACCGCCTTATCCAATGCAGAGGTGCGGACGCCAAGTTGATCGGCCTTCGCTTTGCGCTGTTGCTCATATTCCAGCCCGTCCAGCTTCGATAGGTGATCCACGATGGAGATGATTTCGCCGGGGACGCTTTCGCCACCTGCTTCCTCCCACATATTTTCAGTGTTATGCGGCATCGGCGGTCTCCATCGATTTGATTTGCGGAATATGAACGTTGCGCTGGAATGATTGCTGCAGGCGCTCTCGGGTTTGGTCGTCTGTCGTGATAATGCGGTCAGTGTCTAAATAGCCGTGCAGGTCCGCGTTCCAGTCCAGGACAACGCAGCCCTCGCAGTCGTCCTGCAGCCAAGCCAACGGGTGTGGGTGGACAAGCGCCGGCACGTCTTCAAACTGCGCCAGCCGGGCGTTAGCCAAGCCCAGGAGAACGGCGTCACCACTCCGAAGCCACCATTTGGCGGGCTCAGCAAGGCGGAAGGCCACTAAGTCCACCAATGGGCTTCCTACGGACTCCTGGCAGCCGACTAAAAAGGCGCCGGCGCCATCGGGATCGGGCTCATACAGGCCATCTGAGACGCCGATCCGGGCCACCCCGAAGTGACCGGCCAACCGGTTTCCGGTGAACCGGTACAAGGTTGCCGGGGTGATGCCCAGACCGTACAGCTTGGCGCGGTGGGCGGGCGTCAGGTTTCGGTTGGCGGCGATGAGTTCTGTGAGCAAATCAGTCATTGGATTGCTCCCTGTTCGATGGTGTCGGCGATGAACGACAGCGCGTGTGCTTCGGATGCTTCCGCCTCCCGAATGACGGCCACTTCTCGCATATCCAAATGCCGCTCAATGGCCGCGCGGAGAATGTTTCTGGTCCTGCGGGCCGGAACGGCTTCGGCTTCAACCGTTCCACCAGTGAAGTTCTTGGCGTGGGTTGTCTTCTTCGCCGGCTTCGTTGGCAGGTCCCATTCGCTGATCTGCTCCGGTGTCACCAGAAGTCGCTCGAAATGGATTTCAGCGTTCGGTGCAAACCGCCGCAATGTCTCTTCGATCTTCTCGGGAATGATTTTGCCGGATGGATCCCAGTCACCGACGTAATAGAGATACGCTGGCCTGTCCTCAATCTTGATCTCCTGGGCCGCCCGGTAGAGGTAGGTCCGAGAAGAGAACCCGCGTGAGGTCATCAGCGGCACGTCGTATCGGTCAACCTCCGGGACCAGAACACCGGCTATGCTGTCCGACTCGCACCATACTTCAACGTAAGCCGGAGTTCGGCTCCATAAGTCCCGGCGGTACGTGTCGGCGGCGTGGCGGACGGCTTCGGCCTGATCGTTAAACGTCAGCCGATGCTTTCGCCAGCGGGTTCCATCGGAAACCCAGCCCCAAGGAACCACGCCGTCCTCGCGGAGTTTCAGAAGCTGGCTTTGAACTGTCCGATACCCGGCCTGCTCCTTCGGAATGAGGCCAAGACCAACCAGCCTGTAAAAGACGTGGCGGACGGACTGCGGGTGGTCCTCCTCGAGAACGGCTTTTATTGCCCCGCGTATCTCCCGGATTTCATCCGCACACCGGCGCCGGCGTTTTAGTGTTCTAGAACCATTAACCATCACAGCGCCTCCGAAATGGGCCGCGTCTTGTAGCGTTTGGCCAACGGTGAGTCGTCATTGCAAGCAAGTTGGCCGTCAACAATCAGTGGACCGCCCCAATGCCGGGCGAGGATCGGGTATTTGTCCGCGTCTATTGCCGTGGCCGGCAAGCAGTTGAAGTCGCGGAGGGACTTGGGAGGGTTGCTGTAGTGGTGCTTGATTTCGGAAGGTGCAATGAGTAACTTCATTTTCGTGATCCTTTGGTAGTGGGTTGCAAATGAGAAATTCAGGGTCGCCCGTCGCAAGCGGGCGGCCTTTCTCGTTGGGGTGTGAAGATTTAGGCGTCGTCGTTTGCCGGGGCTTCGCCGCTCAGCATCTTGTCCAGCGCAGCAACAGGAACGACCATCCGCTTTCCAATTTTTATTGTAGGGATCGCTCCGTCGTGGGCCGCCGCGTAGGCCGAGTTTCGTCCAATTCCAAGACGCTGTGCCGCTTCCTGGATCGTCATGGTAAGACGTGCTGGCGTGTGCATTTCTATCGACATCTGGTTACCTTTCTGTGTTGTTATCGCCCCCATAACATTAGGCATTGCCTTTCCGTGCGCAACGGCTTATCTTTACTTTATCGGTAAAACAGAGAATATCGCACGATGAAAAAAGAAGATAAAGAAACCGCGCTAGACGTTTTTGATTTCCGGTGGCCAATTGCTGCCGAATATGAGGTTTACAAAGAAAAGCCGAAAGCGAAGGTGAAGCGCGGCCCGAAAATCCTTGAGCGGCGGGGTTGGTATATACGGCCCAAGCCTGGCCCGGTGATTTACCATCGGCCCCTAAATAATTCCCCGGCACTCTTTAAGCAATTTGCGGAAACCCCGAAGACGCCGGAGGGCGTTCAAGAGTTCGCCAGTCGGTACGGGATGCTGGACGTGGGATACAAGAAGGATGGCGCTATATCCCTTTTAATTTGGTATGAACAAATTGACGCCATGCGTGAAGCCATCGCCCAGATCGAAAGCGGGGCATGGCTCCCCGAGGGATATGAGGCCGTTGCAACCAAGTTTGTTGACCTTGTGCTTGTCAATGAAGTTGGCCGGCGTCGCCCTACCCTTAAATACCGTCCCAAGACTTTAATCGCCGCCCTGCGGGTGCAATTCGCGCTTTGGGTTTCCCTGCCGGAGGGTGTGAAGCTCGGTCAATGTGTTTGGGATGGGGAGTGGTTCATGCGCGGACCAGGGTTCCACCGATCAGACGCGGCCTATTGTTCCCCCAAATGTCAAAAGGCCCATCAGTATGCAAAGAAGAAAGAAACGATGCCGCGCAGGAAAAAGAAGACTCGCATTAGATCAGACAAAGAGGGGAAATAGTGATGGCATCAATTTGCAAACGCACATGGACAACCCCCACCGGGACTGTTCAGACCGGATGGCAAGTCAGCTATTCGGATCAAGCGGGAAAACGGCGCCGGCGCCAGTTTCGACGTAGGAAGGACGCGGACGCCTTTCTGGTTCAGGCTCGGAGCGAAGTTCGGGATGGAACCCACACGCCTGAAAGCGAGAGCATTACCGTCGCGGCAGCGGCGGAGGTTTGGTATGAGGCTTGTCAGCTTGGCCGGAACGGTCGGAGTGGGGCCGAGGCCAGCACACTTCGCCAATATCGCAATCATATCGACCTCCACATTGTCCCCACCATCGGCGGCACCCGCCTCGCAAATCTCACCAGCCCACGGGTTGTGGAGTTTAGGGACGAATTACTCAAAACCAAATCCCGGACAATGGCTGGAAAGATTCTCACTAGTTTCAAAAGCATCCTGTCTGAATGTCAGGCGCGGGGATTGGTCGCTCAAAACGTCGCCATGCCGGTCAGAATATCGGGGAGCGCCAGGCATAAGGAGCCGGTTTCAATTCCATCGCGGCCTATTGTCCAAACCGTCCTAAAGGAAGCCGACAAGCAGGCAGCAAGCAGAAACCGACAGCATGCGAAACGCTGGCGCCGTTACCGCGCCCTTGTCATGACCGCCGCACTAACGGGAATGCGGGTAAGCGAACTTCGGGGGCTTGCTTGGGTAAACGTTGACTTCGACGGTGGCGCGATTGAAGTCCGGCAACGAGCGGATGAGTTTGGCGTCATCGGAAGCGTTAAGTCGAAATCAGCTAGGCGAGAGATAGACATTTCCAACAACCTTGTCGCGGTCCTCAGGGAATGGAAATTGGAGTGTCCACCAGGGGACGAAGGCTTGGTATTCCCAAATTGGCAGGGCCACGTAGAGGCGTTGTCCAATATACACAATCGGTGTTGGGTGCCCCTATTAAAGAAGTGCAAGCTGTTGGGGGAGGGCGGAAGACCGTTGCACAAGTTCCACAGCCTTCGGCATTTCCATGCCAGTTCACTCATCGCTGCCGGGGCCACGCCAAAGGAAGTCATGACGGAAATTGGCCACAGCTCCATCCAGGTGACGTTCGATACCTACGGCCACCTATTCCCCGAAGACTCCCCGGCCCGGAAGCAACGCGCCGCCGATCTCGAAGCAGAGATTCTAAGTTGATTGGCACATGGTTGGCACACGCGCCCGCTAAGTCCTTGTTTCATATAGCTGCCGCAGTGGACTGAAAATCCTCGTGTCGGTGGTTCGATTCCGCCCCTGGGCACCATTTTTTATCCTTATATTGTAACGTACTAGTTGGTCGCCGACGGATTTATCCTGCACATCACTGTTTGTAGGGCAAGCACGCGGTCCGGGTTCGTGAAGCGTACAACGCCGGCACGGATCACGGTGCGATGTCTGCTTTACCCCCGAAAGCGGACATAAACGGAGGGTGCGACTAATGTCTGCTTTTGACCCAAAGCGGACATTCAACGAAAAGGGTGGGGTAGTAGGGGAAACTGGGTTGTGGCCCAGCGAGGACGGCGTCTTAAGCAAGGTAAATTTCGAATTCACCGCCGATGCCCATTATTTCAAACACGGGTACCGGTTGATCAAATCCTTTGAGTTCAAAAGCGCCCTGATCCTTGTAATGGACGATATTACCCACCTCTTTGATGGTTTGTGCTGAGGATAAGATCTGCCCTCCCGACGTAAGGCCCTCTATCCGCGCCGCCAGGTTCACGGGGCTTCCTATCACGCTGTACTTCATGTGCATCTCGGAACCTATGTTGCCGGCAATGACTTCACCAGTGTTGATGCCGATCCCCATGGCAACTTCCGGCAGTCCCATGTCTCGATTGATCTCGTTGACCCGAGCCATGCCCAGTTGCATCTCCAGGGCACAGGCGACGGCACGTTCCGCATCATCTTCCCTTGTTACTGGAGCGCCGAAAAGAACAAGAACAGCGTCCCCAATTATGTTATCGATGGTCCCATTATTGCGCATGATAATTTCTACCATGACGTTGAGAAAATTGTTAAGCACGGAGACGACCTGCTCCGCCGAGGCATGTTCCGACATCCGGGTGAACCCGCGAAGGTCGCTCATAAGAATAGTGATCTTGCGTCTGTCGCCACCCAGCCTTAGGGCATTCGGGTCGTTCAGCAGAGCTTCAGCAACCTCATCAGTCAAATATCTCCCAAAGATCTTGCGAATGAATTGGTTGCGGACGGTCAAACCTTGATAGAGCCTTCCCTTTTCCACGGTCAGGGCAAGTTGTCCGGCGATTTGCTGAAACAGTTCTACGTGGGCGTCTCGGTAGGTGTTCGTCTCGCGGCTAGAAAAAAACATAAACCCGATGGGTTCGCCTTTGGCGATCAAGGGGCATGTCAGGTTGGATCGCACACCTTCCTTCACGATCAACTTCGTGGAATTTGAATCGGGATGGTCCTTCAAGTAAGCCTTCAAGTCACTAATAATCCTGGGTTCACCATTAATGATGATTGTCTCGAGGCTACTTCCCGCCAAAGGGGCGCTGTACCCTTTTCCAATGACTTGCTGCTCAAATTCAGACCGGGCCCAATAAGCGCGAACCACCGCACCTTTCCCCCCACTTTTGTCAAGCAGCGCGAACCCGATCCGGTCATAAGGAATCAAGGGGCGGAATGATTCAAAAATATGGTTAAGCACTTCATCCAGGAATAGGCCTTCATTGATGTCGGCCGTCACCTCGGCAAGCGCTCGCACCTCGGCGAACTTCCGGTCCAGCACATTTTCCAGGTCGACTAGGGAGCTGCCAAGTTTTCCGATATCATCAGATGTATCCGATGGCACAATCCTCGGAAATTCTCCTCCGGCCATCTTTGAGACCACGCGCTGGAAGAACTTGATGCGCCGGTCTGAGCCTGGATAGGCCTTACGAGCTTTCGATTGTTCCTGTAATGCGCCGCCAAAAGAACTCGCCGGCGATACTTTTTGTTGAAGTGTTGCTACTTCGGCCTGCAGCAATTTGTAGACCGCGTCATTTTTTAGACGTTGCGATTTATCTTGGGTCAAAGCCTAGCCCTTCCTTAGATTATTTTTCATTTTCGCCGATCTTGAGAATAAGACTTACCCTGCGATTGCGGGCTCGTCCCTCAGACGTTTCGTTATTGTCTATGGGCCGAGTGTCCGCATGTCCGATCGCCTCAAGCCGTTCCGCCACGATCCCGCTTTCGATCAAAAAACGAACGACGGTGCTTGCGCGCCCTGTCGATAGCTCCCAATTGGAGGGGAAACGTTCAGTCGCAATGGGAACGTCATCGGTGTGCCCCTCAACGGAAATTTCGTAATCGCCCCGGTCCAGAACGGTTTTCAACTTGCCGAGCAAGGAATGTCCATCTTCCGTTAAACTCGCTTGACCGGTGTCGAACAGGACACTTTCGTTGATCTCAAGATTGATAAGATTCTCGATTACCCTGACATCAACCAGATCCGGTATTCCTTGTTCGTTGATTTGTTTCTTAATCTCGTCCAGGGCATTCTCTTCATCAAAATTCGGTTTTTCGGCCGATGGTTCAAATTTAATCGACTCCACGACTGTCGGAACCGTTTCTTCAAGGACTCCTCTGCCCCCCAAGACGATGCTCAGGGAGCTCGCTACTTTCCTGTATTTCTCATCATCGGTATGAACGGTGTACAGAAGGACAAATAACGTCACCAGGAGTGTGACGGTATCCATGTAGGTCATCATCCACTCGGCGGCATCTTCTTCGGCGGGCTCTTCTTCATCGGCCAGGGAAATGGGCGAGAGCCGTCTGCTAGTCAATCTGGTTTTGGCCTTGTTGATGCCGTTACTGTCATCGATCTCCGTCTTTTGTTCGGTATTTGTTATTGAATCGTCTTCCGGCTCAGCCACGACACGCCCTTTCAAGTGCTGTCCTAAAATTCTATTTTCCGACGACGTTGCCCCTCATAGCATCGGCCTACCTTTTCCTACCTTTTCCTACCTTTGCCTACCTTTGCCTACCTTTGCCTCACTTCGTCCCCATGATCCGTTAGGAATGAGAGCAAGGTTTCCCGAACATAGCTCGGACTACGCTTTTGGCTTAGCAACGTAATTCCTTCCATGGCCAAGCCCAACAACGCCACCCGCTGGTTTGTCCGGGCTTCCAATTTAACTGCCGTGGGCTTGAACAGGAGATTAGCAAATACAATTCCATAGAAAGTGGTGATCAGAGCAATAGCCATATTCGCCCCGATTTCGTCGAACCCTCCTCCGCGAAGCTCATAAAGCATGTTGATTAAACCGATAAGGGTTCCGACCATACCGAATGCGGGAGAATAACTGGCCATCGCTCGAAAGACCTGCGCTTCGGCCCGTTCCTGCGCTTTCAGCCGGGCGACACGCCACTGAAGAACATCAAAAATATCATCTACCGGAGTGCCATCGATCACCAGTTGTATGCCCAATCGCAGAAACGGGCTGCTGATATTATTGAGCTCATTTTCGACTTGATGGATTTGACCTCTGTACCAAACGCGGGCGACATCGGTGATCTCTTCAACGTCGGCCTCGGTGTAGAAAGGCTCGTTGCGAAAAAGAACCTTGACCGTTCTCAATGCGCGTAAAATTTGGTCCAAAGGATAACTAAGAAGTGTTGCCGCACCCGTCCCGCCCAAGACAATCAACAAACCAGGCCCATTCGCGAACATGGCAATGTCCGGCGCGGTTGTCCATATCGACAAAATGAGGAGGAGAACGCCACTAAGTATCCCGATGATCGTGGATATGTTCATAGGATACGCACCAATTTCAATCCTTTGGGGCGGAACGGTCTGTCTCCAACATTTCCTGATAAGGTGTATCCAGTCTAAATTCGGAGAAGTTTTCTGCCTTCTTGGATACCGAGGTCAAAACATGGCCGGAAATATAATCAAAACCTTCTGTCACTGCCGCCGTGTAAAGGCTGAGCGACCTTAGCCCTAAAATATACGTTTTTAGATTGTTCTTTTTCGCGCTTTCGATGAATACGTCCATCTTCTTCATGATTGCAGGTTCCCGTTCGTGCCGCGAATAGAGATTAAACCCAACAGCGTGCAAGCCGCTTGAGGCGTATCCAGAGAAGTTGGAATGATCAAGTGAAAACTGAGCCATAATAGCGCGCCCATGAGGACGCAATATTGACACTAGCTCTATGAGACGGCCCTGGGGAACGCTATCTGGCAACTCAACAATTTCGAATATGATGTTTTTCTTGAATGCGTTTAGCGTGGCCTTCGAGGATTTTATATACTCTGCTTGTCTCAAGTGATTTGCCAGTGTTTCAAAATGTACCGGTATGGCAACCAGCGCATTTTTCTTTTCTGTTAGAATTGAATTAACTGCTCTACCGCCCGTCTCAAGCACCCATAGATCCAAGGCTAGAATCTGAAGAACGTCTGATGGGTCGTCCAGAACTTCGTAGCCCGATTTGAAACCGCTAATGGCCGGCCGTATTGGCAAGCACATATACGTGGAAATGGTTTTGCTTCGCATTGTCAACATGGGGCGAAAAGTTGCCTGAACGTCCCCACCAAGTTTCTCCGCAGACCCTGTTTTTGCGAAAGCGGGGTTTTGGGCCTTGATCCCGCCTGACACCTGTGCATTTTTGAAACGAATGATCGCATCCTCCAGCAGGTCTTCAATTTTCGGCAGGGATTCAATCCGAACGTCATCGTTTCTGCCAACCGTTAACTTGTTGATGTCCATCAAATCGGCAAAGGGTTCACGATTGACAATCTTTTCCAGGATTTCTCCGACTATCGCGGCACACTTTAGTTGCGCTTCTTCGGGCTGAAGGCTGGTAAACACAACAAGGTAGGACAGCTCGTCGAATTTGATGTGTATATCAATCGACGACAGCCGTGCTTTAAGGATGGAATTTACCGTATCGTGAATAATTTTCTCGGAACGCGACCAATCTTTGCCAAGTTTATCACGGACCTTCTCAAGGCTGATCAGGTAGACCCGTTCCTCAACGACCAATCCAGGGTCGATAAGAATTTCATCAAGGCGTTGTTCGAAGGCATCCAGTTCGCTGTCAGAGAGCGAAAGTTCGGATTTGTTTTTCGATTTCTGCCTGCCAGTTCCCTTTACTGCAAAAGACGACAGCAGATTTAACCGGACAAGAAGGTTCGCTAGAGTTGGATGCTTGAGGATATCCATTTGAATTTCCGCTAAAAGATATAAAGCCGCTTTTCTCCTCTACTCAATCCGCCATCAGCCCCATTCCGGGGCTCACCCTGACAGCAACCCGTTCACCTGTTCCATCAGTTCATCTCCGGAAAACGGCTTGGCGAGGATCTTATTGGCTCCAAATTCGTCGGCCAGCCTGAGAAAATCCAGATTCTTGGTCCGCCCGCCGCCCGAAATGGCGATAATCTTAAGATCCGGAAAATCGCGCCTCAATTCAACGATGGTTTCAACACCTTCTTTCTCGGGCATGATCAGGTCGGTGATGACGAGGTCGAAGGAATTGGCGGCCTGCGATGAAAGTGCCTCGTTGCCATTTCCCGCCTCCTCGACATCGTGGCCTGCGGTTTCCAATATATCGCGGATGGTGAATCGTGCCAGCTCTTCGTCGTCCACAACCAGAATTCTCGCCATTGTATATTTCCCCTAATCTTTTGAAAAAGTTAATGCTTCCTCGCCTACTTTTCCACCGTTGCTTCTGGATGACGCGAATTGTCAGAAGATTTGTGGGCATCAACTGATTCACCCTCACTAATCGGAAGATAAATTTCGATTGTGGTCCCCTTGCCAGGCGTGCTTGAAATATCTATTGCGCCGCCGTGCTTGGCGACGATGCCGTGAACCATAGACAGCCCCAATCCTGTACCCTTGCCGACCTCTTTAGTAGTGAAAAATGGATCTTTGATTCGGTCTAGGGTTTTTTGATCCATCCCATGACCACAGTCTTTGACCACCAGCTTCGCATATTTTCCCGTATTCAGATCTTCAATTGAGGCAGCTTTATTCTTGCTTACTTTTATCGGAGAAAGAGACACCTTCATCTCTCCTGCTTGGCCATTCATAGCATCGGCGGCATTGGTGGACAGGTTCATTAACACGGACGATATTTGTGCCTGGTCTGCGAACACAATCATGTCAGCTTTTTCTAGTCTCTCTACAATTTTAACCGTCGTCGGCAGGGTTGCACGCAAGAGTTCCAATGTATTTTTGATAGTAGCGTTGAGGTCGAGGTTCTGCTTATTTGCGTTCTCTTGGCGGCTAAAGGCGAGGATACGCGCAACCAAGTCCTTTGCCCGGTTGGCAGCCTCAACGACCTTGTCGAGACGCTGCCGATCCCTACTTTCTTCGGGAAATCCCTTGCGGGTCAAATCGGTGAGAGAGATAATCGGTAGCAACATATTGTTGAAGTCATGCGCGATGCCGCCAGCAAGGCCACCAATGGATTCCAACTTTTCCGATTGTTTTAACTTATTCTCATCCGCAACCCTTTGGGTAATGTCATTCGTGGCACCGATGAAGTGAGTGACGGCACCATCCGATGTAACGATTGGCGAGATGGTCGCTGCACTTAGATAAACTGATCCATCCTTGCGCTTGTTACGCAACGTGCCCCGCCACTGCTTGCCTTTGTTAATGGCTGCCCAGAGAGTTTCGTAAACCTCCTCGGGGGTCTCGCCGGACTTCAATAAGCTAGGTTTCTGGCCGATGGCTTCCTCAGCTGAATAGCCGGTGATCGTGGTAAACATCTTGTTCACATACTCAATGGTGCCTTCGGTGTTGGTTATGATGACGGATGAAGGGCTTTGCTCGACGGCTAGCGACAGCTTGCGGAGTGTTCCCTCGATCTGCTTGCGCTCAGTGAGGTCTCTCGCAATACCGCTAATGGACGCAATCTCGCCATTTTCATCGTAGTGAAGGGATACGTTCCACATCATGTCGTGGGAGTTTCCGTCTCGACTAACTTGCCGATTTTCAAAAATGACGGAAGTTTCTTTGTTCTCAATCCAACCTTGAAACGTTTTTTTTGTCCGAGCGCGGTCCTCCGGGTGGACAAAGTCGAAGGCGCGCAGCCCTATACAATCTTCCGCTGATACTCCAAAAATGCTATTCGCCGAATGGTTCACGAACTCAAATAGCCCATCCTTATCGACAACGGTGATCAGGTCGTTGGTCCTTTCTACAGTTTCCCTGTAACGCGTCTCGCTATTTTCTAATAAAGCATAAGGCCTCTTCAAATTTGATATGACAATCGCTTGTAAAATAAACCAGTAGGAAAGTAACTTAAAAATGTGCCCCGCTAAATTTGAAAGTCCATAGACGCTGACATAAAAAGTAAATGCCAGTTCCGCACACATAGTCATGACGATAGCAGTGGAGATGAAAATTTTTTCTTCCGGCGAGATATCGCACAGCTGGCGAAACAGGGTAACTAGAGCTAACGCCAAAATAAGAATAATTAGGTATTCACTATATATTTTGAAACTCGTAAGGCCCGTACCTTCAACAAATCCTACTGGGAAATTCCCAGATAAAATTATGGTTGTCAGCCCAACAGCAAAGGCCCCAAAAGCAGTAATTAGCAGATATCCATTTTGCTTTCTTGTCGCGGCAAAAGGGGCCATAAGCATCAACAGTGCTTCCCCGTAGCGGGAACCAATCCAAAACTGCACCGCTAAATTGCCACTACCTTCCACAAAGACATTCATCCCCTTGTAGGTAAGGGTATGCATTAGGTCGAGAAATCCAATCCAGAAATAACCACAGGCCAAAAAGAGCAGGAAATTGTTTCTGGAAAAACTGTATGTGGACCAAGCAAACGCAAACATGACAAAAGAAATCACGATTGCGAAAAGTTCAGCAAACGTGTGGAACCCCAGAAAACTGTGCCGAGCGACGACAATCAGAAAGATGGACATGACGATTGGAGGCACCCACAACCGCCAGAGCATTAGTGGCTTAAAAAACTTTTGAACTATCAAATCCTACCTTTTTTCTGATCTTTTCCGTTTTGTTTCTAATAACAAACGCACCCTCGGATTGCTTATGAGTCCAGCCTCGATGATAGCTTAAAACAACGAGGCTTTGAACTGTAAGTTAAGATCGTGACAGCATGTGGGGATTTTACAACATTGCGAATGTCTGCTTATGGCTATTAGCGGACATTTTGGGCGGCTACGATTTACGTCCGCTTTACCCCCGAAAGCAGACATTCTGATGACAGTTGGAAAAGGTCTGCTTATGACCCAAAGCAGACATTGGGTTGATCGAATTAAAATTCTTTTCGTTTCAGGAAGTCCACCCGGGATTTGGAAACGAAAACTGATGATTATCCAGCCTCCGTTTGAATTTTCATGCACATTTGGTCCGAATTTAGGCAATGTGTATTAGGGGGGGGTATAAAGAACCCTCATCATTCCCATATAAACCAACGATGCCCCCATGATAAGGCCAAAAATCATAAAGGTGAGCAGCAAATAGCGATGAATGCTCGCCTCTCGTTTGTGTTTAAAACCACGAATTCTGCGGAACATTGAAGAAAACTGACTTGCGATACCAGCTAACTTTTGCTGTTCCGAGTGTTGCCAGAATTGGTAAATCGCCAATACCAAAATCGCAGTCACGGTGATCAGAATAATTCCGCCCTGCAATAACTGCATATAGTTTCTTTCGTGAGACACAAATTTCACAACACCCAGTATCACTGCAAAAATCACCAAAGTCGCACCGAATGTTCGCCACTGCTGCGTCTTGGCGAAGATGATGTGTGCAGACGTCTCCTCGTACAGTATGCAAAGTTCTTTGTGGGTCCGTTCGTCTAGTTCGGAAGGCGTATTTTCACTTCGTGTATCTGAACTCGTAGACCGCTTACCCGGCTGGGTTGCCTGCGACTTGGTTTCAGCCATATTAAGATCCACTTCTTATTGCTAGCCACGCCTGCCGGTCAGATGAAATACGGACCAGGCCCAATAATGATTTACCCATTGTCACGCTTAAACACCTTGATTTGGGTCAAGGCCCGCTGGCAGGGCCGCCACAGAACCAGAGAGCACCGGGCGGGGCTCGCAAACCCCCTACTTGAATGATTTCGGACTTACAACTGTCGTTCATGATGTCCGCTTTTGGCTAATAGCGGACTCTTTCGGGATTGGTAATTTATGTCTGCTTTACCCCCGAAAGCGGACATTGCCTCCTATGTCTACTCAGGATGAAGGCAATGTTATCTGGTGTTTCACCAAAGTGGCCCCCACCCCCCGTGACGGCGGATGGACCGGGGGCTTTGTCTCCATGGCTGCAAGGCTCCAGCCTATTTTTTCGCGAGGGTGTTCCGTTCTTTACAGGGGCAAAGAAATAACCGGCACAGGGGGCTGCACCGGCCAAGTTATTAGGTATTGAGGGTTGGTTATCAGAGCGCCAGAACGGAAGTATAGATAGTCTACCAAATTGGCCCCGGAAATGGCATCGGACGGGAATACAAAGTGAACAATCTTTCCCCGCCATGTGCCATCCATGTGCCAAAGACTTGCCGGGACATAATAGGAAAGCTAGGGATTACAAGGAATTAGGCGGGATAGGATGTGTCGAGAGTATGGCACACGCCTAGCCGAAGTCACATTTTGTAAAATATTGATTTCATTGAAGAAAAAATGGTGCCCAGGGGCGGAATCGAACCACCGACACGAGGATTTTCAGTCCACTGCTCTACCAACTGAGCTACCTGGGCACAACCCGGAACGGGCATGGGCAGAGGTTCTTAGCGAACCGGCGGGGGATTGGCAAGACGGGGAAAGCAAAAAACCGCCTCGCGCCCTATTCTTCTTCGAAGGCATCGTCGTCCAGCTCCGCTTCTTCTTCCGCCGCGATACGGTAATCCTCTTTCAGCCATTTACCGAGATCGAGGTCGGCGCAACGTTTTGAGCAGAACGGCCGGTACTTTTGCACCACCGGCTTGCCGCATCCGGCGCAGGATTTTTGCTTGATTGGCACCACCTTGGCGGCGCTGTCCCCGCCCGCATCACCCGTCATCACTGCTCGCCTTGTCCTGGGGCCGAACGTCGTACTCCTCCGGCCCACAGCTGGAATCCGGTTCAAGCACAATCTTCGAACCGAGGCGGGACTCGGTGTCGCGGCGGGCCGGGGCGGCGACGTCCTCAAGAGCCTCAACGACAGACGGCGCCGTTTGCAGGACGAACCCGGCGGCAGGCGCCGCGGCGGCTTCGCGTAAAACCTGGCGGAGCGCCTCCAGGGCGATGGTATGGGCGGACCGAATGGGAGGTTCGGCTTCGCCCAAAACCTCGCCCAGAGACGGCCCGCGGCGGCGGCGGGTCATTTCCACCAAACCCAGGCGGGTGAACCCGATGACGTGCGGCCGCAGAGGATCGTCGTCCAGGGCGCGGCGCAGGCGGACAAGCACACTGTCGCGGTCCTCGTCGCGTTTCATGGAGACAAAGTCGATGATCAGTAAGCCGCTCAGGTTGCGCAGGCGAATTTGACGGCCGATCTCATCGGCGGCATCGCGGTTGATCTCGACCCGGTGACGTCCGGAACCGCCACCCGTATTGACGTCGATGGCCGTGAGCGCCGGCATTTCGCTGATGATCAACGAACCGCCGGACGGCAGCGGAACTTCCGGATCGAAAGCTTCGTCTATCTGATCCTCAACGTCGAAGGCATCGAACAGGTCATCGCGCCCGTCATGCGGCTCCAGCAGGTTGCCGATATCGGGCATCTCTTCCGTCGCGAAAGCGCGCAGCGCCGAGAGCAAGTTCGCGTCATCCACTGTAATGGCGTCAAGACCGCCGCCGCCGTGATCGCGGAGCAAAGCAAACACAGGCTCGGCTTCCCTGTAGAGGCGGGCCGGCGCCCGCGCCTGGCCCCGTCCCTGCTCAATACCGTCCCAGCGTGCATGTAGCCGTTCGACCTCACGCTTCAAATCTTCAGGCTCAGCCTCGGCGGCGGCGGTACGGAGAATGAAGCCATCCCCTTCCGCTGCCAATCCTTGTACCAGATCCATCAAGCGGTCGCGTTCGCCGGGATCGGAGATACGCCGCGAAATCGCCACGCCGGGTTGGCCCGGCTGATAAATCAGGTCGCGCCCGGTCAGGCTGATTCGAGTTGTCAGCTTGGCGCCTTTGTCCTCAATGGGATCGCGCAACACCTGGACCAGTACTGCGTCTCCCTCGTTCAGGAAATCGCCAATTTCATCGTTATCATTGTCGCTGTCCGGTGGGCGAACTTCGGGGAGTGCCAGAAAGCCGGACCTCTCCAGTCCGATTTCCACGAAGGCGGCACCCAGGTTGCCGACCACTCCCTCAACCCGACCCAGGTATATATTGCCGGCAACACTCTCGGCGCCGGCCCGGATGGCGTGAAACTCCTCCAGGCGGCCATCGTCGAGATAGGCGACGCGGGTTTCACCCGGCGCCACGTTGATGAGGATATGGTTCACCGCCACGGCCTAAATCCTCGCCGCGTCCAGACCGAGGCCCTGGAGCATTGTGGCGGTCTCATAGAGCGGCAGGCCGACGACGTTGGTGTATGAACCGTTGATATGGGCGACGAAGGCCGCGGCGCGACCCTGGATGGCGTAGGCACCGGCCTTACCCTGCCATTCGCCGGTGGCCAGATACGCGATGATTTCAGCATTCTCAAGGCGTTTAAAACGAACCATGGTGGTAACCAGGCGCGATTGGCAGCCGCCATCCGGTGTTATCACCGCCACACCGCCCAAAACCCGGTGGCGGCGCCCAGACAGCAGTTCCAGGCAGTGCCGGGCCGCAGCTTCGTCTTCCATCTTGCCGAGGATGCGCCGCCCGCAGGCGACCACCGTGTCGGCGGCCAGGATAAAGTCGCCGCCGAACTGCTTGGCTACATTACGGGCCTTGGCTTCGGCCAGCCGGGCGGCCAGTTCGCGCGGCAACTCGCCCGGCTCCGGCGTCTCATCAATATCAGCCGGCGCCACCTCGACCGGTTCAATGCCGATCTGGGCAAGCAAACTCAGCCGCCTGGGGGATTCCGAGGCGAGTATCAAGCGTGCGGACACGGGCTTGCCCGGTTATTTGAATCGGAAGGTGATGCGACCTTTGGTCAGGTCGTAAGGCGTCATCTCAACATTGACGCGGTCGCCAGCCAAAACCCGGATGCGGTACTTGCGCATCTTGCCCGCCGTGTGGGCAAGGACCTCGTGATCGTTATCGAGTATGACCCGAAACATCGCGTTGGGGAGTAGCTCGGTAACGATACCGGTAAACTCCAGGAGTTCTTCTTTCGCCATTTCTCACTCTAACTATTAAAAGGTGCTGGTAAAATGCCTGCCCAGGCTCCCGGGTCAAGTGTTTTCCGCCAAAATCCGCGCTTTTTTCGCGCTCACGTGTCAATTGCGCTGGTCAGCGGGAAACGGGCCTTGATCCGCTCCATCAATTGATCGCGCACTTGCCGGTAAGCACCCAGGCGGGTCTCGCGATCCTCAGAGTCGATAATCGCCGGATCGAAGGTGTTCCAGAATTCCACATCGCAGGCCATGACCCGGGTCATTTCCACGGCTTTGTGCTGGGCCTCCGGCGAAAGTGAAATGACCACGTCGTAATAGGCGTCCTCCAGATCGTCGAAGGTTTTTGACTTGTGATTTGAGAGATCGATGCCGATTTCGTCCATGACAGTGATGGCAAATCCATCAATCTGGCCCTCGCGGACGCCGGCGGAATCGATGTAGATACGGTTGCCGTGGAGGAACTTGAGGATTCCCTCGGCCATGGGCGAGCGTATGGAATTCATGGTACAGGCGAACAAGACTGCCGATGGCAAATCACCCATCTGTTATGTCCGTATATGCAGGACGCAGATCAGGGTGAAAAGCCGCCGCGATGTCGGCCGATCAAGCTCAATCTTGCCCTCCAGGCGGTCGCGCAGCACGTCGGCGCCTTCGTTGTGGAGGCCGCGACGCCCCATGTCGATGGCTTCGATCTGGGACGGCGTTTTGGTCTTGATGGCTTCGAAGTAGCTGTCGCAGATCATGAAATAATCTTTGACGATTTTGCGAAACACCGTGACCGGCAACGCGCATTCGGTCAGCGCCATGTCGTTCTCGGAGCGAATGTCGAAGACCAAGCGGTTTTCCTCGATACGCAGATGCAGATTATAGGGCCCGTCGAAATCCCCATCCGGCTTGAATTCGTTTTCTTCCAGCAAGTCATAGATCGCCACCTGTCGCTCGTGCTCAATCTGCGCGCTGCGCCGGATAACGCTGCGCTCATCAAGCGATATGTTGACGATGTACTGGTGATCGGACACGGGCCGGTTCCGTTTCTATCCGTCCTTGGACGCGTTGAGACGCACCGCGATCGACAGCGCATGGGCATCCAACCCTTCGGCCCGGGCCAGTGTCATGGCGGCGGGGCCGACGGCGCCGAGTGCGTCGCTGTTGCTTTCGATCATCGATGTCCGCTTGAGAAAATCCAGAACCCCCAGCCCCGACGAAAAGCGCGCCGAGCGGGCGGTCGGCAGGACATGATTGGGACCTGCGACATAATCGCCCAGGGCCTCGGGCGCATAACGGCCCATGAATATAGCGCCGGCGTTGCGGACCCGGCCGGCCAGGGCGCGCGCGTCCTCAGTGGCGATTTCAAGGTGCTCCGGCGCGATCCGGTCGACCAGGGGAAGCGCCGCGTCCAAATCACCAACAGTAATGACGGCGCCGAAATCCCGCCAGCTGGCCGCCGCCATGTCGGCCCTGGGCAGCGTCTTCAAGTGCCCGCCCACGGCCTCAACAACGGCATCGGCGAAGGCCGCGTCATCGGTAATCAGGATCGCCTGCGCCGCCGCGTCGTGCTCCGCCTGGGACAACAGATCAACCGCAATCCAGCCGGAATCATTGGCGCCGTCGGCGACCACCAGGATTTCCGACGGTCCGGCGATCATGTCGATGCCGACGGTGCCGAAAACCTGACGCTTGGCGGCAGCGACGTAGGCATTGCCAGGCCCGACGATCTTATCGACCGGCGAGATGGTTTTCGTGCCGTAGGCCAGGGCGCCGATGGCCTGGGCGCCGCCGATACGGTAAATCTCGCTGACACCGGCTAGCTTGGCGGCGGCCAGCACCAGTGGGTTGATTTGGCCACCGGGCGACGGCACGGCCATGACGATACGCGCAACGTCAGCCACCTTCGCCGGAATGGCATTCATCAAAACGGATGACGGATAGGCGGCGGTGCCGCCGGGAACGTAGAGGCCGGCTGCATCCACGGGTGTCCACCGGTAGCCAAGCCGAAGCCCCGCCTGATCCGTAAAATCCAGGTCTTCGGGCATCTGGCGGCGATGGAACTCGGCAATTCGTTCTGCGGCAATGCCAAGCGCTTCCAAATCACCGGTCTCGCAGGAGGCTTCGGCGGCATCAACCTCCTCGGCGCTGATCCGCATGGCGTCAGCCGTGAGGTCAAAATGATCGAACTTGGCGGTTGCCTCCATGACGGCGGCGTCGCCGCGCCGGCGCACATCGGCAAGTATTTCGGCGACGGCGCCGTTGACGTCAACGTCCGACTCGCGCTTCAGTTCCAGCAGGTCCGAGAACGCCGCTTCGAAACCTGGATCACCGGAATCAAGCCGCCTTGGCATCGACCGCCTCCCGGAACCGGCTGATCCAGGACCCGATCTCATCAGGTCGAGTTTTCCAGGCCGCCCGGTTGACGGCAAGCCGCGATGTAATCTCGCAAATCCGCTCAATCTCGACCAATCCGTTGGCCTCAAGCGTGGCGCCCGAGGAAACCAGATCGACGATGCGGCGGCAGAGACCCAGTTGCGGCGCCAGTTCCATGGCCCCGTGCAGCTTAATGCATTCAGCCTGGACACCCCGGCGGGCGAAGTGCTGGCGGGTCAGGTTTGGATACTTGGTGGCGACGCGAACCGAGCTCCACTTAGACGGATCGTCCTCGCCGACCAGTTCGGCGGGTTCCGCCACGGACAACCGGCAGTGGCCGACATCCAAATCCAGCGGCGCGTAAATCTCGGGAAAGTTAAACTCCATCAAGACATCGTTTCCGGCCACGCCCAGGTGCGCCGCGCCGAAGGCGACAAATGTCGTGACGTCAAAGCTGCGGACACGAATGATATCTATCTCGGGTACGCTTGTCGTAAATCGAAGCTGGCGCGCGCCCTCATCCTCGAACGCCGGTTCCGGCTCGATCCCCACATGGCGGACCAGCGGCATCACTTCGCGAAGGATGCGTCCTTTCGGCAGGGCCAATATCAGTTTCTCATTTGCGCGCATAATACCCTCTTCGGCACATAGATGCCGGAATCGCGGCATTCATAGAGGGTTTTCCCCGGCTTTTCCAGGGGATGGTGGCCGTTTGACCGTTAGTCGCCAATCCGGCCGATGTCGGCGCCGCAGGCGGCCAGCTTCTCTTCCAGCCGTTCGTAGCCGCGATCAAGGTGATAAACCCGGTTGACGATGGTTTCGCCCTCGGCGGCGAGGCCGGCCAGGATCAGGGATACGGAGGCACGCAGATCCGTCGCCATGACCTGGGCGCCGGATAGCTTCTCGACGCCGCGGACAATGGCCGACGCTCCGTGCACATTGATATCGGCGCCCATGCGGCTGAGTTCCGGCACATGCATGAAACGGTTCTCAAATATGGCTTCCGTTATCATCGACGCGCCGCCAGCCAGCGCCAGCAACGTCATCAACTGCGCCTGCATGTCGGTTGGAAACCCCGGATAGGGCTCGGTCATCAAATCGACGCCCCTGAGCGAGCCATTGGCGCAGGCGATCGATAGGCCGCCGTTGGCTTCGCTCACCTGGACGCCGGCGCTGCTCAAGACCTCGAGCACGGCCTCGATCAGATCAGGCCGCGCACCCCGCAACGTCAGGTCGCCGCCGGTGATCGCCGCGGCAACACAATAGGTGCCTGTTTCAATGCGGTCCGGAATGACAGTGTGCTCGGCGCCATGCAGCTTATCGACGCCGGTGATGGTCAGGGTGTCGGTGCCGATGCCTTCAATTTGGGCGCCCATGGCGACCAGACAGTGGGCCAAATCCGCCACTTCCGGCTCGCGCGCTGCATTGGACAGCACCGTTTCGCCGCTGGCCAGGCAAGCCGCCATCAACAAATTTTCCGTGCCACCCACCGTAACCATGGGGAAAACCACATGGGCGCCGGCCAGCCCATTTTCCGCCCGGGCCTCGATATAGCCCTCCGTCAACTCAATCTCCGCGCCTAACTGGCTCAATCCTTTGAGGTGGAAATCCAGCGGCCGGGTGCCGATGGCGCAGCCGCCGGGCAACGACACCCGGGCGTGACCGGCGCGGGCCAGGAGCGGCCCCAGCACCAGCACCGAGGCGCGCATCTTGCGGACTAGGTCGTAAGGCGCCGTGGTATCGGTGATTTCCGGTACTTGAATTTTCATCACCCGCCCGCGCTTGTCGCCATTCCCGTTGATGCCATTTGTTGAGATATCGGCGCCGTGGACGGCCAAGAGGTTGGCCATGGTCGAAATGTCAACCAGATCAGGTACGTTCGCGAGCGTCAGGGGATCACCAGTCAATAGGCCGGCGGCCATAAGCGGCAAGGCCGCGTTCTTGGCGCCGCCGATATCAATCTCACCGTGGAGAGGCGTGCCGCCGCGAATTCTGATCTGATCCATGAATGCCCCTGGGAAACGGCATGAAAACCTGCGCCGCTTGTAAAGGAACGGCACTGCAGCCTCAAGAAATGATCGGGGATTGTGGCGGAATTACGGACGGTTTCAGGGTTTTTGTTTGGCTCCGCCGGTCGGCTCCGGGCCGCCGCGTCCGCGCGACTGCTGCTTGCGCTTGGCCAAATTATCGCGAAGGGCTTTCGACAGCCGGTCCTGGCGGTCATCGCGCGCCGACTGTTTGGCGCTACCGCCACCCTTTGCCGCCGTCTTGTCCGCTCCGGACGTCTTGCCCACTCGCCGCTCCTCAGACTGATGCTCGCGCGTATCCTGGGCGCCGGGGTTGGCGCCGTCAAGGATCAGGGGCAACGCGCGTCTACGCTTGCGCGGACCCAGGCGCTATGGCATCTTGCGCCCGCTCTCACATCAGCGCCGCCGTAGCTCAGGGGTAGAGCGCGCCCTTGGTAAGGGCGAGGCCGTAAGTTCGATTCTTACCGGCGGCACCATTTTCTCAATTGCAATGAAATGCCGGCATCCGCTTTTCACTTGAAAACGGTCATTCCGAGATTGGCAGGGTGAAATAGAACGAACTGCCGGCGCCCTCTTCGGTATCAAACCCGATACTGCCTCCGTGGTCCTCGATAATCGACTTGGCGATACTCAATCCCAAACCTGTGCCGCCTCTCCCGCGGCTGTCCGAGCCATCCGCTTGAGAAAACCTTTCGAAAATGCGCTCTCGAAATTCCGCTGGTATGCCGGAGCCGTGATCTGAAACCGAAACTTTTGCCATACCGTTGTTGCCGGCAACCGAAATCTCGACGCTCCCGCCCTGGTTTGAGAACTTGGCCGCATTTGAAAGCAGGTTGACGAACACCTGGACAAGGCGGCTGCTATCACCCTTAACCATCACCTTGGAGATAGGGTCGGCGGCGGCAAACTGCACGCTAAACTCACTTGCTAGCCCTTTATTGGCTTCGATGGCTTCGTGCACAAGTTTCGAAAGGTCCAGCAGTTCAAAATCGAACTCCATCCCGCCTGAGTCGAGCTTTTCTATATCCAGGATGTCGTTAACCAGATTGATCAGCCGCTCGGTATTTCTATAGGCCACGCTCACCATGTCCTTAATCCCTTCCGGCAACGTCCCGAGGGAGCCATCAGTGACGAGTCCCAGCGAACCCTTGATTGACGTCAGCGGCGTGCGGAGTTCGTGACTGACGGTGGATATAAACTCGGTCTTCATGCGGTCCAGCCTTTTGCGCTCGGTGATATCCCTGGTCACCCCTACAAACAGCCGTTCATTTCCCAATCTGAGTTCGGCAATCTCGAGTTCCATCGGGAAAATGCTGCCGTCACGTCGTTTCCCTTCGACTTCGCGCCCAACACCAATGATCTTCGCATGGCCCGTTTCCAGATAGTTCCGGATATACGTGTCGTGCGCGCTTTGGTACGGCTCGGGGGAAAGGATTTTGACATTTTGTCCAATCAGTTCTTCGGGCCCATAGTCAAAAATCCGCGTCGCTGCCGTATTCATCCATTGGATGATTCCAGCATCGTCAATCGTCACAATGCCATCGAAAATTTTATCGACGATCGCGGTTACTCTTTCTTCACTCTCCGCGAGCGCCATCTCGGCGTTTCGGCGGAGGGTTAGAGCGCGGCTGATCCTTGAAATAACAACCACGGCGATGCCAATGAGAAGGATAATTCCAATCACTTCGCCATAGATCGATAGTGCCGCCGCCCTCTTGAGGTCGCGTTGCCTAACGACGAGAAGCTCGGCCTCTTCCGACTCCATTTCCGCAATGATTTCGCGAATCTGATCCATGATCAGCCTCCCTCGATCGGACCGGACGATGGCGAGAGCCGCATCGGCACTTTCGTCCTGCCGTAACGAAATCGTCTGCTTGAGTTCGTCGAGTTTGTCGGCGATGAGCGGCTCCAGGCGGCCGATCATTTCCTGCTGACGGGGATTGTCGCCCGTAAGGGTGCGTAATTGCGCGACAACTTCATTGATACGATTGCTAGCGACAACGAACGGTTCCAGGTATGCATCGCTCCCTGTAAGCAGGTAACCGCGTTGACCCGTTTCCGCGTCTTGAAGCACCGACAACGCCTTTTGGAGATTTTGGCTAACCTCGTAGGTGTGAGTGACCCACTCAGATGCCCTGGTTGCCTGGTTGGTTGTCCAGCTGGCGGCACCGAGAGTACCCAACAGAACGATAAAAGCCGCAGTGATTCCCCAGGCGCCGGTAAATCCGATCGAATACGGTTGCGGGCTATTTTGGGTACGGCCATTCGCCGAACCCTCGACTTTGTTCGACTCACTCATGACCACGGCACTCTCAAACAATTGGAAGCACCCACGGTATCATTGGCAATGCATTCTCTAAACCATTCATTACCAACATAGATCGGAGCGACGGCTAACCTGCAACAGGGGAAAAAGAATGGCCAAACAACTCAATGTCCGGCCTGGCCCCGAAAGCAAACACTCTGTGAGGAGTAGCGGTAAGTCCGCTCATGACCCGATTCGGATACCGGTAGGATCGTCACATCTAGTCCGAAGCTATCTCTCTCCGTCCGGATCATCATCATTCAATAAATGCAGCACATCTTCTTCCGTTACTTGTTTTCCATTCAAAAACCATTCTTTGGACCCGTCTGGCAATTCAAATGCGGGGCCATCTTCTCTGTGAAGTTTACCGTTCAGATACCATGCCTTTGTTATATCTGGGATATCAATTGCGGGGCCATCTTCTCTGTGCAGTACGCCATTCAACCGCCATTCCTTTGTTCCATCTGAATCCACATACCAAGGGCCATCTTCTCTGTGCGCCTTTCCGTTCCTATACCAAAATCTTGTGCCATTTAATTCCTCAACTGCTGGCCCATCCAAACGATGATACTCAAAGCCATCTTTTCCCCACGCAAAACCGTAAACAACTGCGCCGTTGTCCAACACAAGACGTTGCGGCTCACCAGTCCAATCAATATCTTTTTTTCGTTTATACAATGTTCGGCCTTCCGTATTCGGCATCCCGTTCAACGATGATCGTCATGATATACGGAGTGCCAATTGATCCACAGATCACAGCCCGGATTCCCCACTTGGTTTCTTATGTTTTCAAGTGCCGGGAGAAAACTTTTAGGTAGTGGCAGTCAAACTTGACCGAAGTAATGTCCTCATACGGACAGTAACTCAGCTCTTCGTCCCACTTTCCAGTTCCGTCAAAATGACGCATGGAAATAGCCTTCTTATTGATCCTAATGATCTTCCCGATTAAGAATTTATCGACTCCGGTCTCCTCTCCCTCAACGATGACATTTTCACCGAGCGCTTTGAGATTCCGTAAGGCTGACGGCCAGGATTGCAGGTTAATCGGATGTTTTAATCCGACTTGATCAAGTATGCCCTCAACTCTAAGAATCTTCCGCACCGTCCGATCGGACGCACTGTGTCGAACTCCCGTTATGTCTGAAATCCTAAGAATTTGATATCCGTCGGGATGGAAATCATGAACGACATAAATCAAAACGAGCTCTGATGAACACGCAACGACGAAGCCATATTGCGTGTTATCCACTAAGAAGATGCGTTCAATGCCAATGTGGTGGGTCTTTCCGCAGTGGCTCTTCAACCTAGCTACTACGTTCTTTGCTTTCATCTTCCCTCCATTACCAAAAAGCGAAGCACAACGACTTTGCCTCCAGGATTGTATCAGAGTTGGTCAGGATGATTTGTGAACTGGCTCACGAATGTCCGCTTTGGCCCCGAAGGCGGACACTCTAAGGCTTGACATTTCCACCACATGTTCTATCTATGTTCTATTATATGTTTTGATTCCCCGCGGTTCCGGGAGGGTCGTCCAAGCTGGCCGGCCATGCTGTTGGACATTGTGAATAGGAAAAACTTCGATCCGTCGGCATGATTGCGCCGGCGATCGAAAATATACGGGTTAAGGCCGATGGACCGCGGACGGCGGCACGTCGCATGCGAAGCGAAACCGTACGTGCCGAGGCGGCCGATGACGATAAATGACGATAAATGACGATATTTTCAGCCTGGCTTCCCGGGTGAATCGTTTTAAGTCAACGAGTTAGCTGATTTAAACCGGCCTCCGGCGGCTTCCAACTACACTTTTCGCGACCAAAATTGATACATCCCGGCAAATGTGTCGGGGTTTTCGGTTTCGAATTGATGCCAGGCCGGCAGCGATGAGGCGGCATCGGGGCCGGGATTTTGCTCTCGAAATTGACCCATGACCGCCCGGTCGCTTAACTCGAAGCCAAGAAATTCCAGTCCGAGGGTTTCCAGTGCGGTCTCGATTTCAGGCAGGGTGAAGCGGTGCTCCTGGACGTGAAACAACAGATCCCGGCATTCGCTCAAGCTATAGAAGTCGGCGCTGTCCACCACCTTGGCCATCGCCGCGTCGCCGTCATGGGCCAGAGCCATGGCCTCCTGACGGAAGCGGCGAATATCTTCGCGAGATTTGCCATACCCCTTCTCGGCGATCAGGGCTTGAGCGGCATCATTGGAGCGTCGGGCCAGATCACTGTACAAACCGATCTTCATCAAGCCCCCCGGCGCAAGTAAATCGGCCAGGACACGCCAACCGGCCAGGGGATCACCCAGGTGGTGCAACACGCCCATGGATTCGATGATGTGGAATTGCCGATCCAAGCCCCCCAGTTCCAGGATATCGGCTTGCCCGTAGTCGATATTTGTGACGCCAAGCTCGCGGGTTTTTCGCAGCGCGTAAGCGAGACTGCTCAGGCTCAGGTCCACGGCCAGAACCCGGGCGCCGGCGAACCGCGTCGCCGTATCCAGCGCGTGTTGGCCGCTACCGCAGCCGGCGATCAGGATTTCCGGGTTTTCGGAGGCAGGATGGACTGACCAATCCATCCGGATTCCGATGTTTTGGAGCACCCGCTCCACCGGCCAGGCTTCCTCGCAGACAGTGGTCTTGATCCAGCGCGGATAGGGGTTCTCCTCATATTGGCCGCGAACGGCGCGGGAGATTTCATCCTCAATAGGTGTCAGGCTGGCTATCTCTGAACGAAGTGAGCGTTCGTCGGTAACTTCTTCAATCTGACGCCGGATCACCTCGGCGACCTCCTCCGGCCATCGGCCCTTGGCTAACCGGTCCGCCCACTCAAAGCCGTACAAAGGACGGTACGCGCCGAGGATGGCGATCCAGGCGGGCGGCACGTCATTACCGCTTTGCAGGCGTTCCGCGACCGTGTCCGCTAATTGTTCAACCGCCGCCGCCTCTTCGACGGTTTCGGTGAAGGCGTATTCGTTGGTGAACCCGTGAAGCGCAAGGGCGGCCGCGAAGCCGAGAACTTCCGTGCACCGGTCACCGGATGCGGCGGCGTCAACCAGCAAGCCGCGCTGATCGGTCAGAAGCCGTTCCATGGCGACATCCGGAATCGGGCTCAAGGCCATGATCCGTAACAGTAGGGGAATACCCGAAAGACGCGCCGCCGTCTCCATGGCGGCGGCGGGTTGCGCCAGAAGAGCGGAAATTTCCGGGTGATGGCTGAGCGCGCTGATGACCGCGGCACAAATGGCCTTGGGACTGACCGTCGATAGGCGCAAGGCCCGCAGCAGATCGGCATGGAGACTGTCGTCGATCGTGGTGAAGGAAACGGCTTCCAGGCATCCGGCCCAGGCCGCCAGGAACCGTTCGTTGCCGGGTTCGCAATTGACGGCCGTGCGGTACGACTGGAAGGCGTCATTCGTCTCGCCCTGCGCCAACAGGACGGCGCCGAGATTGGCATGCGCTTCGGCCGCCCTGGGGGCCAGCGCCAGCGCCTCGCGAAGGCTCGCCCCCGCCTCGATCAGGCGACCCTGATCGTGCAGCATGAGACCCAGGTTGTTATGAACTTCGGCAAAACCCGGATCTAATTCAAGCGCGCGGCGGTAATGCTTCTCCGCTTCGTCGAAGCGGCTGTCAGCCAAAACAAGGTTGCCCAGATTGTAGTGGCCGTTGGCAAAATCCGGGCTGAGTTCGAGGGCGCGGCGATAGCTTTCCTCCGCTTCCCGGCGGCGGCCAAGCTCAGCCAGGGCGTTGGCCAGATTGTTTTCCGCATCGGTATAGCCCGGCCTGAGCTGCAAGGCCCGGCGGTAATGATCTTCGGCGTCACCGGAGCGGCCCGCATTGGCATGACACAAGCCGAGATTGTTGTGATAGTCGGCGACGTCCGGGTTGGCGGTTATGGCCTTGGAGATCAGTTCGATGGCGACATCAAATTCGCTGACCTGGAGGGCAATCACGCCGAGCAGATGGTTGGCATCGGCGTGGTCGGGCCGGGTTTGCAAAATCTTCCGGTAGGTTGACTCCGCCTCCTCAAGGCGGCCGGCCTGATGGTAGCCCACGCCCTGGTCGAGCAGGGCTTGCGTTTCGGCATCTGACGGGCTGGGCTTAGCTTCCGCCACGCGACAATTCCTTCCTCTGTGGCCTGACGGCGCAGGTGTCGTTGCTAGCTAGCTGTAACACGGATAGATCGGGCGCTCCAATCCGCATCAAGCCAAAGGTTGGAGCCCTTCTGCTAGCCTGTTAGTTTGACGTCCCACCCCCCACGGCAAGATGCATGACATGGCTATAAAGCAGGAACCGGAAACTCCGGCATCAAACGAACAAAGAAGGGCGAAAGGCTATGGCTACGGCATCGCCCTGATGCTGATTTCCGAGGTTTGCTGGGTCACCATGAATGCCATGATCAAACATTTGAGTGATAGCTACCCCGCTTTGCAGCTGCTGTTTTTTCGCAACGCCGTTACGGTTCCGGTGATGATATGGCTGGTCATGCTGACCGGCGGCTATAGCGTCCTCAGAACCCATCGGGCCAGGCTCCACCTGCTTCACGCGCTTATTGGCGTGACGGGAATGACCTGTCTAATCGTTTCCGTAAGCAGGTTATCGCTGTCGGACACGGTAACCATAACCTATGCGGCGCCCCTGTTTATCACTGCCCTGAGCGTTCCATTCCTCAATGAGAAGGTGGGGTTTCGGCGGTGGGCAGCCGTCCTAGTCGGTTTTGCCGGTGTGTTGATCGTGGCGCGGCCTGATATCGGCATCAATCCGGTGATTTTGATTTTGCTGGGTGGCACGCTTTGTTTCGCGTCGACCGTGATCATCCGCCGGCATCTGTCGCGGACCGAAAACAGCGCCGCGGTCACCCTGTATTATTCCATCGCCGGAACCTGTGCCGGCGGGCTTGCCCTGCCGTGGGTTTGGGTCGCACCGACAGCATTTGACTGGATGATCCTTCTGGTCATGGGGGTGATCGCGGCGCTGACACAAATCACCTTAACCATGGCGATCAAGGAGGCACCGGTATCGGTGCTTTCGCCGCTGCTTTATCTAACGCTTGCCGTCGCCGTTGGCGGCGACATTATCGTCTGGGGGGTGTATCCGGCCTTGACCACCATGGTCGGCGCCGGCGGCATCATTTTCGCGGGCCTCTACATCATCTACCGCGAAAGCGGGCTCGGTTCGCACCATCCGCGTGACGAGGGAAGCTAGCCTGATCAATCCAACTGGAGGCCGCGGGTATAATAGAAATACCGCTCCAAGGGCACGCCATCGGGAAGTTCCCAAATCTGCCACCCGGGGAGATCAAGTTGCTGGTCGGAGAGGATCACTGCCCGTTCCCCCATTAGGGTCGGCAGACGTTCGCTGAGAAAATCGGCAATGCTTCGGTCCCGCTCATGGTCACCGGATACAATATCCGTATGCGCCATAACCGCCGGCGCGCCAAAACCTTCCGGCGCAGGCGGCAAAGTCTCGTAAATGTCACCCTCGAACAGGTGATCGGCATCGGGTGTGCAATCCGGATGTGCCGTCACTTTCCACTCAAAGACGAAGATTTCGCGGTCGGGACAGTTCTCCCGGAGATGATGATAGGTTCGCCCATTCCCTAATCCGAATTCCAGTATCGGGCCCGGCGCCTCGGCGATCACTTTGAACGCATGGTTTAAGCAATCGCGCTGCGCGCTGACACGGCGGATAAAACTGTCCAATCGGCTCACGTTCAACTCCCCTTTGTTTCCATCCCCGGATCTACCAAGAACCTGAACTAAGCTAGTCCGGGTTCCGCGGTCCGCAAAACCGGCCTCCGTCGTTCCTACCGGGTTTGGCATCCTGAAAACAGATGTAATTTTTTGACACATATTGAAATGTAAACGACATAACCCGCTCATGATCGCCCCCTAGAATCCAATCCAGCGAACGTCACGCAATTGTGGCAAGGACAGAGTGTACATAAGGGGAGAGACGGGTCGATGAACGGATCAGTAACAACGCCGAAGGATCAGGGTACGATTGCTTTCTACGAAGGCAAATCACCGAATGCCAACCCGTACCAACCCTTCGATCCGGCGTATGATGACTGGATGGACGGATACGAGTTGGAGATCGAGTTTTTGAGCGAAATTTTCGACGAGTGCTACGGGACGCCCAAAGGCAACGCTTGATCCAAATCTCCTTAAGTTTGCGCCGGGCCTCACAATGAGACTTCCCAGCGTTTTTCTTTTCCGCTCCTTCCCCAAAAGTTAGAAGTTCTCGCCGCAAGTATCGGGTGGCATCTGATTCCAGCATCTCATAGGTTCCCTTCGCGATCACCGTGAAGGAGCGTTAAGATGATTACCTATACAATTGAGAACACCGGCAACCAGCCGTCTTTAGGGACGGCAAAGGGATTTGATGAGGAAATGGCACCATCGATGACAAAGGGCGGCAAACACGCTCCGTCACCAGACAATGACTACAGCCGGATCGCTACGGCGATCGAGTACCTTCATTCGCATCATCATGAACACCCATCACTCGGCGAAGTCGCCGATCACATCGGTCTCAGCGAGTATCACTTTCAACGCCTGTTCACACGCTGGGCCGGGGTCAGTCCGAAAAAGTTCCTGCAATACATCAGCCTGGATCATGCAAAGCGAAGCCTTGAAGCCTCGGCCAGTGTTCTTGATGCCACATGGGACGCAGGGCTGTCGGGACCGGGCCGTCTGCACGATTTGTTCGTCACCCTCCGCGCGGTAACTCCGGGTGAGTATAAGTCCCGGGGGGCCGGACTGACTTTCCGCTATGGATTCCACCCAACCCCTTTCGGTGAATGCCTGATGGTTCTGAGCGAGCGAGGCATCACCGGACTGGCGTTTGTCGTCGATGGCGACCGCCAAGGAGCCTTGGAAGATCAGCAGGCCGGTTGGGACGCCGCGGAATGGGTCACCGCTCCGGGAGAGACGGCTCCTAGGGTGGCCGAGATATTTGACCTCGCGACCGGCCGTCATGACGCCAAGCATGAATTACCTCTACTGCTCCGCGGCACCCGTTTCCAGGTTTCCGTTTGGGAAGCCCTGTTGCGGATTCCTCCGGGCGCGCTAACCACCTATGGCCGGCTTGCCGATGCCATGGGCCGTAATGGAGCGGCACGGGCCGTCGGAAGCGCGTGTGGCGCAAATTTGATTGGCCACCTAATTCCCTGCCATCGGGTCATCCGCGCGACTGGCGTAATCGGAAACTATCGATGGGGAACCATCCGCAAACGGGCCATTCTGGGCTACGAAGCCGCGGAAGCGGAACTTGCCGGAGTTGCTTCCTGATCGAGCTGGTTGGCTATACAATGAGCGCTTAGGCACTCAAGGACGCCGATCATGCTAGCCGACTTGATGATCGATACTATAAAGAAACAGGCACGTGAAGCAGCGACCTCATGGAGCCTCGGCACCTTTGGCGCCATCGCAGAATTTCACCGCAATGCCGATGAAGGTACCACCGAGTCAGTATCCTCAAGTAAGATCGAATTGGTGACGGCGCTCGGCGGCTTGAGAGTGAACTTTTCCAAACGGGCCCGCCTGGTTCCCTACGAAACTATCTCCAAGCTGCCAGCCGCCTGGGGTCACGGCGTCATGATTTGCATGAGTCTGGACGACGCTGCCCTGGATAGTCATGAATCTGTAACTGAGCTGGATACGGATGCCGACGCCATGCGGCCCGATGACAGATCAAAGATTTTGTTTGATCTTGGACTAGGCCAGTCGCATGTGAGTTGTTGCGTGCGTACGGACGATGAAAGCCTACTGACCGTTCTTCGAGACAATATCGGCCGCGCATTGTTTGATCCGGGCAACCCGGCCGTCGCCGCCATTAAGGCAAAAAATCCAGAGCGCGTATTCCAGTCTCGCATGGGCAGGATCGAGGTCTATCAAGCCATCCCGGAATCGGTGGACGACTCGACGCCGGAAGGTCCTCATACACATGTTTTGCCGGACTTGCTGAAGCATGAACGCAGCCACGCCGCCAATATTCCTGTTCCAGATGGATGGGTGCCGGTAATGGCCTTCTATCCGACTAACCCGGCTCGTGACGAGTTGGGCGATATGCGGGCCTTTGATGAGACCGCCCATGGCCATTTTCAAGACCTAATGAACACTTTCGCCGATCCGGAAATCATCGAGGCCAAGTCACAAGCCTTGGACTACCTAACACGAGATATACCTCCCGCGCACGGTCACGTGCCGCAAAGCCGCCATCTGCGCACGGCTTTCCGCGTGGCGCTACGCCAATTCGGCTACACATACGGGCCTTCGCCGTTGTTGGACTTGTGGCGGCAAGCCTGCGATCCCACTACCGAAGCAAACGGCACCAGTGATGAAGGACCTTAATTGGCCGATTTGACAGGCTCACAATAGGTTTCGCGCACCAAAAACGACAACACCACCGCAATCGCAGCGCAAAAAGGAAGCGTGAGGAGCGCTGTCTGGTAGGTCTCTACCGAGTATATCCGGGCTCCCATTTCCATGGCGCCATCCCAGTTCCTGTCGAGCAGCCAGCCAATTGCCGGCTGGAACAATGCTCCGGAAATAATCACCGCGGTATTAACAAGAGCTGTCGCCGTTCCGCCCGCGTCGCTGTCGTTGACCTCACGAACCACAGCGAAGCAAAGAACAGTGCCGCCACAGGCAATGCCGTTAACGAAGAACAAGATTTCGACCACAGGCAACGGCAAGGATGGAACATAGATTAGGAAAAAGATGCTTACTAACGCAGCGGTAGCGGTAATCATCAACGGGGGTTTTCGTCGCTTCAAGTGATCAGATAGCCATCCAACAGCAGGTGCGCCCACGGCCCAGCCAATCAACATCAGCGACGCCGATGCCGCCGCCTGCGTCCCTGAAAGACCGTACGCCTGAACAAGATATGGCACACTCCAAAGCGCCCCAAACGCCAGAAGAGCAGCAGACATCGAAAAACCGATAGCGGCGAGAACCCATGTTTGCCGGACGCGGGTTGCTTTCTTAAGACCATGCAATACAGCATCTGAATGCAGCGGAGGGGCACTGCCGTCTTCAATTCTTGAGGGATGATCGCGAACGATAAGCCAAATTGAGGCGGTGAGGAGCAATCCAAATCCCGCTGTAACCGACATGGCGCTCCGCCATCCAAATACCTCCACTGCCGCCGACAGAGGGGCCTGCCCGGCAATACCGCCGACCATTCCGAACATCATGGTCATGCCGCTAAGCATGGCAAAGCGCGTCGGGGAAAACCAATTGGCAGCAAGTTTGAGAGAGCATACGAACCCGAAACCGACGCCGGCGCCAACCATAAAACGTCCAAGATAGGCAGTATCTATTTGCTCAGCTCTGGCGAACAAGAGACCGCCAACGGCGGCGAAGACCAGCCCCATTGTCAGAATGCGCCGTGGTCCCCAACGATCTACCATTACGCCAACGGGAAGTTGGACCATGGCATAGGCATAGAAATAAAATGCGGAGAGATTGCCAAGGGCCGCCGCGGATACGCCAAAATCCCGCATTAAATCGTCGACCATGACACTCGGTGCGACGCGTTGAAAAAAAGCGTAGAAAAATACTAATGCACCAAGGGTCCAGATCAGCCAGGGGGAAAATCGAGAGGTTTCTAGCATCCGGATTTATGCGATGGCGCAACATATCCGGCAAGTCTTGTTTTCCCGAAAACAGATCATCCGCTGAACTGTTTACCAGTTTTCCAAATCGCTGATTCCCGTGTTAATCTCGCCGCCAAATCGAATAAGGGAAAATCTACCATGAAGTATTACCATACGATGGTTCGAGTGTCGGACTTGGATGAGTCGCTGGATTTTTACTGCAACAAACTCGGACTCAAGGAGATTCGACGCTACGATAGCGAACAAGGACGCTACACCAACGTCTTTGTCGCCGCTGAGGAAACCCCGGATGCCTCCATTGAGTTAACTTATAACTGGGATCCGGAGGTTTATACGGGTGGCCGTAATTTTGGTCATCTGGCGTTTCGTGTGCCCAATATTTATGAAACTTGCCACGGCCTAATGGCCAATGGGGTTACCATTAACCGGCCGCCGCGGGACGGATATATGGCTTTTGTTCGGTCCCCGGACGGAATTTCCATCGAGCTTTTACAGGATGGTGATGCCCTGCCGGAAGAGGAACCTTGGACGTCCATGGAAAATATCGGCGAATGGTAGCTTAGCCACCGCGCCGACGCCGAGACACGCGTTTGCCGCGTTTGGCCGGTTCCTGCGCGCTTATGGGACCCAAAGCGGATTCGATCTGCGTTTTATCCGGCTCGCCCGCCGGCGCGTACTCCTTGAGAGCCTCCGCCATTGCCCGGAGATGGCTCGGTGAAGTACCACAGCAACCGCCGATAATTCTCGCCCCGGCGTCCCGAGCCATGCGGGCGTACGCGGCCATGATCTCGTGGGTGCCGCTATAGACAATTTCGCCGTCACAGAATTCGGGAATTCCGCAATTCCCTTTGGCGACAAGAATATCCTCATCACCGGCGCCGCGCTTAAGCCCCATGACCGTATCGATAAGTGTCCCTGGGCCAACGCCACAGTTAGCGCCGAAAGCCACCAGGGAAGTGTCCAAACCGTGGGAGTGTTCAATCGCCTCTTCCGGCGTAACGCCCATCATGGTCCGGCCCGCTGTATCGAAGGTCATGGTTGCGACCACGGGCAGACCGGTACGCGCGGCACCGGACACGGCGGCGGCCATTTCCTCGCGTGAGGAAATCGTCTCGATCCACAGCACGTCAACACCACCAGCGGCCAACCCCTGGGCCTGCGCCGCAAACGCTTCAGCGACGTCAGCTTGGCTCACGGTGCCGACAGGTTCCAAAATTTCGCCGGTCGGCCCCATGGAACCGCCGACCACAACAGGTCGTTTCGAGCCATCGGCTACCTCTCTGGCGATGCGAGCACCAGCCTGGTTGATATCCTGGACTTGGTCCTGGGCCTGATGCAGGGCCAACCGGTATTGATTGGCGCCAAACGTGTTGGTGAGAATAATATCGGAGCCGGCATCAACAAAGCCCTGGTGCAACTCAGCGACTTGATCCGGATGCTCCAAGTTCCATAGATCAGGTGCGGCACCGGTCTCCAGACCCATGGCGAACATGTTGGTTCCCGTCGCCCCATCGGCCAATAAGAAGTCTCGCGAGGCTAGTAATTCCTGCAGAAGATCGCTCATCGTTCCGTTCCGTTCAATCCCATCAGGGCCGCGCCACTCGGCGGCGGCCAGTTCTCCGTCGCCTGACGATACCGGCATCGGCCTGACGCTGCTTGAGGCGTTCAAGAATTGCTAGGCGTTCGCCAGTATCCGCAGCCTCCCATCCGACAACTTCCTCACGAGTTCGCCAGCACCCCTTGCAGAAACCTGTAGCCGCGTTGATTTCGCAAACGCTGAGGCATGGCGATTCAATGTGTGCCGGTTGGTCCATAGGTATCATTCACAAACAATATTAATGGCTTACAGGCAAGTAAGCCGGTCGGGCCGGCAAATCAAGCGGCAATCACCGATACAGGGAATACTAGGACTCCCCTGCCGCTTTTTGACCGGTCAATCCGAAGAATGAGTCATGCTTATAAGGAACTCGAATTTCCAGCTCAGGCTGTGTCAATCGGGCGACCCGGCTGGCCTCGCCTCGCACAATGCGGCCCGTGAACGGCGATGGAACCGCAGGATACGTCAGTGGGAAGGCATCAGCCGCATTGTAATCGCAAATCAGCAATCGCCTGGGATTGTCCGAACGGTTGGGTCCGCCTCCATGCACGGTCCAGGTATGCATTAGGCAGACATCGCCAGCCTTGCCCTCTATTGGCACTGAAGCCTTTTCAAACTCTTCCTGCATATCCGGCGGCGTCATGCCGGTAAACTCGCCATCCTGAAAATGACTGTAGTGATGGCGGTGTGAGCCGGGCACCACGCGAATACAGCCATTTTCCTCGTTCATATCGTCAATCAAAGTGAGCGTGGTTATCATATCGTCATTGGTGTGTGGGTCGTAGGGGTGGTCTTGATGGTATTCGACCTTGGTCTCCATTCCCGGTAACTTGATGTTGAGCTTGCAGTGATGGAATTTGACGTTTGGGCCGATCAGGTCTGCCACCATGTCAGGAATAGAGCTTTCCCATAGGACTTTTCGATAGGAGTCGGAAACATCCGCCGGATTGGAAACTCGACGCAATTTCGGGTGATCTTTACTGTGTCCATCCTCTAGATCAAATCGGGCTTTACCGTCCTCAGTATCGAACCCGTAGTTGGCATCGTGCTTACGGCTCTCCGTTATCCAAACATCAAGTTGGTCAGTTAGCGCCGCAAGATCACCGCCATCTACGCCCGCCGCAGCTACAACATAGCCGTGTTCCCAAAAGCGAGCGACTTGATCTTTGTTCAACATTTTCGCCCCTCCAACCCAGCGTCTTTTCCAGCCATAAGCATAGGACCATTTCCGCACAGATTTCCAGCAACGAATCGGTATTTTCACCTGAACGAGATTCCCGTCATTTCTCTTTCGACTAGGTGCGTTATAGTTGGCCCATGGATGCGAAAGAATTGTTTGCTGAGCAATCACTGGATCGCCTGTTAGGGCCGGACGATTCCCCGCCCTTTCAGGTGATAAATCGGGACGGGGCATCGCAGCTTCTTTTGATCTGCGATCATGCCAGCGCTGAGGTGCCGCACTCGTTGGGCAGGATGGGTGTTCACGACGAAGGATTTGAGCAGCATATCGGTTATGACATCGGTTCCGCCAGCGTAGCGCGCTTGATGTCAGAGCAACTGGATGCCCAATTGATACTGGCCGGATATTCTCGTCTGGTCATCGACCTGAACCGGCCACCCGGTCATCCGGAGTCAATTTTGGCCGAAAGCGATGGAACGCCAATTCCCGGAAACGCCAGCCTCGGTGAATCTGATAGGCGTCAGCGCATTCGTGACCTGTTCGAGCCTTATCACGACGCTGTCAACCGGGCCCTCGCTCGGCTATGGGAAAGAGGCACGGCGCCGATACTGTTCTCTGTGCACAGTTTCTCGCCAGGTTATGGTGACAAACCCAGGCCCTGGGATGTCGGGGTTCTGTGGAATCGTGATCCTCGTATCGCCGTTCCATTGATGGAGAAACTGGAAGCCAGAGGCCTGAATGTCGGCGATAACGAACCCTACTCCGGTCATGATCTGGCCTACACCATAGACATGCATGGCGCCGCCGCCGGCATTGCCAATTGTGTCATTGAGATCAATCAGGAGCAGGTCGGCGATGAGACGGGTATAGCCCGCTGGGGTGAGTTGCTCGCGGAAGTTCTCGGTGAAATTCTGACTCTGGACGGCCTGCATCGGGTTGAGCGTTTCTAGGAGATTCCCATGGCCAGCATGCCTTCATTTACAGTTGGGATCGAAGAGGAGTATCTGCTGGTCGATCTAGAGACCCGGGCACTGGCTTCCGATCCGCCGGACGATTTGTTTGCTAAATGTGAGAAGGAAATTCCGGGTCTGGTAAAGCCGGAATTTCTCAAATCGCAAATCGAATCTAATACAGAAGTCTGTAGAACCGTACCCGAGGCACGCAAAAATCTTGCCTTGCTTCGAGCAACAGTCGCTCGAATTGCCGGCGAGTATGGATATGCCCCGATCGCGGCCTCGACGCACCCGTTCTCCGACTGGCAATCGCAACATCATACCGACAAAGAACGATACAATGTCCTGGCGGAAGATTTGCAAGCCGTTGTCCGCCGGCTGTTGATCTGCGGCATGCACGTTCACGTCGGTATTGACGATGACGAACTACGCATCGATCTGCTAAATCAAGTCAGCTATTTTCTTCCCCATCTCATGATGCTTAGCACATCGTCACCATTTTGGGCCGGCCAGGATACGGGCCTCAAGTCCTACCGGCTTAGTGTCTTTGATGAATTACCGCGCACTGGAATCCCCAATACCTTCGACTCGTTCGCAGAGTATCAGCGTCATGTGGACGCCCTGATTAAAGCAGGACTGATTGAGGATGCCACCAAGCTGTGGTGGGACGTACGGCCGAGCAATACCTTCCCGACGCTGGAGATGCGAATTACAGATGTTTGCCCGCTCATTGATGACACGGCGGCGATCGCGGCCTTGTTCACCTGTATTCTCAGGATGCTGTATCGGCTAAAGACAAACAATCAACGCTGGCGCCACTATGCCGCCATGCTAATTTCGGAAAATCGCTGGCGGGCCCAACGCTATGGGATTGACGAAGGTCTGGTTGATTTCGGCAAGGGCGAGATAGTTCCCTGCGAAGACTTGCTGGAAGAGTTGATCGAGTTGGTCGGAGAAGATGCCGAGGCGCTGCAATGTGCCGCCGAGATTGAGCATCTGCGGACAATTATGAAGCGCGGTACCAGCGCCCATAGACAGCTGGCAGCATATTATTCGGCGATCAAAAAGGGTAAGGAGCCTGACCAGGCCCTACTTGAGGTGGTTGATCTGCTGATCGCCGAAACCAAGACTCTCGATTAACGGCATATAGCCGACCGAACTACGTTACAATTTTGTGCGAGTCGATGCTCTGCTTAAGGCCCATGATCAGCGCTTTGCCAATTTCACCGCCATCGCCAGTCACATTCTCGCGAATAACCGCGCGCATGGAATCGACATGGCATTTGACGATTTCGACAGCACTGTCTGTTTCTGAACATCCCTCGCCGGTCGCATCGAACAGCATTTTGCCGATGGTGGAAATCAACGAAAATCCAAACGTTCCCCCTTGGCCGCGAAGCTCCAGTGCCAGTGTATGAATCTCCCCAAAGTGACGGCTTCGACGGCCTGGTTCCATGAGAGCCTCGGTGCACAGATCGGAAAGCTTGGACAGGTAGTCGGCGGCCCATTTGGTAAAGTCCAATGCCGCGCGCTCAAGTTGCTCTTCGGCCTGTTCAAGCAAATTAGCCGGAATTTCCCCTTTCTCCTCGGCGCCGAACATTCCACTGGCAACCCTCTCCCTGAGTGAATTGGGCAACCGCCAATACCAGACGTCACTCGGTGCCTTTGGTTTCACGACTTTGTCCGCCGAGTATACGATGGTGACGTCTTTTTCGTCCTTCTCACGGCGTTCCGTCCCGCCGGGAGGTCCTTCCTTTCGGCGGCGCCTGTCAGGCCCAAAATACTTTTGTGTCGTGACGAACTGACGCGGGTAGTCGATCACCTCAAGCACCCGCTCATAGACTGAGGTGACCGAAAATGGTTTGGCAATAAATTCGGTAACGCCAAGATCGCGAGCTGAGTGAACATATTCCCGGTCAGCCGCGCCGCTAATCAAAATGAAAGGAACCATTCGGTTCGGACACTCTTTGGCCGAACGAACCCATCGGGTCAACAATAGACCGTTTATCGGAGCCATGACGAGATCGGAAATGATGATATCCGGCCCGGGGTTATCGGCTGACTTCATCAACTTCAAATAGTCAATAGCGTCCTCGCCATTCTCAGCGGTGGCAATTTTGTCAAATTCGAAGTGCCGGAGCATATCCTCAAAGGTATTACGGACAAACACGTTGTCCTCAACCAATAGAATGTTGCAGCGAGATAAGTTATAGGATGCCACTTAACCAAACCCCTACTTGTTCCGTACATACGGTATTATGCATAGCAAATAGGCTTTAGCAAGGCACCTCCCGGTCGCATAGCCGCCATATTCCAACGCTTGCCGGGCCATCCGCGACCGATTATGTTGCCTGACCGGCCGCCGGTCGGCCCTACCACTTCGAAAGACTAGCAAGAAGAGAGATAAATATGGCGGACATTGGTGGAATCGCCGGAGACCGACTGCGGTCCTTCGTCGAGCGGATCGAACGATTGGAAGAAGAGAAAAAGACGCTATCCGATGATATCCGAGAGGTGTATTCGGAGGCCAAGGGAGCTGGATTTGATATCAAGGTCCTGCGCCGGATCGTTCAGTTGCGAAAGATGGATTCCGGTGATCGCGACGAAATGGAGCAAATCCTGGAAGTCTACAAACGCGCTCTGGATATGTAGGCCTAGGCCGTTTCTCCTACACTAAAAATGCGCGCAACGTGGTCGCGAAGCAGTTTCACACTTTCTTCTACTGTGACCGCTCCTGTATCGACCACGATTTCCGGAGCCGTCGGCGATTCATAAGGAGCCGAAATTCCTGTAAATTCCGGAATTTCTCCGGCACGCGCTTTGCGGTATAGTCCCTTGGGATCACGGCGTTCGCAAACGTCGAGACCGGGATCGAGATATACTTCCTGGAATCCATCGCCCGCCGCCGCTCGGGCCAAATCCCGATCAGTCCGGTAGGGCGAAATAAACGCCGTCAACACGATCAAGCCCGTCGACGCGAATAACGCAGCGACTTCTCCGACGCGCCGAATATTCTCGCCACGGTCCTCGGGAGAAAACCCAAGATCTGAATTGAGGCCGTGGCGCAGATTGTCGCCGTCTAAGACGAAGGTGTGAAACCCATCTTCAAAAAGTTGCTTTTCCAAAGCCAGAGCCAGCGTCGATTTTCCCGATCCTGACAGTCCCGTGAACCACATAACGCCGCCCCGATGGCCGCTTTTGCGCCACCGTTCAGGCAGGTCCACCAAGTGGCCGATTGGCGGTGAATATTCCGACACGTCACTCATACGCTTCGAATAAACCTTCAGAGCTTACCGAGGTCGGCAACAAAATCAGAATAAATGATGGACAGCGCGGTATTGAGAGAGTCAACGGCAGACGCGACGCTAGGGCCGCCGGATTCATTCTCGATACGATAACTCTGGAGGAACAACAGCTTTCCATCAGCGGACCCTCTGAGACTCAACTCCACTTCTATCAAGGCCCTATCGTTTTCACCTCTAACCTGTTCAAGGTGTTCAATTTTTCCGCTTAGAACGTAGTCCGCCTGAACACGCAACTCCGGCGTTACGATGGCCTTGGCGATATTTGCCATGCGAAGGAAGGAGACAATCTCGTCCCGCAACATAACCGCCGGGGGCTTGATCCAGAAATGATAGTGATAGGTCTTTACCTGGTTCGGCTTTCCGCTCTGAGAGTACACAATTGAGCGTTCCGAAGTCAGGCCATCGGCGACAAATCGGTCGACCTCAATGGTGCCGGAAAGAATATTTGTCGCCATGGGTTCCGACGCATAGTCCGCCTGCAGCCGGTAGAAGTGATCTTCCGGCACCGGGGGCGCCGAACCACAAGCCGCGGTTACGGCCAAGGTGATCAGCGCGATCGTCGCGGCGCGAAGTCGTTTCAACCCAGTCGTCATATGTTTAATTCCCCTTGCCGGCTTTCATTTCCTGATTAACCGCATTTGATCCGTTCGACTACGGATTGCTCGCCTGATCTCGCTGCGGCGAACCGTCCAACAATAGCCCAGGATTGGCACGAATCTGGCGGCTGAATTCGTTCATGTTTCGCGCCGCGCCCTCCATGTTCTGGCTAATTGAGTCAATTTGACGCGACACCGATTCAACAACATATTTGGCCTCGGTGATTATGACTTTCACATCACTTTCCGGACTAAGTACGAGTTTATCGAAGCCCTCTAGGACGTTCTTCAGAGTCACAAGGGTCGCGTCAAATTTCTTCGTCGCCACGTCCATATTGTCGATGATATTCTCAAGTGTTTCCCGATTTTCCGGTGAAACAAGTTTTCGTATTTCCTCGCTGGTCTCGATCATATTGACGGTGAACGTCTCGACTTGATCGACAACTTCAGGCACTCGGTTTGTGAGATCCCTCACCAGGCCTGCAACGTCTTTTATGAGTTCCGACGCATCGCGAACGAGGACACCTCCATCATCTCCTAGCAACTGGTTGATTTCGGTAACAGCCGCATTCACGTTCCGGAACAACGGCCGGGCTTCTTTGTCGATTAGTTCTGTCAGTTCGCCGGCCAGCGTCGATACGGCACCAAACACCCCTGTCGTTTCGCGTGAATTAAGCATTTCACCGGGCGTTAGGGAATCCGATCCAATGCCGGCATGAATTGCCAACGTCTTGGCTGAAAGTAAACTGGGTGCCGCAATTTCGACCTGGCTATCGCTGGGGATTCGCCAACCCTGCACAACACTGAAATCGACCTTGAATTCCATACGGCCGTTGTTCTCACGCGGCGTTACATCCTCAACCTGTCCGATGGGGTAGCCTTCGTAGACGACCTGGGTGCCGAACTTGACGCCGCTGACATTGCTGTAGATCGCATAGTAATTATCAACTGCGCCCGTCCGCCCTGTAAGCATAGCAACTGACCCAACCAGCACACTAATCATGCCAAGCACGAATAGGCCGACGACCATATAGTTGATTTTCGAACTTCTCATAGAGTTTGGCTCCCGGTCTCTAACTCCTCACCGGTAAGTCGCGCCAAGTACTCGTCTGTGTCCATGGTGTCTTCCTCCGGCACCCGATTGAGAAGATTGTAAATACGTTCATTGCTTGATTTCTTTACCTCGTCAATGGTGCCAATCATCAAAATATCGCCTCGATCCAAAATGGTAATGCGGTCAGCAATCTTAAAGGCACTTTCCAATTCGTGGGTGACAACGACAATGCTCATACGCATCGCGTCACGCATGGCCAAAATCAGGTCATCAAGGGCCGAGGCAACCGCCGGATCAAGTCCGGCTGAGGGCTCATCGCAGAACAAAATTTTTGGATCCATGACGATGGCTCGCGCAAAGGCTGCGCGTTTAATCATGCCGCCTGACAATTCGGCAGGCATTAAGTTCTCGAATCCACCAAGGCTCACCACCTCCAGCTTCATGCGCGCCATGATCTCCATTGTCATTCGATCGAGATCCGTGTGCTCATAAAGTGGCAGCATGACGTTCTCGCCGACTGTCAGGGAACTGAAAAGGGCTCCACTCTGAAACGCGACGCCAAGTTTCTTCCGCAACTCGACGAATTCAAGCGAACCCAATTGATCAATATCCTGGCCAAGTATCCGCATGGTTCCCGAGGTTTTTGCCTCCAGGGCCATGAGGTGCCGAAGCAACGTCGATTTGCCCGATCCCGAGCCGCCCATAATGACCATGATCTCGCCGTCGCGAACGTCCATGGTGACGCCATTGAGGATTTGACGGTCCCCGTAGTGGGTCACAAGACCTTCAACCTCGATGACTGAACCGCCGTTGGCACCTGCATCCGCCACATTCGTGGAATTTTGCTTGCTGTCTCCCATTCAACTAGTCCTGCTCAACTCCTAAAGGGTCGATAAAATGACGACAATCATGGCTGTCACGATAATGGCGGAAATGGCCTGAACAACGGACTGAGTTGTCGCCTTGCCGACGCCCTCCGCTCCGCCACGAACGCTGGCTCCGTTAACGACGCCGATGACGGCGATTTCCACCGCATAAATACAGCTCTTGCCGAGGCCCTGAAATACATCCTCGACTTTGAGAATATCAATGATCTGGTCCAAATAAGCGGCAAGTGAAATTCCAAGCTCCACGTTGATATATACACCTGCCATGAATAGGCCGACACTGGCGCTCATAATGGTCAGGCAAGGAACCATAATCAGCATGGCAATCAGTGGTGGTGCCACTAGGTAACGGACCGGGTTTATGCCCATGACCTTAAGCGCATCTATCTCCTGATTAATTTTCATGGTGCCGATCCTGGCGGCCAGAGCCGATCCCGAACGGCCGGCGACCAGAATTCCGGTTATCATGGGTGCGAATTCCCTAACCACGATAAACGCCAGCCCGGCGGTAACGTGACTCTCGGCGCCAAAGATGCGGAGTGTATAAATCCCTTGGATGGCCAACGTAACGCTGATAGCGCCGCCCAGCATGGCTATGATGGGAATTGCGGTTATGCCGATATCCATCATTTGCTGGATCACAGCATTCATCCGCACCGGCTGTTTCATGCGGTGCCCAAAAATTAGCCAATAAAGACTTTCGGCGACCATGACGCCGCCGTTTCCCACCTCCTCGATACCTGCGATGGTCATACGACCAATATGATCGAGGAAGCGGCCAACCGAATTGGTGGGTTCTTGCGCCACTTGGATTTCTCTATTTCACGGCCGCAAGGCCGTCCTCAATGGTGTCACAGATGGTAAATACCTTATCCAGCCGCGCCAATTGAAGCACCCTGAGCGCGCCTTCGCTGACTGCAACAAGAGCCAAGTTCTGGCCCGACTTCCGTGCGGTCTGAAAGCTCTCGACTAACGATGCCACGCCGGATGAATCGATATAACCGACGCCGCTCAAATCGACGAGAATGGGCATTCCCCTGGTTACTCCGTCGAGTAAAGCCTGCCTCGCATCCGGCGATGTCTGCAAATCGACATCGCCCTTCAATTCGACGATAAGAACGCCCTGCTCTTCTCTTGTCTCGTGTTCCACTTGAGCCCCCTATTTCCTACAAAATCTGTTTTGACATTCGCAACAGATTGCCGCCACCCTCTGGAGTCGGCAAGAATTCCATTTCGTCCATTACCTCACGCATGAAGTGCGTCCCCAGGCCGCCGGGGCGAACATCATCAAGGTCCCTTGGTTTGATCTGACCCACATCAATACTTTCCGCATAATCGCGAATCAGAATGACCAGATGATTTCCGGAGCGGCGGATCGAGATATCTATGTCACCCTCCGACGCTCCGCCGTAAGCATGCCGGATGACATTCTGTAGAGCTTCATCGACGGCAATAACCAGGTCGTGCGTCGTCTCCTTGCTGCAATCGGAAATCGCCGCGGTCTGTGTGACTGCGGCGCGAACCAACTTCAGCCGATCCGCCTTGGCCGGAATACGCAGCGAGATCAATTCGATCCCATCTCCTTCGCCGGAGGTCGATTTATCCTTGGGAGCGCGTTTTCGGTTCTCAACTTTACCGCCGTCATGGATCGCCAGCAGGGTCAGGTCATCGCGCAGATTGCCCTCGCCCCGATCAATCCTTCTTGTCACCGCCTTGAGTCGATCTGAAACGTCCAATCCGGCATTCTCAACCAGCATTGCCTTTAACCCCTCGGCGGTAAGCTCCTGGCCACCCTCCACATAACCCTCCGTTACCCCATCAGTGAAGATGTAGAAGGTTCCTCCGTCAAGGAGAAGCTCGAATTCCGGAAAGGTGTCGTCGTCCTCCGACATTGGCGGCATGATACCCAGGGGAGGTGCCTCGGCGGGAAATTCCGTGAACCCGCCGTCGCTGTCGTGAAACAAGGGTGGCTCGTGACCCGCGTTGGAAATCCGCGCGATGCCGGTCCGCGGATCATAAATTCCACCGACCATGGTTACGAACATCCCGCGCGTGGCTGTCTCACATATCTCCGCGTTGACTCGGGCCATTAGACGCCCAGGTTGATCGATAGTCTTGCCGAGACAACGGTAAAGGCTCGCCGTCTTGGCCATGAGAAGCGCCGCGTTCATTCCTTTGCCCGACACGTCACCCAAATTAAAACAAATCCGTCTATCGTCCAGTTCGAAGAAATCAAAAAAGTCGCCGGATACGGTTCGGGCCGGGATGTTGACACCGCTGACTGGATACTCAGGCTCCGGAGCGTCGGGCAGTAGCGAGCGCTGGATTTCCGCCGCCAGTTCCAACTCCCGCGCCAGTCGTTCTTGCTCGACCAGAGCTTCCGCCATCCGGGCGTTGAGAATAGCCAGCGCCGCCGACGCACTCATAGCCTGCAGCAACAGCAGATCGTCGTCGCTGAACAGGCCATCGCCGCCGCGCTTGTTGATTAACTCGATTGCACCAATTCGTTCGTCCTTGACGCTGAGCGGCGCGCACAAGATCGAGCGGGTTGTAAAGCCGGTTTCCTCGTCCACGGAGCGATTGAAGTTGGGATCATTCTGCACATCGCGAACGATCTCCGACGTATTGGACTGAACGCAGCGGCCGACAATACCCTTGTCGCTGGCGAGGGTCAGTCCGGTGATTTCCGTGGCGCCGACACAGGCGTGGCACTTTAGCGTTGCCCCTTCATCCTCGAGCATGAACAACGCACCACCCTCGGCATCCATATAATCGGTGATGTGCTGGACAGCCCGCATTAGCGACGCATGCAAATCCCGGGTCGATGCAAAGTCCTGACCCATGATTGAGAGCAGTTCGAGATGATCGTAGACCTGCTCAGTCCCGGCGACGATTTCGGCGGCGGCTTCGGCGCGGGCAGTTACCGCGGTTCGGGTTTTACTCATGGCCGTGTCGCTCAATTACTTGCACGAACTTTGACATAGCGCCCAGGCGCGTCCTCAATGACTTTTAGGCGGCCGTCACCTGGAACACGCTTGGCGACCGTATCGTCGGCATGCTTCTTGATCCAGGTCTGCCAATCCGTCCACCACGATCCTTCGTGCTGCTTGGCGGCCGTGAGCCACGCCTCGGGGTCTTTCGGCGTCTTGGTGTTGGTCCAGTAGCAGTACTTACCCGCAGCCGGGGGATTGACGACCCCTGCGATGTGGCCCGAAGCCGACAGCACAAAGCGGACTGGGCCGGAATAAAGCCCAGTGGCGGCGTAGGTCGATTTCCACGGCGCGATATGATCGTCCTTGGTCGAGATCACATAGGCCGGCGTTTCGATCCGGCTCAGGTCAATGGGCACGCCGTTCAATACAATACCACCCGGCTCGACGAGCTTGTTTTCCAGGTACATCTTGCGCAGGTACATGGCGTGCATCATGGCCGGCATGCGAGTCGAGTCTGCGTTCCAATAGAGTAGATCGAAAGCCAGAGGTTCGCGGCCCATGAGGTAATTGTTGATAACGAACGACCAGATCAGATCGTTGTCGCGCATCATGTTGAAGACCTGCGACATATGGGCACCGTCAAGATACCCCTTCTCGTTCATGTGCTTGTCGAGAAGATCGAGCTGTTCTTCATCGATGAAAACGGACAATTCACCGGCGTCTTCGAAATCGACCATGGTAGTGAAGAACGTCGCCGACTTGACCCGCTTGTCGCCTTTCGCCGCCAAATAGGCCAGGGTGCAAGCGCTGAGCGTGCCACCGATGCAATAACCGATCAGGTTAAGGGTTTTCTCGCCGGTGGCTTTCTCAATCGCATCCATGGCCGCCAGCGGGCCCTCAAGCAGATAATCGTCGAAGCGCTTATGGGCCAGAGTCTCGTCCGGGTTGACCCAAGAGATGATGAACACTGTGTGGCCCTGGTCAACGGCCCATTTGATGAATGAATTCTTCGGCTGCAAATCCAGGATATAGTACTTGTTGATCCACGGCGGCACGATCAACAACGGCTGCTTGAACACCTTGTCCGTGGACGGTTCAAACTGCAGCAACTGCATCAGTTCGTTCTCGTAGACAACCTTTCCCGGCGTCGTGGCGACGTTTTCACCCAACGTGAAGGCGTCCGCATCAGCCATGGAAATACGGAGCTTTCCGCGTCCCTTTTCAAGATCACCCAACAAATGATCAAGCCCGCGCACCAGGTTTTCACCGCCGCTGTCCATGGTTTCCTTGAGTACCTTGGGATTGGTGGCAACAAAATTGGACGGCGACAGGGCATCGACCATCTGGCGGGTGTAAAAATCCACCTTCTCGGCGGTGGCCGGCTCCAGGCCCTCAACATCGCGCACCGTCGATTGCACCCATTGTGAGGTCAGCAAGTAGGACTGCTTAATAACGTCGAACAGGGCTTGTTCGGTCCACGCGCCATCCTTGAAGCGTTTGTCGTCCGCCGCCGGCACGGCCACCGGCTCGACGTCTTCGCCGGCCATGCGCTTGGCCGTGGTCTCCCAAAGCCGCGCATAGCCCTGCCACAACTCGGCCTGGGCTTCGGCCAGCTTGGCCGGGTCCGACATCATCTGGGCGCCCATCTCCATGAATGCCTTACCGATAACCATGGGGTCGGGCAGTTGAAAACCGCCGTCCTCGGCCTGACGCTCGCAGAAGGCCTGAACGATGCGCTGGCTGCGCTCGGCAAACTGAACCGCCGCCTGAGACATGGCCTCGGGGTCAACAACGGGTCCCTGCGGGGCTTGATCTTTTGACACGAACTATCCTCCGAAGGCGCCGGATTATATGGACTTTTCCTAGCCCAAACCAGAATAGACCGGGACCCTCGCCAGTTCCAGCCGTGATCGTCGTCGTCAATTTGATGACCGAGGTTTATACTCGACACGGACCCGGCGTAAGGACTCCGCATGGACACCGACAAAACCCTGAAAACCGGCATCATCGGCGCCTGCGTCTTGGCCGTGTGCTGCTTCACCCCGGTCCTGGTGGTCATTTTCGGCGCGCTTGGCCTTAGCGCCTGGGTCGGCGGCCTGGATTTCGTTCTGCTGCCACTGCTGGTCGTGTTCCTGTGCCTGATCGGTGTCGCGCTCTACCGCCGTCGGCAAGCCGGCCGGGACTCGGCATGACCACCGCTCCTGAGCCGGTAATCTTTCGCTCCACCCTCACCTGCCCCCAGTGCGGCCATGAATGGACGGAAACCATGGCCACGGACGCCTGCGCCTATTTCCATGACTGCCCCGATTGTCAGGCCGTACTCAAACCTAAACCAGGGGATTGTTGCGTGTTCTGCTCTTACGGCACAACCCCCTGCCCACCGATGCAAGCGATGAGCAGGAACAACTGAAAACTTGGAATTAGCGTGTGCGGATATGAGGGTGTGACCGCGGCACGCCCGATTTCAGACTCTCACGGCTCCGGCCAGCCGTCATCGATGATGTTCTTCAACTCCTGTTGCTCTTGCTGTTCGATCTCGGCGCGACGGCATTCGATGGTTCGGCGCTGCACGACGCGGCGCTCCGCCATTCGCCGCTCAAGCTGCTCCCAATCAACCGCGGCACTGTCAGCATCACGCCTGTCAACTTGACGAAGGTCCTGTCGGCGCCGATCGTCTGATCGCCGTTCTTTCTGACCATATCGAATAGCTTTGTCGGTCATGCTGAAGCTTTTCCTTTCGCTCGCAGTCCATTCATCAGTGCCACCCAGACACCACAAACCTTAGCACACCGATACTGCACCGTAACCGCTTGCACGCGACATCCAATGGCGATATTCAGTTTCAACACAAAATACTAATATAAAAATATCTAATATTATATAAATGAAATACTTATAATATATATTTTTCTAATATTTAAATAATGGAATGTAATAACAAGAACGTTACTTAATGTTAATTGAGAAATCTCCCATATTTTGACCAAATTCGGCTAGGGATAAACGGCTTCTCCCGCTCATGCAGGTGAGTCGAGGCCGTAGCAGGTGGGCGGTCTCAATGCCAAGTCAACATCCTAACTCAGCACCAATGGCGTTGAAGATTACCAAGCGTGAAAAACCGGAGCCACGGTGGACCGCGGATCCTCACCCCTTGAACCCCGAGCCAATTGAGCCGTCGGAAACTCTACTGAGGCATGCATTCGCTGCGCACCGCCAAGGTAAATCTCGCGAGGCATATGATTTTTGCCGCGAAATCCTATGCGCGGAACCGCAAAATGTGGCTGCCCTAAATCTAGCCGGCATCGTGACCTTCCAACTGGGCGAAACGGATCAGGCGATTTCGATACTGCGCAAGGTCTTAGCGCTTGATCCACTGCACGCCGCAGCCGGAACTAATCTCGGCACTGCGCTCAGGGCGAGAGGAAACCATGGAGAAGCAGAACGGGTTTTTCGCCGAGTCATTGAGATCGACCGAAGCGACCCGGAATCCCATTTCAATCTGGGCCGCACACTACAAGGATTGGGGCGCCTGGCGGAAGCCAAAGTAATCTACCAGCACTGCCTAACCCTGCACCCGGACCATTCGCGCGCGCTTCTGCGGCTTGGCAACATCGCCGTATCTCAAGGCCGCTATGCCGATGCCCAGACGGCTTACGAGAGTTCTCTCAATGCCGATCCCCTTAATGCCTGGGCGCACTACAATCTCGGCGCCGTGTTCCAAGAACAGAACGAGCTGGAAGCCGCGGAACGGTGCTTTCGCGAAGCCCTGAGCTGTAATCCGAATTTTGTTGAGGCTTGGTACAGCCTAGGGGTCGTCCTGTTGTTAGCGGAACAGCCCGGGGACGCGATTAGCGCCTATCTCAAGGCCCTAGACCAAGACCCCACGCACGTCGGCGCCCAAATGAACATAGGCAATGCATTGCAGGAACTCGGCAGCTTGAAAGACGCAGAAGTTGCTTATCGCAAAGCCATTGCCATGGCGCCCAATTACGAGAAACCCTGCCTCAATCTGGCTGACCTGATGCTGGAGAAAGGTGACCCGCGGGCTGCCGTCGAGTTGTGCGAACAGTTCCTAGCCGGCAACCCGGGCAATACGCCTATTTTGGCGCTCCTGGTGCTGGCGTTAGCCGAAGCCGGAGACGAAAATTCATTGCACCGAATTGTTGATCCTGACCAACTCATCCTGCCGCAAGGCATCGAAAGCCCGGTTGGTTATCAAAGCCTCGACGTATTCAATGATTCCCTAGCGCGGCACATTCTCAATCATCCTAGCCTAACATATGAACCGGCCGCTCACGCGACCCGGCACGGCTATCATACAGGAGAATTGCTGGACGAGGCGAAGGGGCCAATTGCCGATTTCGAGAAACTAATCCACGCGGGGATTGAGACCTATCGCCGGTCGTTGCCCGCGGATCCATCGCATCCGTTTCCTGCGCGGCCCATCAAAGACATCGATCTCCGCCTATGGGCCGTGGTCATGGAATCGCAAGGCCAACAGGACACCCACATTCACCCGGCCGCGTGGTTCAGTGGCGTTTACTATGTAAATGTGCCGGACGCCATCCGGGCTGACGACCCGGCTCACGGCGGGTGGATCGAATTCGGCCGCCCGGGGCCGGAGTTTCATGTGTCATTCGAACCCAAGGTCGAGTTGATCTGCCCGCAAGAGGGTTTAATGGTGCTGTTTCCATCTTATTTTTACCATCGGACTATTCCGTTCGAGTCATCCGAGCAACGCATCAGCATGGCTTTCGACGTCGTGATCCACGACTAGCCTTCGTTCAGGCTGCAATACCTCACCTCTGACCCACTACGCACCGCCCCGCGAAGCGGCGCCTGACGTATGACCAATTTCTTTTCCTTCTTCAACAACAAACTGTAATATAAAAAATTTCAAATATAATGAATAGTAAATAAACATAGTTATATTTTCTCTAATATTTAAATATTTACATTTAATGACGGGATCGTTACTCAAAGTTTATTGAAGTAATTCGCGTATTTTGACCAAATCCAATTGGGGACACACGGTCTCTCCCGGCAATGCGGGTGTCTGAGGTGGGAACGGGTGAGCTAGCTCAACGCCAAATCGGTATCCCACCTCAGCACCGCGACTCGTCAGGGAACGCAACTATTTAACGTCACGATAGTTTGATAAAGGAGTGACCAAAGTGAATATCAAAATAACGTTGAAGTCTTCCGTTGCCGCCGCGGCCTTTGTTGCCGTCGCCGCGCCGGTTGCGACATCGACGCCGGCTGTTGCCGGCGCCATCAACGCCGGCCAGGATAAGATGTCTGTGTCCATTTCCGGTCAGGTCAACAAGGAAATCCTGTATCAGGATGATGGCACCGACAGTTACACGGGTGTTGCCGACACGGAGTCGAGCGGCACCCGGTTCCGAATTGTCGCCAAAGGCAACGTGACCGAATCGGTATCCGTCGAAGCGCGTATGGAGGCCGAACTTCAGTCGTCGGGCTCCGGTGACCAAACCCTTCAGAACAAGGGCCGCGGCTCCGGTCAGAACAACTTCAACAACCGCGTCACGCATGTGAAGTTCACCCACAAGGCCGCCGGCTCCCTAACCCTGGGCCAGAGTTGGGAAGCCGCCGACGGCATTCAATTTATGGAACTGGACGGCGGCTGGATCGTCGCCGAAGCGGTTACCGACCACGCCAACTCGGCGCTGTTCCGCAACTCGGCAACTAAGGCGGTGACGACCCAGGCCGCTTTCTTCTCGTCTATTGATGGCGGCCGCGATGATGTCATCCGCTACGACTCGCCGAACTTCGGCGGCGCGAGCTTGGCGGGGTCGCTGAGCAACGGTGATGAATGGCAGATCGCCGCGCGCTACGGCGGAACATTCGGCGGTATTTCCGTCAATGGCGGCATTGCCTACATCAGTGGCAGTGAAGATGTTCAGAACGACCAGATCGCCGGGTCGTTTGGCGTCAAACACGATGATAGCGGCATCAGCGCATTCGTGGCCGCAGGCACGGTCGACTTTACCGGTCGACCAGACCAAGTGACGGGCACCCGCCCGGACGGCAATCAGATCTACGCCAAGATCGGTTATGATGCCAAGATTTCGGATCTCGGTGACACGACGTTCGTCATCGGTTACGGTGAGACCACCGACTTGGCCGCCAACGGTACGGATATCGAATTGCTGAACTTTGGTGTTGTCCAACACGTCAGCTCCATTGGATCCGAGATCTATGCCGGCGCTTCCCGACAGTCCGGCGAGGCAGGTAACGGAGTGACCAACTTCGACGATCTCTGGGCCGCTTATGTCGGCGCCCGGGTCAAGTTCTAAAAGACCTCGTCGAACCCATTCGAGAAGGCCCGGCGCCTTCCTGAAAAGTTGACCGGGGCTCGAAAGAGTCCCGGTCTTCTTTTTGTAGTCAAGCCGGCTCCCGTAAGGCACTCTTCGGCTGTAAGAAAACGGGCGGAGGGATTTTCCCATGCAGGCGGTCTATGACCACGCACAGGCGGCGCATGCGCCGGAATTTTTCCTAGTCAAGGGCGTAACCCGGCCCAGCACCGAGCAGCCGGAGCGGGCCGAGCGCCTATTAGCAGGATTGGCCAAACTGGGCGTTCCCATACTTTCCGCCGACGATTTCGGCTTGGCTCCCTTGGCCGCCGTCCACACACCCGAGTATCTGGATTTCCTGAAAACTGCGCATAAACACTGGATCGCCCTGGACGGCGCGGCGGGCGAGATCATCCCCAACGTCCACCCGCAACGCCCACCAGCCACCTATCCTGAAAGCCTGGTCGGCCGCGCCGGCTGGCATATGGCCGATACGGCCTGCCCAATTGGGCCCAACACTTACGCCGCTGCTTGCGCTTCGGCCAATAGCGCGCTAACGGCGGCGGCCCTGGTCCAGGATGGAGCGACAAGCGCCTATGCCCTGTGCCGGCCGCCCGGACACCATGCCTTCGCCGACATGGCTGGCGGGTTCTGTTTTCTCAACAACACTGCCATAGCCGCCCAGTTTCTTCGCCAGAGGCACGACCGGGTGGCAGTTTTGGATGTCGATGTGCATCACGGCAATGGCACCCAAGCCATCTTTTACGGGCGAGGCGACGTACTGACTGTGTCCCTGCACGCCGACCCGCACGCGTTCTATCCGTTTTTCTGGGGCCATGCTTCGGAGCGAGGCGAAGGTGAAGGCGAAGGAACCAACCTCAATCTGCCGCTGGCGCTGTTGTCCGGCGACGACACGGTTCTTGAGGCCGTCGAGGAGGCCGCACAAGCTATTGCCGCCTTCGCGCCGGGCGCCCTGGTGGTGGCGCTCGGCCTGGATGCCTCGGAAGCCGATCCGCTGCGCGGGTTGAGTGTGACAACAAACGGCTTCGCTCGCATCGGCCAAGCCATCGCCGCTCTCGGCTTGCCGACGCTCTACGTACAGGAAGGGGGGTATCTGTCTGATATCCTGGGCGACAATCTAGCCGCCTTCCTCAGTGGCGCGACCCGATAGAACTGTCTCGGGACGTCAATTTCTCCCCCGTTATTCCTCATTCGGATCCGAGGTGTTGAAATCGACTCCGACTTCGATCAGGCCGCTCGATTCCTGACCCGTAAAGCCGGCAACGCTGGCGGGGCGCTCGGGATAGACGATTATACCGAATAGATGATCGATGCCACCGCTGTCGCCGATAACTGGGCAGATATATCGCTCGTAGACGAGATGCCGCTGGTCGGGTTGCATCAGGCCGCCGCGGCGAATCCAGTAATGCCGCCGGCCCGTCTCTACAATCCAATTGTACGCACCCTGAACAGCCTTCGCCGCGTCGTCCGAGTAGGCTTCGTGGATAAACTTACCGGTCAATTCAGCGCCGAAGAAATCGCGCAGCGCCGTGCCACCGTACCGCCAGAAATAGCGCAAGCCCTTGTCGTCGTCGCGAATGACGTCGGCAAGCAACAGATGATCCGCGATGTCGTATAGATCCATTAGTTGAATATCGGAAAGGTGCGGAAGCCGGTCCGGCGCCGGACACCGCTCTTCCCAATACACCCGAACCCGCTCAATGTCAGGGTGCGGATTGTCCGGATAGGGCGTAGAGGGAAGGTTAACCATAGCCGACACGTGCTTTAAATTTTGCCCGTGTCGATCTTAGTCAACGCTGCAGACTTGTCGTCACCTGCGTCTTTAGTACCTGTACCGCTACGGAAGAAGGTGTATGACAGCGTGATCGTCTTGACCTCGCGGGTGTTGGGGTCGTTGAAGATTTCCGGATCAACGAAAAACTCCACCGGCATGGGAACTTCCTGGCCCGGCGCCAGAGTTTGCTCGGTAAAACAGAAGCAATCGATCTTGGAGAAATACTGCCCGACCTTATAGGGAGTCACGTTGAAAGTGGCGGTGCCGGTCACGGTTTTCTCACTCAGGTTTTCGGCCGTATAAAATGCCAAGTTAGGTTCGCCCAACTTGACTGTTACCTGGCGCTGCGACGGCTTGAATTTCCACTGCAGACCACCATTAGTGTTGGCGTCGAACTGCACAGTAATGACCCGGTCCGAAACCTGTGTCGGAACCTCGGCAACGTCCAGATTCGGCGTGCCGACGTAGCCAGTCACTTCGCAGAAAATCCGGTACAACGGCACGGCGGCAAAGGATAGCCCGACCATGGCGGCGACCACAGTTACCAAGGCAAGGGCTACTCTACCGTTTTGTGTTTGTCGAGCGTTCATGTTCAGCCGCTCCTCCGGCGAATTTCCTGCGCCGATTTATTCAGCCGGCGCCGGCTCATCCATATTTGGCGGATATTCATGGGTATGGAACGGTGCCGGAGACGGGACCGTCCATTCCAGGGTCTTCGCGCCCTCACCCCAAGGGTTGGCTTCAGTCGGCTTGCCCGCTGTCAGCGTCCGCCAGAGGACCAAGAAGAATACCAGGGTTCCGGCCACGGTGATGGCCGTGCCGATGGAACTAACGTAATTCCAACCCCAGTAATTGTCCGGGTAGTCGGGAATGCGGCGCGGCATCCCGGCCAGGCCGGAAAAATGCTGCGGTATGAACAGCACGTTGACGCCGATGAAAAACAACCAAAAATGAAGCTTGGCCAGAAACCGGGGATATTCGCGCCCCGACATCTTGCCGATCCAGTAATAGAAACCACAGAACATCGCCAGGACCGCCGCGACCCCCATCACCATGTGGAAGTGGGCGACAACAAAATAGGTGTCGTGCATGGCCAGATCGGCACTGGAGTTGGCCAAGGTGACGCCGGTGACTCCGCCGACAACGAACAGGAAGATGAAGCCGACGGCAAACAGCATCGGCACCTCAAGTTTGATCGAACCGCCCCACATAGTTGCCATCCAACTGAAGATTTTAACGCCCGTGGGTACGGCGATGATCATGGTCGCCGTGGTGAAGTAAGCGCGGGCATCGACGCTGAGTCCCGACGTGAACATGTGATGCGCCCAAACGACAAATCCGACGACGCCGATCGCCGACATGGCGTAGGCCATGCCGAGGTATCCGAAAATCGGCTTGTTGGAAAAGGTCGATACCACTTGGCTGATGATGCCGAAGGCAGGAATGATGATGATGTAAACTTCGGGATGACCGAAGAACCAGAACAGGTGCTGCCACAGCAACGGGTCACCGCCGGCGCCGGAATCAAAGAACGCGGTGCCGAAGTTGCGGTCCGTCAGCAACATGGTCAGGCCACCCGCCAGAACCGGGATCGCCAGCAAAAGCAGGAACGCCGTCACCAGCATGGCCCAACAGAACAGGGGCATGCGGTGCATAGTCATGCCGGGTGTACGCATATTGAGTATCGTGACAATAAGGTTGATGGCGCCCAGAATCGATGATGCGCCGGCCAAATGCAGCGCCAGAATCCCAAAGTCCACCGCCGCACCGGGATGATAATTGATATCGCTGAGCGGCGGATAGACTGTCCAGCCGGTACCTGGACCGCCATCGACCAATGCCGACACCACCAATAATATCAGTGCCGCCGCCAACAGCCAGAAGCTGATGTTGTTCATGCGCGGAAAGGCCATGTCGGGCGCGCCTATCATCAACGGCACAAACCAGTTCCCGAAGCCGCCGATCAGGGCCGGCATAACAACGAAGAACACCATGATAAAACCGTGCGCCGTGACCAGCACGTTATAGAACTGGAAATCGTCAATATATTGGATGCCCGGATAGGTCAGTTCCAAGCGGATGTACCACGACATGGCGCCGCCGACGACTGACGAAATGATGGCGATCGCCAGATAGAGCGTGCCGATGTCCTTGTGGTTAGTGGAACAAAGCCACCGGGCCGCTCCCGTAGGCGTATGATCGTGGTGGTCGTCGTGGTTAGCCGCTGCGTCGTTGGCCATGTTCAAACCCTCTCGCCAAATCTACTCTGTGCGCTCTAACGCGCGGCCGCATCCGCCTTGGCCAGGCGGATGGTGTTTGTGTTGTCATTATTACTGGCGAATTCTTCCTTCGCCTTAGCTACCCAATCCGGGAACTCGTCCTTCGATACTGCACGGATATGGACCGGCATGAAGCCGTGGTTGACGCCGCACAGCTCGGAACACATCCCGTAGTAGTCTCCGGGTTCGTATATTTCGACCCAGGTTTCATTGCTCCGCCCCGGCGTCACGTCGATCTTGATGCCAAGTGACGGCACCGCCCAGTTATGGATGACATCGTTGGACGCCATGATCAGGCGAATCTTGGTATTGGCCGGCAGGACAACCGGATTGTCCACGGTCAACAGGCGCGGCTGCCCGGGTTGCAAATCCGCTTCCTCGACCATAACACTGTCGAAGGTTAGATCATCGTGGTCGGGATACTCGTAGGACCAATACCACTGATTACCGATCACCTTGAAACTCATTTCCGCGTCTGGTGTCGTATCGGCGAAATAGAGAAGCTTCAGCGACGGCACCGAGATAACAACCAAAATCAGAATAGGTACCGTCGTCCACACCACTTCGAGAAGCGTGTTATGGGTCGTCTTGGACGGGATGGGATTGGCCTTGGAATTGAACTTGATGAGAATGTAGGCGAACAACGCCATGACAAAAACGACAATGCCGGTTTCAATCCATATCAAGAACACATTGAAGTCATAAACCCCTTCCGCCGTCGGCGACATGGGTTTCTGCAACCACATTTGCCAGGGGCGCGACCGGCCAATCATCTCGGCATTGGCGCCGAAGGCAAAGGCCGCCAGCACAACGGCCGGCACCAAAGCGAATAGTTTCTTCAACATCTTTCCCATCCAGGTCCCGCGTTACTTGAGCAGCGATTATAAGCCAATAAAAGCCGTAGCCAGCTGCTCTCTAATCTTTTTATCTTTCCCAAATTGATCAGGCAAGCATCGGTCACGATATTATGACACAAATTTTGTGAATGATTCTAAGCATTAATCACTTGTTGCCCGGTTCCGGCTGGCGTTTTATCACCCGCACCGTTGAAACTGCCGGCCTTGGCGGTTATGAAGCGGCAAAACCGGTTTACTCTGGAAAGGCCGTTATGAGAAATTGGATATTCGCCAGCGTCCTCGCCGCCGCCGCCGCGCTCATGTACGTGGCTATCTTCCTGAAAATCATGTGACGGCACAATTTCCATGCTCAATATCCAGGACCTGACGCACATTATCGCCGGCCTCAACGGCTTTTCCGTGGTTCTCCTGCTGGCCGGATTTTATTTCATCCGGTCCGGTGACTGGCGCCGGCATCGTGCATGCATGCTCTCAGCGGTCGCGGTCTCGGCCGTGTTCCTGGTCGTTTATATCATTTACAAAGCCAATTCGGGCTTCGCCAAGTTCGGTGGCGAGGGAGTCGTCCGCCCCATCTACTTCACCATCCTGATCGCCCATGTGATCGGCGCCATCGCAATCGTGCCGCTGGTGCCGTTGACACTACTGCGCGCCCTGGCCGGGCGCTTCTCCGAGCACCGCCGCTTGGCTCGCTGGACATGGCCGTTGTGGCTCTATGTCGGCGTATCCGGCGTTGCCGTCTATATCATGGCCGTGCATCTTTATCCCCATGTCCCAGGATAAATCCAACACCGCCTCCTTCGCCCCGGCCCAACCGCAACGCTGGAACCTGTTGGCGGCGTTCGGACAAGCATGCCGCCCACCGGCAGTCCAGGGAGAGCTTCGTGCCTGGTGCGGCCTGGCCATCGCTTCGCTGGCCTTGGCCGGTGTTTTCGCCTTGCTATTGGCACTGTCGCGCGTTCCCGGCGTTGACGAAGTATTTCCCTGGCCGCTGCAGTTTTTCGACCGCGGCCTCGTCATTCATGTGGTGTTTTCCTTTGTCGTCTGGTTTCTGGCCGTGTTCGCAGCGTACATCGCCGTCGCCACCGCCCGGATTTCCAACGGCGCGCCACGCGCCGACGGAATACGAAAACTGGCCATCGCCGCGGCCGCAACAGCCGCTGCCTTGTTGTTCATTCCCGGCCTGACAGACAGCGGTGAGCCGTCCTTGAACAACTACGTCCCGGTTATCATTAATCCTATTTATTACGCGGGCCTGCTGACGCTCGCCTCGGCAATTTGTTTGGCGGGCCTGCGGCTAGTCCTTAATTTGATCAAACGCTCCGGCCCGCTGGAACCGGTTTCCCTGGCCACGTTGATGATGCTTTTCGTATATGTCCTGGCCCTGGTTTGCTTTGCCGCAGCCTATTTCGCCTTGGATGGCGAAACCGCTACCGGCGCCGACAATGAATACCTGTTCTGGAGCGGCGGACACCTCCTGCAATTCCTCAATACAGGCCTACTTTTGGTATCATGGTACGTACTAGGCGGACTGAGCCTGAGCCGACCGCTGTGCCACCCGCAACAATTACGACTGGCATGCCTGTTCCTCGCCGTTTTCGCCTGCATGGGTCCGGTGTTTCTCGGCATTACCGATGCGTTCTCGGTCCAGCAGCGCGATATGTTTACCTTGCTGCAATACGGTCTGGCGCCGCCGGCCCTGGCTGTCGCCGCCGCCGGCCTGATGACGCTCCGCGCTTTCCGCCTGCAAACCGGATTGCTGCCGTGGCGTGACCCAGCGTTTCTAAGCCTGACGCTCTCGGTCTTCGTGTTCGCCGTCGGCGGTGTGCTCGGCCTGTTCGTGGACGGAACTGATACCCGAACGCCGGCCCACTATCACGGCGTCATCGGCGGCGTCAATCTGGCCTTCATGGGCATGTTCTTTGCCTTCTTCCTGCCGCTCATGGGCCGTGCGGTCAAGTCGAGCCGCTCAGTCACCGTGCTGATCCACCTCTACGCCTGGGGCCAAATCCTGGCCAGTCTCGGATTGTTCCTGGCCGGCGGCTACGGCGCACCGCGCAAGACCGCCGCCGGAGGCGAAGGCCTTGAGGCCATTGGCGCTTCCGTCGGTCTCTATATGAACGGCGTCGGTGCCCTGATCGCCGTCATCGGCGGCGTCATGTTCATCTGGATCGCAGCCAAAGCACTGTTGCGGAAAATCTGAATCACTGCACGCTTGACCCAAGTCAATTTGTTCTGTTGCTCCGTGTACTCTACTCTGGCCACGGGCGTTTAAATTCCATATACAAACGCCACACCTGACGGGAGCACGAGCGATGGCGCCGCAACATTTACCGGAAACGGTGGACACAACGGTGAACGGCGAGGCCGAAACGGCACAGCCGCGATTCCGGTTGCAGGATTACGCGCTCATACTCAAGCCACGGGTCATGTCACTGGTGGTGTTCACCGCCTTTGTCGGCTTGCTGATAGCGCCGGGTAGCATTGATCCGCGAACCGCCTTTGTCGCCGTTGTTTGTATCGCGATCGGCGCCGGCGCGTCGGGCGCCATTAATATGTGGTATGACGAGGATATCGATCAGGTCATGAAACGGACCATGCGGCGGCCCATACCTGCTGGTCGCATGCAAGCCTGGGAAGCGTTGACCTTTGGCATCGCCCTGGCGGTCGGATCGGTGTTCGTCATGGCTTGGCTGGTCAATACGCCCGCTGCGTTCCTGTTGGCGGTGACCATCCTCTATTATGTATTCATCTATACCATGTGGCTGAAACGCCGCACGCCACAGAACATCGTTATCGGCGGTGCCGCCGGCGCGTTTCCACCGATGATCGGCTGGACCGCCGTGACCGGCGACATTGGGCTCGGTGCCATCGCGCTTTTCGCCATCATCTTTTTGTGGACACCGCCCCATTCCTGGGCTCTGGCGCTGTTCCGGCGTGGTGACTACGAAGCGGCGGGCGTGCCGATGATGCCGGTGGTCGCCGGCGAGCGCGAAACAAAACGGCAAATTTTGATCTATACCGCACTGCTGGTCCCGGCCACTCTGGCGCCGGTGGCGCTTGGGGTATCGGGTGCAATCTATGGAATCATAGCAGCGGCACTTGGCGCCGAATTCGCTCGCCGGGTCTGGGTGTTGTGGCGCGAGGACGGCATTGAGACGTCAAAGCCTCTTTTCCTGTTCTCGATCCTCTATTTGTCGCTGATTTTCTCGGCTTTGATCATCGACAAAACCATCTTCATCCCGGTGCTTTAGGCGCCTCCTCGCACATTCTGATTGCATCCTCCGCCCAGTGCGACGATATGGTCCGCTAAGCTGTTTTATCACTGAGCCCGCGAGCCATGTTAAAGGTCATTTCTAACTGTTGGGCGCTGTTCCTGGGCATGGGATTGATCATGCTCGGGAATGGGTTGCAGGGATCACTGCTCGGCGTCAGGGCGTCCATGGAAGGCTTCGACGTCTCGACCACCGGCTTGGTCATGTCCGGCTATTTCATCGGCCTGTTGTTCGGCCCGACTATTATCCCGGGGATCGTCGCCCGCGTCGGTCACGTGCGCAGTTTCGGCGCCCTGGTATCACTGGCTTCCGCCTCGGTCCTGGTTCATGTCGTGTTCATTGATCCGTGGATTTGGTGGGCGATGCGGTTTATCACCGGCTTCGCCTACGCCGGAACCTATATCGTGGCCGAGAGCTGGCTCAACGACGCCGCCGAAAACGAGACCCGCGGACAGTTGCTGAGCGTCTACATGCTGGTGTCCCTGGCCGGCCTGGCCGGCGGCCAGTTCCTGCTGAATGTCGCCGATCCGTCCGGGTTCAAGCTGTTCATCATGATTTCCGTGCTGGTCAGTTTCGCCGCGGTTCCCATCCTGACCTCGGTCAGCGCTGCGCCGAATTTTGAAATCACGGAATCGGTCAGCGTTCGGCAGCTCTACAGGATTTCCCCACTCGGCATAGCCGGCATACTTATATCTGGGGTCGCCATGGGCGCCATCTTCGGCATGGGCGCCGTCTATGCGACTGAAGTTGGGCTCAGCGTACGCGAAATTTCTTTTTTCATGGGCGCCGTCGTTCTCGGCGGTGTCATCCTCCAGTATCCCATCGGCCGGCTGTCGGATGTCATCGGCCGCCGCCGGGTGATTGTCGGAACCTGCGTGGCCGGCGCAGCAGCATCATTTGCCGCCGCCGCCTTCACCGGTAGCGGATTTGTACTGTATGTGATGATCGGTCTTGTCGGTGGCCTATCGACACCGCTCTATTCGCTGTGTATCGCCCACACCAACGACTACCTGAATCCGCGTCAAATGGTCGCCGCCAGCGGCACCTTGGTCATGGCCACCGCCATCGGCTCCAGCATGGGCTCGCCCCTTACCGCCTATGCCATGGAGTATCTCGGCCCGCCGGCCTTTTTCCAAACCATCGGCGTGTCCTTGGCGCTGATCGCGGTGTTTGCCTTGTGGCGCTCGACCCAGCGCGAAGCTATGGCCACCGAAGAGCTAGGTGACTTTGTCGTGATGGCGCCATCGCCGATCAGCGCCGCCGCCAATCCGGAGTTTGATTTACAGGAAATCGAGGCGGCAGCGGACCTCAACGCCGATGCTGTTCAGGCAAGCTTCGCGGAGCTGGCCGAGGACCTTAGCACAACCAGCGAAAACGATTAGTTGGCCAGACACTCCACCAATGCCGCCGCTAGGTTTTCCATCAATTTTTCGTACAGTGCGGGGCCGGTGTTCAGACCGGCGCCCATGGGATCGAGCATCGCGAGACGTGCGCCGGTTCCGCGCGCCAGGGTTTCCGCCAGCGCCGGCTTGACCTGAGGCTCGACGAAAACGCAGCCGACGCCGGTCTCTTGCATCGCTTGGCGCAACTGGGCCAAGCGCCGCGCACCGGGTCGCCGGTCCGGTGAATTCATCACCGCGCCCACGGGATGCAGACTAAATCGGCGCTCGAAATAGCCGTACGCGTCGTGGAAAACCACGTAGGGTCGGTCGGCGACCGGCATCAACCTGTTGCGTAGGTCTGCTTCCAACCGCACCAGATCACTAACCGCATTCGCTCCGTTAGCGGCGTAAGTCACCGTATTGGCAGGATCGGCATCGCCAAGAACCTGAACCACAGTACGGACAATGGCCTGGGCATTGCGCGGATCGAGCCAAATATGGGGATCTTTGCCGTCACCGTGTTCCGCATCGGTCCAATCGCCCGCCGGTCTGCTCGCCAACAGTTCGAGGCCGTCCACCCGAACCAACTCGACGACCTTGGAGCGAACGGACAGCCCGACCAGTGGCTTTTCCAGGAAGGCCTCCAGGTCCGCGCCGACCCAAAACACAACCTGGGCATCGTGCAGCCGCCTGGCCTGAGATGGCTTGATTGCGAAGCCGTGCGGAGAGGTTCCCGGCGCCATCAGCAAGCTCGGTTCGCCGACCCCCGCCATGACCCTGGCGACCAGGGAATGCACCGGCGCCACCGTAACCACCACCCGAAGCGGTTCGGCGGCGACTGCGACCGCCGGCATGGCCAGAACAACAACCGTGAGCGCGGCGAAACTCAATCGAAACCGCATGGTGGACGACCCATCCTATATTTGACACATCCCAATCGACCGTGCGGTTTTGATATATTATAACATTTCTGTCAAGAAGCAGCTGATTCGCTGCCGTTTGCCGACACAGGCGGGACGCTCTATATGTGAACGGCGTTTTCGAAGGGGCTCCCATGCCGCAAACACCCTATGAACAACTGGAAATACGCTTCCGCCGTATCGGCTTGCTGGGCGATGCCGAGGCCGTGCTTCATTGGGATTGGGCGGCCGTCATGCCGCCGGCCGGCGCCCAGGCTCGAAGTGCGCAGCTGGCTGAATTGAAGGCGGTCGGTCACGGCCTGCTGACGGCACCAGAGGTCGGCGATTTGATCGCTGCCGCCGAGGCCGAGGACGGCCTTGACGACTGGAGACAAGCCAACCTGCGTCACATGCGCCGGCTCTGGACCAAGGCCACGGTGATACCCGAGGACCTGGTTGTGGCATTTTCCCAGGCCTGTTCCGAGTGCGAAACCACATGGCGCGAGGCGCGGCCGAGCGGAGACTTCGCCGCCGTCAAACCATCGCTGCAAACGGTCCTCGACCTGACCATTGAGGCCGGCCAAGCCAAGGCGCAAGCGCTCGGCCTGGATCTTTATGACGCGCTTCTCGATGACTACGAGCCGGGCGGGCGAAGCGCCGATATCGACCGTTTGTTCGAGCCCCTGGTGGCGTTCCTGCCCAGTCTCCTGGCCGAGGCCGAGGAAGCCCAGGCGGCGCGCCCCGATCCCACCCTCCCAGACGGACCGTTCGCTATCGACAAACAAAAGGCGCTCGGCGAGAAGCTCATGAAAATCGCCGGCTTCCAATTCGACAACGGGCGGCTGGATACCAGCCTACATCCGTTCTGCGGCGGCACACCGGACGATGTCCGCATCACCACGCGCTACGACGAAGAGGATTTCACCTCGAGTCTGATGGGGGTTCTGCACGAAACCGGCCACGCCCTGTACGAGCAGGGCCTGCCGGCAAAGTGGCGCAATCAGCCAGTCGGCGGCTCCATCGGCATGAGCATGCATGAAAGCCAATCACTCCTCATGGAGATGCAGGTCTGCCGTTCGCGCCCGTTCATTGAGTTCGTCGCGCCCCTCATGCGCGATGCCTTCGGCGGTAAAGGACCGGCCTGGGAGCCGGATAACCTATACCGCCTTTATACCCAAGTTGAGCGGGACTTCATCCGGGTCGAGGCCGACGAGGTTACTTACCCGGCCCACGTGATTCTACGCTACCGATTGGAAAAAGCTCTGCTGGACGGCGACATGGATCTTTCCGAACTGCCCGGCGCCTGGAACGACGGCATGCAGGAACTGCTCGGCATCACGCCGCCCTCGGACCGCGAAGGCTGCCTCCAGGACCTTCATTGGTATGACGGCGCCTGGGGTTACTTCCCGACCTACACCATGGGAGCCATGACCGCGGCCCAATTGTTCGCCGCCGCCTGTGCCTCGGACCCGGCCATCGAAGCGGGTATCGCCGGTGGCGATTTTACACCGCTCTTGACCTGGCTTGGAACGCACGTTCACGGCAAGGGGTCTTTGCAAACAACAGCCAATGTAATCTCCGATGCCACCGGACGCGCCCTCGATCCCGGGGTGTTCGAACAGCACCTGCGGGAGCGTTACACCTCTTAACCTCGCCACGCTTGCCGAGGCCGGGCCGGGCGTCTAGGTTGCCCAGCGATTATCAGGGAACCAACGTGAAATACATCAGCACCCGGGGCCAAGCCCCTGCACTTGAATTCGACGATGTGTTGCTGGCTGGACTGGCCAGCGACGGCGGGCTCTATGTACCGGAAAGCTGGCCGCAGTTTTCCGCCGAAGAAATCGCCTCTTTCAAGGACCTGTCCTACGCTGAAACGGCCCTTAGGATCATCCACCCGTTTGTCGGCGAGACCATCTCCGAAGCAGACTTGAAGGCAATCATCGACGGCGCCTATTGCGCGTTCGATGCACCCGACGTGGTGCCGCTCAAACAACTGGGCGACGGCGAATATCTTATGGAGATGTTCCACGGTCCGACCCTGGCTTTCAAGGACGTCGCCATGCAATTCCTCGGCCGCGTCTTCGATCATGTGCTAAACCGGCGCGGCGAGCGGGTTACCATTGTCGGCGCAACATCCGGCGACACCGGCGCCGCGGCCATTGAGGCCTGCCGAGACCGCGATGCCATCGACATCTTTGTCCTCTATCCGGACGGCCGCGTCTCTGATCTACAGCGGCGCCAGATGACCACTGTTGACGCCGCCAATGCACATACCATCGCCATCCGAGGTACCTTCGACGACTGCCAAGACCTACTCAAGGGTATGTTCAACGACACTGCGTTCCGCAATCGCTTTCATCTGAGCGCCGTCAATTCCATCAACTGGGCCCGCATCGTCGCTCAAATCGTTTATTACTTCCGTGCCGCCGTGCAATTGGGCGCACCTGACACCAAGGTCAGCTTTGCTGTTCCCACCGGCAACTTCGGTAATGTCTTCTCCGGTTATGCCGCCCACCGCATGGGCCTGCCCATTGAGAAGTTGATCGTCGGCTCCAACTCCAACGACATCCTGTACCGGTTTTTCCTCGGCGGCGAGATGGAAATTTCCCAAGTCCGCCCGACCCTAAGTCCAAGCATGGACATTCAGGTCTCCAGCAACTTTGAGCGGTTGCTGTTTGAACTCTATGATCGCGACGGTGCCGCCGTGGCGGCGTCGTTAAATGAATTCCGTGCAAGCGGGAAGTTCCGCGTCGAGGCGGACCACATCGCCAAGGCGCGGGAGATTTTCGTCGGTGAACGCTTTGACGACACGGGGACCAAGGCCATGATCAAGATCGTCCATGATGAGACCGGTGTGGTCATTGATCCGCACACGGCGATCGGCGTCGCCGCCGCCCGGGCTCGCCGTGGCGAAATCGCCGGGCCGATCGTCGCCCTGGCCACTGCGCATCCGGGCAAGTTCCCCGACGCCATCACCGCCGCCATTGGGTCGGAACAGGGCCCGCCGCAGGCCTTGGCGGACCTGTCGCAGCGGCGCGAACAATTCGAGGTGCTGGAAAATGATAGCGCAGTCGTGCAGGCCCATATAGCAGCCGTCATCGAAGGTGCGGGTAAGTGAGCGTCAACGTTACCACCTTGGACAACGGGCTGCGAATTGTCAGCGACCGCATGGAATCCGTCGAGACCGTTTCCGTGGGCGCCTGGGTCGAGGCCGGCACCCGCGACGAGCCCGCCGCCATCAACGGCATCTCCCACGTTCTCGAGCACATGGCCTTCAAGGGCACGCAGCGACGCGATGCCTACGCCATCGCCGAGGAGATCGAGGCCGTTGGCGGTCACCTCAATGCCTATACATCGCGCGAGCACACCGCCTACTACGCGAAAATCCTCAAAGACGACCTCAACCTAGCCATCGATCTGCTGTCCGATATCCTGCAGCACTCGGTCATGGACGAAGTTGAACTGAGCCGCGAGCAGGCGGTCATCGTTCAGGAAATCCACCAGGCCCACGACACGCCCGACGATATCGTATTCGACCATTTCCAGGAAACCGCCTATCCCAACCAGAGTATGGGCCGGCCGGTTCTGGGCACAGCCGAACTGGTCGAGGGCCTAACGCGTGAAGACGTGCTGGATTACATGCGCGGCTACTACAGTGCGCCCCGCATTATAATCTCCGCCGCCGGAAAGCTCGATCACGACGCTTTCGCCAAGTCGGTTGAGATCGCTTTTGACAGCCTGCCGGATCACAACGATATCCCCCGCGAGCAGGCCAATTACACGGGCGGCGAATTCCGCGAAGCGCGACCCCTCGAGCAAGTGCATGTGTTGTTCGGCATGGACGGCATCCTGTTTGAGGATCCGGATTTTCATGCCGCCTCGGCATTTTCGACGCTGTTTGGCGGCGGCATGTCGTCACGCCTGTTCCAGGAAGTACGCGAGAAGCGCGGGCTGGCCTATTCCATCTATTCGTTCCTGTCGTGTTTCAGCGACGGTGGCATGTTCGGCGTTTACGCCGGCACCGGCGAGCGAGAGGCGGAACAATTGATGCCGTTGATCTGCGACGAGTTCGAAAAAGTCTGCGGTGATGTCAGCGAGGACGAAGTCACCCGCGCCCGCACCCAACTCAAGGCCGGCATGATGATGGCCCTGGAAAGCACATCATCGCGTTGTGAACAACTGGCCCGCCAAATGGCTGTATTTGGGCGGCCCATCCCCCTCACGGAGACCATCGCCAAAATCGATGCCGTTGACGCGACGTCTGTGAGGCGGGTTGCCGCGCGCCTCTATGCCGGGCCGCCGACGCTCACATCCCTAGGCCCGGCCGGCGACCTGATGTCGGTGGAAAGCCTGACACCTCGCTTGAATTGACGGGGAGCACGGTAAAGCCATGAAAACGGTTGTTATCGGCGGCGGCATTATCGGCGCTTCCATCGCCTACCATCTAGCGGCCCGCGGCGCCGACGTCACCGTTCTGACAGGCGGCAATCCTGGCGGTATCGCCACGGCGGCGTCCTTCGCCTGGATCAACGCCGCGCCGGGTAATCCTCGCGACTATTTCGATTTCCGCATCAAAGCGATTGAAGACTGGCACCGGCTCGAAGGCGATTTGAACGGTCGATTGGCAATAAACTGGAACGGTTCGTTGTGGTGGGAGAGTGATATCGCCACCGTACAGGCCGCTGTCGCGGAGCATGCTTCATGGGGCTATCCCATCCGTATGGTTTCCACGACTGAGGCGACGGAACATGAACCCGGCCTGGCGCAGCATCCGGAACATGCCGCCCTCTGCACACTGGAGGGCAGCCTGTCGCCCGTGGAAACGGCAGCGGCACTCTTAGAGGCGGCTGCGGAGATCGGCGCGCGGATTAGCGACGACACCGTCGAGTCCATCATTGAAACCGGCGGGCGCGTCACCGGTGTTCAAACGGGGCCGGGCGGCATAAATGCCGACCACGTGGTTCTCGCCGCCGGCGTGGCCAGCGAAGAGATCGCGGCAGAAGTCGGAGTCCGCGTCCCCATGGAGAACTCCCCCGGTTTTCTAGCTCAGAGCGCGCCGCTGCCGCCAATCCTTCGCGGACTGGTCCTATCGCCACAGGCTCATGTGCGCCAAAATTCTGACGGCCGGATCATCGTCGGCGAGGACTTTGGCGGCGGCAAGCCGCCCGATAACCGGGATGCCATGGCCGAACAATTGATGGCCATCGTTCGAGGGATGTTGGCCGACGGCAAAGATGTGCGGCTTGAGAGCCACTCACTGGGCCAACGCTCCATCCCCGCCGATGTCCGCCCCATTATCGGACCGGCGATCGGGATGCCAGGCCTCTATGTCACGGTGATGCACAGCGGCGTCACCCTGGCCGCCCTGGCGGGCCGGCTGGCGGCGGAGGAAATCGTCGGCGGACAATTGGTGGATACCCTGGCACCTTACAGGTTGGAACGGTTTGACAGCGAAGTCTAGCTAGCCCTCACTCCCCTCTACGACTATCGAGATAGTCCTCGATTAGGGCGTAGATGGCTTCGGCGTCTTCGTCGCTGGTGATAGCCAGGTTGCTTTTGTCGCCGTAGATGTTGAGCAGGTACCCACGCGCGCCACAAACCGTTTCCAGGGCGGCGGTGAACGGAATAATGACGTTGTCGTTAAGGGCTTCGGCGTCCTCGCAATTTTCCATGCGTTCAAGTAGAAATTTTACGAGTTGCTCCGGCGAACGCTCGCCCTTGGACTGGGATTTCTTTTTCGCCATGAGGAATCCCGGGGAGGCTAGGCGTGACCGGCTTCGTCGGAAAGCATGCGCGGATCAATGCCGATCTTGCTCATGGCCTGGTGCCACTTGCTGTCCAGATTGGCGCCAAAAACCAAATCGCGGTCCGCCTCGACATGCAGCCAGCCGTTGCGTTTGATCTCGGCGTCGAGTTGCCCCGGCCCCCATCCGGAATAGCCCAGTGCCAGCAAACGGTGATCGGGACCGGCGCCTTCAGCGATGGCACGGAGGATATCGACTGTCGCTGTCAGAGCGATGTCTTCATCGACGACCAGGCTGACGTCCTGAACATAATCGGGGGAGTGCAGGACAAACCCGCGCGTCGTTTCCACGGGGCCGCCGAATTGAACCTCGATGCGTGAATAGGGTTCCACCGGCTCGATTTCCAGCTGCTCCAGCAAATCTGGAAACGTCAGGGCGTCGATGGCCTGGTTAATGACCAAGCCCATGGCGCCATCTTCGCTGTGGGCACACAGATATATAACAGCTTTTGCGAAGCGGGGGTCTTCCATGCCGGGCATGGCGATGAGCAATTGACCGGCCAGGTACTCGGCATCGTGATCGTCAGGTGCCATTTTCCATCCTTTCCGGTTTCGCAACCCGTTGTACGGGCGCGAATCCAACATCAATAATTATGCCACATTCCGGGCCGTGCGGGAAGCGGGAGCGCCTCTGTTCACCAGCGTCCACACATCAAATCACATACCGTCAACACTGCGTGAACGGTGACAAGCGGCGTGAAATCACGGCGAATACGGCTTATATTCGACGCAACCCGAATTTCCCGGCCGGCCAGATTTGAAGCGATTGTGATGATTCCCATACGAACCCTTACCGCCCTAACAATTCTGTTAACGCTTGCCCTTGCCGCCGGGCCGCGGGCAGCTCATGCGGAGACAGCGGCGTCCGCCTGGAGCGATACGGACTACACGGCTGTACGCCTGATTTCAGCTTCACAAACGACGGGAAATTCAGGCACGGTTCAACTAGGCCTGCAATTCCGCATGGACGATACCTGGAAAGTCTATTGGCGCTCTCCGGGCGACGCCGGATTTCCGCCGTCAGCAGATTGGACCGGATCGGCCAACCTGGCTGCCGCTGAAATATCCTGGCCGGCGCCTGAGCGGTTCTCAGTCCTGGGATTGGAAACATTAGGCTACAAGCACGAAGTGGTGTTGCCTCTACAAGCAACGCTTGGCTCCCAATCCGATGGCATCAGCCTCAGGACTGAAGTCAACTTCCTAACCTGCAGTGAAATCTGCATTCCCTACCGGGTGCCCTTAGCCCTTGATCTTCCTTCCGGTCCGCCGGAACCCAGCGCCTTCGCTCATGCCATCAACCGTTTTGCCACCCAAGTTCCCGGCGACGGCGCCGCCCACGGGCTCACCATTGATGCGGCAAGCGTCGCACGCACCGGTGACAAAGCGACACTGACGGTGGCGGCCAGCGCCAATATGCCGCTCAACGCCCCCGATCTTTACGTCGAAGGCCCCATCCCACTAACCTACTCCAAACCCCAAGTGGATATCGGCGGCGACGGCATGGGCGCCGTGCTCAAGGTCACCGCCTATGGCATAGGCGATCTTGAGGGCTCGCCCGACCAAATCCTGTCGACGTCAGATTTCACCTTTACGCTGGTTGATGGCCAGCGCTCCGTGGAACGGAGCATGCTCCTAGGCAAGACGGCGCCGGACACAGGCTCAGTAACCACTTTGCTCAGCATATTGGGCCTGGCGCTGTTGGGCGGACTGATTCTCAACCTGATGCCCTGCGTGTTGCCGGTGTTGTCGCTGAAACTGCTCGGCGTCGTCGGCCATGGCGGCGCGGAACCGGGACGAGTGCGCCTCAGCTTCATCGCCTCGGCGGCGGGGATTGTCTTTTCCTTTTTGGTCTTAGCCGGCGGGTTGATCGCGCTTAAGGCCGGGGGTGCGGCCATCGGCTGGGGCATCCAGTTCCAGCAACCCTGGTTCCTGATCGCCATGACCATCCTGATTACCCTGTTCGCGGGGAATCTGTGGGGTCTGTTTGAAATCCCCCTGCCAGCCTGGGCGGCGGCCGCTGGTGGTAATGGCGGCCTAGGCGGGCCGTTCGCGCAAGGCGCTTTTGCGACCTTGCTAGCGACACCCTGCTCGGCGCCGTTTCTCGGCACGGCCGTCGGTTTCGCACTGGCTCGGAGCGCAACGGACATCGTTTCCGTTTTCGCTGTGCTTGGCCTGGGCATGGCTCTGCCCTATTTGCTGGTTGCCGCCGTGCCGACGCTGGCGACACGTCTTCCCCGGCCGGGTCCTTGGATGGTGCGCCTGCGTCAAGTGCTCGGTGTTGCCCTGGCCGCGACGGCGGTCTGGCTGCTGAGCGTACTTGCCGCCGTCGCCGGCGCGCCTGCCGCACTGATTATTGGCGGATTGATGGCAACGGCGGCGCTGGGGCTTTATCTGGCCCACCGGAAACAGACAACGGCCGGGATCATTGCCGTGGCCGGTCTTTGCGGGTTGCTTGCCTTCACCGTACCCTCCTGGATGAGTGCGCCCGCAGCCACAAGCGGTGGTTCTGTCGATGAGATGTGGGTGAAATTCGACGAAGCCGCCATTCCCGGATTAGTCGCCGAGGGTAAAACTGTGTTTGTCGACGTGACCGCTGATTGGTGCATAACTTGCCAGATCAACAAGTCCTTCGTGCTTGAGCAAGGCGAGGTGTTGGCGCGGCTGGGCGGTGATGGCATGGTCGCCATGCAAGCCGATTGGACCCGCCCGGACGAAGCAATTTCGCGCTATCTGGCCACCTTCGGCCGCTATGGAATTCCCTTCGATGCCGTGTATGGCCCAAAGGCGCCCGAGGGGATTGCGCTGCCAGAATTGTTGACCGAGACGGCAGTTCTTAAGGCCATGACCGTGGCCGGCGGCACTACCGCCATCTCGTCCAAGGATTGATCGTCGTAATTTTCGACTGGATTTTCGAGCCGGATGAACTATCTCTTGTCTAATCGCGAAACAACCGGCACCAGGGGGAGGCTTCCATGACCATTAGCGTAGGCGACAAAATAGCAAATGTAGATCTGGCGATTATGACGGCGGACGGCCCGGACGGCATTTCCACAGACGAAATTTTTTCCGCCAAGAAGGTCGCCGTGTTCGGTCTGCCGGGCGCATTCACGCCGACCTGTTCGGCCAAACACCTGCCCGGCTATGTGCAGAACGCCGATGCGCTTAAGGCCAAGGGAATCGACACAATTGTCTGTCTGTCCGTCAACGACGCATTTGTCATGGGCGCCTGGGGCCAGGATCAAAACGTTAGCGACAAAGTTTTGATGCTTGCTGACGGCAGCGCCACGCTGAGTAAGGCCATGGGGCTGGAGCTCGATTTGACGGAACGCAACATGGGCATGCGTTGCCAGCGTTTCTCCATGGTTGTCGATGACGGCGTCGTGCAAATCCTCAACATCGAAGAACCCGGCGCCTTCGAGACCTCCTCAGCCGAGAGGATGCTGGGCGATCTCTAGGCCGGTTGGGCTTCCGCTGCATACTCCGCCTCAGACCGCTTGGATTCTTTGACAAGCCAATCGCGAAACGCGCATACCGATGGACGGTCGGCGCGATCGAGCGGGCTAACCAGATAGTATGACAGGTGAAAGGCGCATTCGATGTCGAACAGGCGAACCAAACGACCTGAAACGATGTCGTCCCAAACATGTGCGCTACGCGCCATGGCCACGCCCTGACCTTCGAAGGCGGCCTGGATCGCCATGTTAGAGTCCGGGTATCGCGTGCCTTCGGTCAAGGCTGGGCCATACACTTCAGCGCCGACTCCGACCTCGTCGAACCAATACTCCCAGCTCGGCGTGGAAAATTCGTGGCTACGCAACAGCAAAGGAAACCGGCAGAGATCAGCAGGCGTTTCCGGCCGGCCATGGGTTTCTAGGAACCGGGGCCGGCACACGGGGAACACCTGATCACCCATTAGGAATGTCGACGCTAAGTCGGGATAGTCCCCGGTGCTCATGTGGATCGCCGCATCCAGTTTCTTGCCCTCAAAGCTCACCTGTTCCTCGACCAGGGTCGTGATCCACACGTCAATTTCGGGATGGGCATCGCGGAATCCCTGAAGGCGCGGCACCAGCCATTTGACCGCGAAGGACGGCAAGGCCTGAACCTGCAAGGCGGTGTGGCCGCTGTCCTCAGCAAGATCATCCAACGTGCGATCCAGCCGGGTGAAGAAATCGCGCGCCACTGGGGCCAGCGCCGCCCCTGCGGCGGTCAACTCAAGACGGCGCGGATGGCGCTCGAACAGCTTCACGTCCCACAGCTCCTCAAGATGCTTGATCTGATGACTGATCGCGCTCTGGGTCACGTTGAGCTCTTCCGCGGCGCGCGTGAAACTCAACCGGCGGGCTGCCACTTCGAGGGCGCGAAGCGCCGCCATGGGCGGAAAATGGGGCAGCGAAAGGACTCCTTATACATGAATAAAAACTCATGCATATTATGAGAATTCATCCTTTGAAGTCCACAGAAAACCTCACTAATTTAACATCAAGTCAACCGAAATTCTCAAATACGAATGAGGTACCATCATGTTTAGAAAATCTGAGAAATTGCGGCGGTTGCGCTGGTTTCCGGGTCAGCCGGCGACCTACGACCGCTGGGGCGAGCCTCTGCAACCGATATTCTCGGCCCGCGAATTCCGCTCCCCCAGCGAACACCCCAACACCGTTCTGTCACGGATGCGCTGGGGCCTCAGCCTGATGTGACCTGGCAGCGGGCCCTTGCCTAGGGCGTCATTGTTTCTCGGTGGCTGACGGTTTCCTCCAGCAACCAGGTGCGGAACGCTTCAATTTTAGGCTCTTTGATCCGGCCCTCAGCGGTGACCAGGTAGTACCCGAAGCTATCCGGATCGCCGATGTGAAGTTCGAACGGCCGCACCAGCCACCCCTCCTCCAATTCGCCGCCGGCCAAGACCATACTGCTGAGCGCCACGCCATGGCCCTCAACGGCGGCTTGAATAGCCAGAGATGCCTGGGAGAAGCGCGGTCCCTTAGTGGCGTCGATTCCCTCGACCCCCGCCGCGCGTAACCACGACGTCCACGACGGCCATAGATTGGCTTCCTCTTCTTCCCACCAAAGATCATGCAACAGCGTGTGATAGCGAAGGTCGTCAGGCGTGCGTAGCGGGTGCTCGCCTTTCAGCAAGTCCGGACTGCAGACAGGAAACTCGGCCTCCCCGACGATGTGGTCCGCATGCAAACCCGGATACACGCCGCCGCCGTAGCGGATGGCGATATCCGCATCCCGCTTCCTGAGATCGACGGTTTCATCTGTCGCATCGACCAGAACATCGATATCGGGATGACGCCGGCGGAACGCCTCCAGATGCGGAACCAGCCACATGGAGGCGAACGAGGTGCCGACGCTGACTGTCAGGCGCAGTTCGTCCTGCACGGATCGCATGCGCAAGACTGCCTCGCCCAACTGCTCAAACCCCTCGCGCAGCAGAGGCTGGGCGCTGCGGCCGGCTTCTGTCACCGTCAGGCCTCTGGCCTTTCGGTGGAACAATTCGATGCCGAGATACGACTCCAGCGCCTTAACCTGATGGCTGACGGCGGCCGGCGTCACATGCAGCTCATCCGCAGCTTGGGCGAAGCTTTCATGACGCGCCGCCGCCTCAAAGGCGCGCAGCGAGGTCAGTGGGGGAAGGACTACACTCATCGATGTATGACCTAATTTTTCTAAGTCTTAACGTGAAAAAGGATCGTTTGTCAAGAACCATTCATAAGAGTATCTCTAGTATCTAGAAGGTTCCTCGTATGAAGATACTAAAAATAACTAACGAATGGAGAAAGACAATGTTGTTCCTGAAATCGACCGTATCCGGCCTCGTTGACCGCTTGATGGCGACCTATCGCCACATCCAAAAGCGCAACGACACCATCAACAGCCTGCACCGGCTGAATGACCGGCTGTTAACCGATATCGGCATCGAGCGGACGCAGATCGAAGACGCCGTTGACGGCCGCCTCGGAACCTCGACGGCCCCAGTCTATCGAAGCCGCCGGCAGAGCAAGCCATCCTTGGCCGACTGCTTCATTGATTTGGCTGCCTGCCGCACCCTGTCATGAGGAGGCAGGGATCCCCCGCCGCGCCAGGGCATCCGCCCGCTCGTTATCCGGATGCCCGGCGTGGCCTTTTACCCACTGCCAGTCGATATCGTGACCTTCGCGCGCTTCGTCCAGGCGCCGCCATAAATCCTCGTTCTTGACCGGCTTCTTTGCCGCTGTCTTCCACCCCTTCTTCTTCCAGCCCTTAATCCACTGGGTAATTCCGTCCCGCACATAGGTGCTGTCGGTGTACAGCGTCGCTCGGCTGCCCGGTTTCAGCGCCTCGATTCCCTGAATCGCCGCCATCAGTTCCATGCGGTTGTTGGTGGTTTCAAGTTGGCCGCCGAGCAGTTCCTTTTCATGGCCTCGCCAGCGCAGTAGCACTCCCCAGCCGCCGGGGCCGGGATTGCCACTGCACGCACCGTCCGTATAGATCTCGACCCTGTCGTCGCCGTTCGCCATACCGTTTAATCCAATCCGTAATCGCCGGGACCGCTGACGCCCATGTGAAAGCGCAGCTTGTCGTAATACTCCAGCGGGTCCTTGCGGGTGACGAGGGCGTCTTGCGGTGTATTCAGCCAGTCATACAGCCGCGTCAGCAGGAACCGCATGGCGCTGCCCCGCGCCAAAAGCGGTAGCGCCACAAGCTCGTCATCGGAGAAATCGCGCACCTTGCGGTAAGCGGTGAGCATGCGCCGCGCCTTGGTGATGTTGAAACTGCGGTCCGGCTCGAAACACCAGGCGTTGAGACAAATCGCCAGGTCATAGGCAAAGGCGTCGTTGCAGGCAAAATAGAAGTCGATCAGCCCGGATAGATGATCGTGCCGGAAAAACACGTTGTCGGGAAACAAATCAGCGTGAATTACGCCGCTCGGCAGATCGTCGGGCCATTCGGCTTCAATGCGGCTAAGTTCCCGGCTCAATTCATCGGCCAAACCGGGCCGCACCGAATCGGCCCCGGCGCCGGATTGCTCCAACAGCGATCGCCAACTGGCGACGGATAGTGAATTTGGCCGAGTTTCTTCGAAGCCGTCGCCGGCCAGGTGCAGATCCGCCATAGCGCGGCCCAGCTCGGCGCAGTGCTCCGGCGTGATTCGCCTTGGCCACATGCCGGCTAGAAACGTCACAATTGCCGCCGGCCGGCCACAAAGCTGGCGAAGCGCCTGCCCGTCGCGGCCATGAATGGGGGTCGGGCAGAGCACGCCGGCCGCCGCCAAATGGTCCATCAGGCCTAAGAAAAACGGCAGGTCGCCGGGATCGACACGTTTCTCGTACAGGGTCAGGATGTAATTGCCCGCGTCCGTCGTCAGCAGGTAGTTGGAGTTCTCGATACCTTCGGCGATGCCCTTGCACGACAACGCCTCGCCGATATCGAATTCGGCGAGGAATTCGATAAGCTCGTCGTCGCCAACTTCCGTATAAACAGCCATGATTTCCGTGTTTACGGAACCCGGCGGCGCAAGGCAACCCTGGCTGAATACGGCCTCCGCCCTATATCTTGTAAGTGTGTGATAAGGTATACAGTGTTTAGTATGATTCTATTTTGTCCGGACAGCTATCCGTTGACGGAGATTGCATGGTCCGACCATATCATCTTGAACGTCTCATCACCCTCGTAGCGGCTGCCGCCATCGGCATGATGACTGCCGCCGACGCGGCTGCGGGCGCCGCCGTGGAACTGGCGGCGGCGGCAACGGGCGAGATTCCGACGGCGGAACCATCCGAGCCAAGAAAGTCCGGCACCCGAATTCTGAAAATCCAGAAGGCCCTTGCCGACATGGGCCTGTATCTCGGCCCGATTGACGGCCACCTAAATCCCGAGACCAAGGCCGCCATCAAGTTGTACCAGAAAGCGGCGGGCCTCAAAGCTGATGGCGTCGTCACCAAACAGCTCTTCGAAATCATTGAAAACAACTCCAAGGTCAATTCACTGCTGACCCGGCTTGACCAAGTGCGCCAGGACAAGAAGGATGCCGCCCGCCAGGCCCTGCTTGATCATCCGGCGACCCGTGATCTGATCAGTGAAGGAAATAATGAGCGCGCCGACCCGACACGCGACGCCAGCGCATGTTTTGAAGAGCCAACGGCACGTTGCCTGCTCAGTGAGGCCTCGGAAAGCGCCAAGGCCGTGTTCAGTTCGGAATTGCGCGATTGGGCGCTTGGTGAAGTGCTGGTCGCACAGGCTCGGGCCGGGCTTGGGCGAGCAGCCATGGATACGGTGCGGCGCATCCACGACCCACGGCTGATCATGGTTGCGCTGCGCGATATCGCCGAGGCTCAAGCCGCCGCCGGCCACGCGATGGAGGCCCTTGAGGCCGTCGAAATTATTCCCGACAAATTGAAGCAGGCGGACGCCTTGCTGGCTATGGCCGGCATTCAGTCCAAACAGGGCGATATGAAGACGGCCCGCAAGACGGTTGCGCACATGCTCGGCCTGACTAGCCAGTTGGACAGCGAAGTCAAACGCATCTCATTCAAGACCAGAGCAGCCGTAATCTTGGCGGTGGCCGGCGATTTGGCGGGCGCCGCCTCGGCCTTGGCGGAGGCCGAGATACAAGCACGAAGCCGTGAGGATGAGACAGAGCGCGGCGTTTCCCTTCGCTACGTGGCGTCCGCCCTGGCCGAAATGGAGCAACCGGATCAAGCTCTCGACGTGCTCAATGATGTAGTAGCTCAATCGGAACGGACGCCGGTGTTGATGAGCACCGCAACGGCGCAGGCTCGCGCCGGTGACGCGGCGGCGGCGCTGGTCACAGCTGATACCATTGAGGCCGTGCGTTACCGGGCAGTAGCGCTCGGCCGCATCGCTTCGACCCAAGCCGAATTGGGCGACCAGGAAGCTGCGGCATCGACATTGCAGCTGGCGCTTGCCGCCATTGAGCAGATCGATATGCCCTACGCCCGTTCCTATGCCATCAGCCGCATTGCCCTGGCCATGACCCAGCTTCACGGCGGTTCAGAGGAGGGTTTCACCGACTTCGCGCGGGCCGTGACAATTGCCGGGCGGATCGATGACAATCGGCTACGCGCCCACACCCTTTGGACCATCGCCGGGGCGCAGTCGAGAGCTGGTTTCGGCGCCACGGCGGCGGAGACCGAAGCCCTCGCCGATGCCTCCACGGCCGAGATCAAGAGCGAACTCAGCCGAGTCTGGATGTTCTGCGATGTCGCCGTCGAACACGCTGTCGCTACCAAGCCGGAAGCCGGCTGGAAAGCCTTCAAGAAAGGCCTCCGGGCGGCCCGCGATATCGACAATGCCTGGGGCCGCGCCCGGGCCCTGGCCAAGTTGGCAATCACCATTATCGAACTGGTCGATCCGGTTGGCCGGATGGAAACACCGCTGTAGCGCTCCAGCTATCTTGTCCGCGCCCCGTCTCTCAACTACAGTCTCGGTCATCGGCGTCGTCGAAATACCGAACCTTTATTGTGGAGATTGGTCACCATGGCTGAACCCAAAATTGCCCAGAAGAGCCCCTATGGCGTCGATGTCGAGGCAGGAGAATCCTACGTCTGGTGTGCCTGCGGCCGAAGCAGCAAGCAACCGTTCTGTGACGGCTCGCATTCCGGCACCGAGTTTTCGCCGGTCATATATAAGGCGGAAAAATCCGACACCGTTTTTTTCTGCGGCTGTAAGCACACCGGCAAGTCACCGCTGTGCGACGGATCCCACAGCTCACTGTGATTAAGCCTGCCGCCACCGATAATCCGGGCCGGGCTGTTCGCTCTGCATTACTTGCTTGCGGCATGGCCCTGATTGCCGCCGGCTGTACCGTGGTTGATACCGTGTGGGCGCCGCCCCTGGTCCTTCCGTGTCCCGATCACAAGGTCATCGCCGACCTCAACTCCGTCACCAAGTTCCAGGACGGACCGGGCCGGGATATCGTTGATGTGGATTTCGAGGGACTGGTGCTAGGCGTGGACCTGGCGTGCAACACGGACATGGATGTTGAAGATACCGCCGGCACAATGGATGTTGAGGTACGGCTTCAATTGGGTGCGCAACGCGGTCCCGCCAACCGCACACGCCAAGCGGTCATGCCGTACTTCATCAGCGTCACGGATCGCGACCGCAAAGTCCTTTACCGCGAGGATTTCGAAGCGGTGGTCGATTTCGAAGGCAACCGCACAAAGTTGCGATTCCGCTCAAAGCCAATTGTTCTGGAACTCCCCATCCGCGAAGGACTTTCCGAAAAGAGCTACCTCATCTTCACCGGCCTAATGCTGACCAAGGAACAATTGAAACTCAATCGCACGCGGCGCGGTGGTTTGCTGCGCTAGCGAACATTGACCGATTTCCCCACACATGGAATAGTATTGGCACTTGAACGGACATTCTCAGGTGAATGTTGCGGGAGAGATCGGTCAGGCCTCGTATTGAGGTCCAGCCGGCGCCGAAGGAGCAACCGCCCCGGAAACTCTCAGGCACCCGGACCGCAACACGATGAGGCTCTGGAAAGTGGAGAACGCGGCTAAGCGTGCCGGGTTTTCCCACCGAAGATGTAAGCCCGCCAAGCGGGTGAATCTTTCAGGTTCCGAAGACAGAGGGGGCGCCGTCCAACTACTGCTACCGGCCATTCGGGTCAGGGCATAGTTGGATTGGCGCATAACCGACGCATGGAGAGAGCAGATTGACCGACGATCAGACCACTGAGCTGAAAACCACCCCACTTGATGCCCTGCATCGCAGGCTGGGCGCCAAGATGGTTCCTTTCGCCGGCTACGATATGCCTGTGCAATACGAGACCGGGATCATTGCCGAGCATAACCACACCCGAGATCAGGCGTCGCTGTTTGATGTATCGCACATGGGCCAGGCTCATCTGTCGGGTGACGACGCCGTCGCCGCACTTGAAACCTTGGTCCCCGGTGACATTCAGGCGCTAACCGAAGGCAAAATTCGATATACCGCACTAACTAATAGTGCCGGCGGCATCATGGATGATCTGATGGTCACCCACGGCGGCGATCACCTGTTCCTGGTGGTGAACGCAGGCAATAAGGATGCCGATTTCGCCCATATCCGCGATCACATCGGCGACCGAACCGAGTTGAATATCCTGGAAGGTCGGGCGCTGGTGGCTTTACAAGGACCCAAGGCGGCGGAGGTGTTGTCGCGGTTGGCCCCAGACGCTGGAAGCATGTCGTTCATGACCGCCGAGACACTAAATATCGGCGGCGCTGACTGTTTCGTCACCCGCTCCGGATACAGCGGCGAAGACGGCTATGAAATATCCATACCGGGCGAGGCGGCGGAAGATGTGACGACGAGTCTGCTTGACGAAGACGAGGTCCTGCCCGCTGGCTTGGGCGCACGCGACTCGCTTAGGCTGGAAGCCGGGCTGTGCCTGCACGGCAATGACATTGATGCAACGACGACGCCAATCGAGGCGTCCCTGATTTGGACAATCTCCAAACGCCGCCGTGCCGAAGGCGGATTTCCGGGTGCTGCGGTCATTCAAGACCAGATCGCCAACGGGGCGCCGCGCAAGCTGGTCGGCATCCTGCCCGAGGGCCGAGCACCGGCCCGGGCACATACTGAAATTACTGATGCCGATGGCGCATCCGTCGGCGAGATTACCAGCGGTGGTTTCGGCCCCAGCGTTGGCGGACCAGTGGCCATGGGTTATGTGAGAACAGACCTGGCCAAGGCTGATACGCCGCTCAACCTGATCGTCCGCGGCAAGGCACTGCCGGCGAAAGTCATTAAACTACCTTTTGTTCCACACAGCTATTATAGCGGATAAGACGAGGAGCGTTTTCCATGAGTGTCAAATTTACATCCGATCATGAATGGGTTTCCGTCGATGGTGATATTGCCACCATCGGTATTACCGACTACGCCCAAGGCCAACTGGGCGAACTGGTATTTGTCGAACTGCCGGAAGTCGGCGCCGAGCTTGAGCAGGGCGGTGATGCGGCGGTTATCGAGTCAGTTAAGGCGGCGAGCGAAATTTATGCCGCCGTTAGCGGCGAAGTCACCGAGGTCAATAGTGAGCTAGAAGACGCGCCGACGACTGTCAACACCGACCCCATGGGTGACGGATGGATATTCAAGGTCCGTCTGTCGGAAGCTTCACAACTGAACGAGTTGATGGATGAAGCCGCTTACAAGGCGCATGTGGCGGAGCTCGACTAATGTCAGAGACATCGCTCCAGGAACTGAAGCAGAAGAACGAGTTCATCCGCCGCCATATTGGCCCTGGCGAACCGCAGATTGCGGAAATGCTGGCGGAACTGGGGCTAAAATCCCTCGATGAATTAATTGAGAAAACCGTCCCGGCTAGCATTATCGCCGAACGGCCGCTCTCCATTGAGGGGGAGAAAAATGAACGCGAGACGTTGTCCTATTTGCGCCGCATGGCCGAGCGCAACAGGGTTTTCATCTCGATGATCGGCATGGGCTATTACGGTACTACCCTGCCCGGCGTCATCTTGCGTAATGTGCTTGAAAATCCGGGCTGGTATACCGCCTATACGCCGTACCAGGCCGAAGTTAGCCAGGGCCGCCTTGAGGCCTTGCTCAACTACCAGCAAATGGTCATGGACCTGTCCGGCATGGACTTGGCCAACGCCTCGCTCTTGGACGAAGCGACGGCGGCGGCGGAAGCCATGACCATGTCGCAACGCGTAACCAAATCCAAGAGCGACACATTCTTCGTTGATGCGGATTGCCACCCGCAAACCCTGGCGGTGATCCGTACCCGCGCAAAGCCGCTTGGCATTAATGTTGTTGTCGGGAACCCGGCTACCGACTTGGACGGAATCGACGTGTTTGGAGTCCTAATCCAATATCCCGGCTCAAGCGGTGCCGTGCGTGACATTCGCCCGGTGATTGAGTCCGTCCATGAAGGTGGTGCCCTGGTCACGGTGGCCAGCGACCTCCTGGCCATGTGCTTGCTGACGCCGCCGGGTGAACTTGGTGCCGATATTGTGGTCGGCAACTCACAACGGTTCGGCGTTCCCATGGGGTACGGCGGTCCCCACGCCGCGTTCTTCGCCACCCGCGAGGAATACAAGCGATCAACGCCGGGCCGTATTATCGGCGTCTCCATCGACTCAGCGGGTAAACCGGCACTCCGAATGGCCCTGCAAACCCGCGAGCAGCATATTCGCCGCGACAAGGCCACGTCGAACATTTGCACGGCGCAGGTTTTGCTGGCGGTTATCGCCGGACTGTATGCCGCCTATCACGGTCCCGAAGGCCTCAAGACCATGGCGCGCAAAGTTCACCGGATGACCCGCATCATGGCTGAGGGACTCAAGCAACTGGGATTCGAGATAGAGCACGACGCTTATTTCGACACCCTCACCGTGCGAGTTCCCGGCCGAGCCCAGAGCATCGCCGCCAAGGCCCGGGAATCGCGTATCAATCTGCGCGTCGTTGACAAGGATCGGCTTGGCATATCGTTCGATGAGACGACCCGGCGGCGGAATATTCATGCCCTTTGGCGAGTGTTTGCCACCAAGGCCGATAGCAGCCTTGATCTCGAGGCTTTGGATGCCGGTATTGAGCCATGCATTCCCGAGGCCCTTCGGCGGAGCAGCGAATTCCTGACCCATCCGGTGTTCAATCTTTACCATGCCGAAACTGAGATGCTGCGTTACTTGCGCTGGCTAGCAGCCAAGGATATTGCCCTCGACCGCGCCATGATCCCGCTCGGCTCCTGCACTATGAAACTCAACGCCACGACGGAGATGATCCCCGTTACCTGGCGAAATTTCGGCGCCATTCATCCGTTCGCACCGCTTGACCAGACCCAGGGTTATCAGCAGCTGTTCGAAGAACTGGAAGAAATGCTATGCAAGGCAACCGGCTTCGATGCCGTTTCCCTGCAACCGAACGCCGGATCGCAAGGGGAATACTCGGGCCTGCTCTGTATCGCAAAATATCTGGAAAGCCAGGGGCAGGGACAGCGCAATGTCTGTCTGATTCCGGCCAGCGCCCACGGCACCAATCCGGCCAGCGCGGTCATGGCCGGGATGAAGGTGGTGGTCGTCAAATGCGATGCCAACGGAAATGTCGACGTCGATGACCTCAAGGCGAAGGCGGAAGAACATGCCGACGACCTGGCGGCGCTGATGATCACTTACCCATCGACGCATGGCGTGTTCGAAGAAGCGATACGGGAAATCTGCGATATCGTCCACGGCGCCGGCGGCCAGGTTTATATGGACGGCGCCAACCTCAACGCCATGATCGGCATTGTCGAACCAGGAACCATCGGCCCCGACGTATCGCATATGAACCTGCACAAGACCTTTTGCATTCCGCACGGCGGCGGCGGTCCCGGTGTCGGTCCTATCGGCGTCGGCAAGCACTTGGCGCCGTTCCTTCCCGATCATACGGAAATCGAGGGCGTCAATCCGGCCTCCGGCGGCGGCGAGACCATCGGCCCCGTCGCGGCGGCGCCCTGGGGTTCGGCGAGCATTCTGCCGATCAGTTGGGCCTATATGTACATGATGGGCGGCGAGGGATTGAAACAGGCGACACAGGTCGCGATTCTCAGCGCCAATTACATCGCCCATAGGCTCAATCCCCATTTCCCGGTGCTCTACACCGGCGCCAGCGGCATGGTTGCCCACGAGTGCATTGTTGACCTTAGGCCAATCAAGGAATCGGCGGGAATTACCGTTGATGATGTCGCGAAACGACTGGTGGATTATGGTTTTCATTCGCCAACCATGTCCTTCCCGGTGGCCGATACGCTGATGATCGAGCCAACTGAAAGCGAAGCCAAACGGGAACTTGACCGCTTCTGCGACGCCATGATCGCCATCCGCGCTGAAATCCAGGAAGTCGAGGACGGCACAGCCGACACTGAGGATAATGTGCTGGTCAATGCGCCGCACACGCATCATTTGCTCCTGGAGGACGACTGGCCACATCCCTACTCCAAGGAACGGGCCTTCTTCCCCTTGCCGGCGCTACGGGAAGACAAGTACTGGCCGCCAGTCGGCCGTGTCGACAATGCCGCCGGCGACCGCAATCTGATCTGCTCGTGTCCCTCCATGGAGGAATACGGGGAGGCGGCGGAGTAAAATGAAAGCCGCTGTATGCCGCGAATTCGGTGAACCCCTGGTCATCGAAGAGGTTGAAATCGCCGAACCCAGTGCCGGTGAGATCAAAGTCAAGCTGGCCGCCTGCGCTATCTGCCACAGCGACATTACCTATATGAGCGGCGGTTGGGGTGGGACCCTACCCGCAGTATACGGCCATGAGGCGTCCGGCATTGTTGAGAGCGTCGGCGATGGTGTTGTCGATTTCGCGCCGGACGATCATGTCATCGTTACCCTGATCCGATCTTGCGGCACGTGTTTTTACTGCGCCCAGGGCGACTTCAACATGTGCGAGACGACCTTTTCCTTGGACGAGAAAAGTTGTCTCAGCAGCCCCGACGGGCAACCCATCGTTCAAGGCCTGCGGACCGCCGGTTTCGCTGAGTTCGTTGTCGTTGACCAGTCGCAAGCGGCCGTCATCCCCAAGGAATTGCCCCTCGATAGCGCCTCGTTGCTGTCTTGTGGTGTGATCACCGGGCTTGGCGCCGTGACCAACTCAGCCAAAGTTCCCGCCGGTAGCAGTGTTGTCGTCACCGGCACCGGCGGCGTCGGCCTGAATAGCGTTCAGGGTGCAAAACTTGTGGGCGCCGACCCGATCATTGCCATTGATCTGGCTGCCGAAAAGCGCGATGCGGCGAAGTCGTTCGGCGCCACCCACACCATTGATCCCGCAACCGAAGATGCCGCCGAGGCTGTCCGCGCCCTCACCGGGGGACGCGGCGCCGATTACGTGTTCATCACCGTCGGCAGCAAATCAGCTATCGAGCAAGGTGTTGGGCTGATGCGCAAGGCCGGCAGCCTTTACATCGTCGGCATGCCGCCTTCGGGGGTTATGGCCGAAATCGAGGCGGTCGAACTGGCTGATGCGGCGCAACAAATCATCGGCAGCAAAATGGGCTCGACGCACCTAAAGGAGGATATCCCATCCTTGGTCACCCATTACCAGGAGGGCCGGCTAAAGCTTGATGAATTGATCAGCGGCCGCTATCCACTGGACCAAATCAACGAAGCCGTCGAGTCTGTGAGGCGGAACGAGGCGTTGCGTAACGTCATCGTTTTTTAGGACCTGGACGGGCCATTCCCATGAAAATCGCCAGCATTGAGACCTTCACCGACGAATACGTCGCTATGGTTCGAGTGCGCACCGACGACGGCGCCGAAGGCTGGGGCCAGGTATCTCCCTATCACGCCGACATCACGGCCCAGATCGTCCACCGTCAGGTCGCGCCCTGGGCGCTCGGCAAAGACGCCATGGACATCGACGCCCTGGTCGATGACATCCCGGAAAAAGAGCACAAGTTCCCCGGCTCCTACCTGCGCCGAGCCATGACCGGGCTGGACACGGCGCTTTGGGACATGCGGGGCAAATTGGAAAGCAAAAGTGTTTGTGAATTGTTGGGTGGGACACCGCGCCCGTTTCGGGTCTACGCATCGAGCATGCGCCGCGACATTACGGCCGAAGATGAAGCTGCGCGCTTGGCTGAATTGCGCCAAAGCCACGGCTATGACGCCTTTAAGTTTCGCGTCGGCAGCGAATGCGGCCACGATCAGGATGAGTGGCCGGGCCGGTCCGAGGAGGTCGTTCCAGCCGTCCGAAACGCACTCGGTGATGACGTCGCGCTGCTGGTTGATGGTAATAGCTGCTACACGCCGGAAAGGGCCATAGAGATCGGCCACATGCTGCAGGACAACGGCGTATGCCATTTCGAAGAGCCGTGCCCCTATTGGGAGTTGGAATGGACCGCCCAAGTCACCCGCGCGCTCGATCTTGATGTCACCGGCGGCGAACAGGATTGCTCGCTGAGCCAATGGCGGCGAATCATCGGTGGCAACGTCGTCAATGTGGTGCAGCCAGACGTCTGTTACATGGGCGGCCTGACCCGGACGCTGCGGGTCGCGGCCATGGCCGCCGAAGCCGGCCTGCCGTGTACACCGCACTCGGCCAATCTGTCCCTGGTTACGGTGTTCACCCTGCACATGATGGGCGCCATCCCTAATGCTGGACCCTACGTGGAATTCTCCATCGAAACGCTCGAGTATTATCCGTGGCAGGATGGTTTGTTCGCGCCCGCCCTGGAGGTCCATGACGGCAAGGTGCAGATCCCCGACGGACCGGGCTGGGGCGTCGAGATCAGCCCATCTTGGCTGGACCGCGCCACCCATCAGATTAGCCGGTTCGATTAGTCGCAACAGAAACCAACCGGCTAAACTAGATTAATAAGAACTAGCAATTCATAGTTCCCCGACTCGGCCCATTCCTCTATCATTAGGTTTAGTTTTGGGCGTTATTTGATTTCTGTCGGACGGGACGCATGAAACTCTGTCGGCGCCTGCTTGTCGTAGGGCCCATACACACACCAGACACCGTACCGGCGTAAGGATGCGGGCGTACGCATGCAGCAGGCTGACGACCGGTTCTTTAATTTGGCGGAGGGCTCGATCCAAGGGATCATCGTCCACCGTAATTTCAAACCCCTATACGTCAACCAAGCCTGGGCGGAAATTCACGGATACACGGTTGACGAAGTCCTCACCGTCGAAACATTGCTGCAATTCTATTCGCCAGCCGACCAGGAAAGATTAATCGGCTATGCCGAGGCCCGTATGCGCGGTGAAGATGACGTACCCGCTACCTACGAGTATCGCGGCGTACACAAAGACGGAAGCGAAGTTTGGCTCTATAACATGGTGCGCCGGCTAGATTGGGATAGTGGACCGGCAATTCTCTCTACGACCGTGGATATCACCGATCGAAAGCAAGCCGAGGCCGCGCTTACGGCCAACGAAGAACGGTTTCGCATGTATTTCGACCTCGGCCTGATCGGCATGGCGATCACCTCGCTAGAGAAGGGTTGGGTGCAATTCAACGACCGCCTCTGTGAGATTTTCGGCTACCCGCGTGAAGAAGTGGCCAGTTTGACCTGGGCTGAAATTACGCATCCGGACGATCTCGACGCCGATATTGCCCAGTTCAATCGCGCGCTGGCAGGGGAAATTGAGGGCTATTCCATGGACAAACGGTTCATCCGCAAGGATGGGGAAATCGCCCATGCCAGTATTTCCGCGAAATGCGTCCGGAAACCAGATAATTCGGTCGATTATTTTGTTGCTTTCGTCCAAGACATCTCCGAACGCAAGCAAGCCGAGACTATCCTTCGCCAAGCCATGGAAGCCGCGGATATGGCAAATCGGACAAAGTCCGAGTTCCTGGCGCATATGAGCCATGAATTGAGAACTCCGCTTAACTCGATTATCGGGTTCTCCGAACTCATGCGCCAGGGGACTCACGGTAAGATTGGCAACTCTCACTACGAGCAATACGCAGAGGACATCCACAAGTCTGGCGAGCACTTACTTGGTGTTATCAGTGATATTCTGGATGTTTCCAAGATCGAAGCCGCCAAGCTTGAATTTGACGAAGAAGACGTTGATCTCCCGACTGTCATTCGCGAATGCAAAAGGATGGTTGCCGCTAGGGCGCAGGAGGCCGGTATTAGCGTGTCGTCACAGGTGGCCAAGGGTGTGCCGCGAATTCGGGCTGATAATCGCCGTATCAAGCAAGTTCTTCTCAACCTGCTAACTAACTCTATCAAGTTCACGAAAGCAGGCGGGCGTGTTCGCGTCGAGTGCTCTGTGAACGAAAACGGCGGCGTCGAGCTATCGGTCAGTGATACCGGAATCGGTATTGATGCCAAAAACATTCCCATGGTCTTGCAGCCTTTTGGTCAAGTCCGAGGTCACTCCGTCCACGCACATGAGGGTACCGGACTGGGTCTAAGTCTTGTGCAATTGCTGACTGAAATGCATCAAGGGGAGATATCCATTGAAAGCGAACCGGGCGTCGGCACCACTGTATATGTTTCGCTGCCCAAAGAGCGTGCACTAGCGAAAAGCTAACTCTGCATTAACGTCTACTCCGAGTGCATCATAGCGCCTCTTCCATTTCCGCTATCGGTTGAATAATTCCATATAAATTCAGTGAGTTTATGCCGTGGTTATTGGCACGCGCCCATATCCACCTGCTAATATCTGTTGACGATCGAAATCCAGGTTTGGCGAGAAAATTGTTCCATTCCATCTCTCGTCCGCATATGATTATATGCAGACATGCTGGAATTACCCGTTACGGACCGCGCCTAACGTGAAGAAGAGGCAGATCGACAGGAAGATTCCGGCGCCAATTTCGATCTGTATATGTTTTTGTGACTTTTTATCTGATGAACTTAGTCAGATATCAACAACGACCAAGAGTTAAAGACAGCTGGTCGCCGAATTCTAGAGCACCGCAAGAGGAGTAGATGAGCGACTTCGTTGCGCGGAAAGTAAAGTCTAAATCATTTATGCCGAAGATCGAATGGGCGCGGCGTAATTCTGTTTCCACACGCCTGATCCTCGGCATCATCGGCTTCAGTTCCTTCATCGCGATCTTCACCACGGCGGTCCAGGTGTTTCTGGATTACCAACGCGATGTGGACAAAATCCACAATGATCTCGCCTACATGGAATCCGTCAGCCTGCCCCCCATCGCAAAGAGCATGTGGGAGTTATCGGAACAATCGATTGTTCTGCAATTGGACAGTTTGATTAGCCATCCGGGAATCAATCACGTGGCAATTCAGGTGGATGGAAAAGTCACTTGGTCCGCAGGCACCGTGCCGGCGGGCGATGTAATCATGTCTGAGCATTCGCTGGAATATTCTCAAGGTTCTACCAAATACAAGCTAGGCCAAATCCGCATTACCGCCGGCCTCACGGAAATCTACCAAAAAGTCCTGCGGCAAACCGCCGTTATTCTCGGTTCCAATTTCCTCAAGACCTTGGTGGTAGCGGTGTTCATGTATGTCCTCGTCTACTTTCTGATTACACGCCACTTGGCCTCTCTCGCCGTTTACGCAAAGAAAATGAGCCCTGATCGCTTGACGGCCTCATTCGAGTTTCAAGGGAAGACAGGTGTAGCTGACTCTCCCGATGAGTTCGACGACATCGCATTGGCGATAAATCAAATGCGTGAAAACCTTAAGTCTTCGTACGATAATCTGACGATTTCCAACGACAAACTTCAAGACCTCTATGACAATGCGCCTGACATGTACTGTTCCGTCGATGCGCGGACGACACAAGTCGCCCAATGCAACAACACGTTGGCTGACAAGCTTGGGCTGAGTAAGGACGAGATCATCGGCCGGCCCATTTTCGACTTCTACCACCCGGACAGCCGAGACACGGCGAGAAGCACGTTTCAAAAATTCATCGAGACCGGTCAGGAAAACCACAGTGATATGCAAGTGATCACTTCGGACGGCGACCGAGTCGACGTCGATCTTCGGGTTAGCGCCGTCCGCAATGAAGCCGGTGAAATTGTCCAAAGCCGCTCAGTATGGCGCGACATTACGCGGCGTAAACAGGCGGAACGGGCGCGCCACGAGAGCGACGAGCGTTTGCGAAACGCCGTCGAAAGCATGCAAGAAGGTTTTGCACTGTTCGACGCTGACGATAATCTCATCGCCATCAATTCAGAATTCGCCCGCTTCAACACCTCCGCGAAGGAGATCCTGGAACGGGGCGGTACATTCGAGGAGATGTTTACCGCCAACGTGAATAGCGGTCGCATACCGGCGGCGGTGGGTTGCGAGGAGGATTTCATCCGCGAGCGTATGCGCCAACACCGGAACCCCGAAGGCCCAATAATCAGGGAACTCGAAAATGGTGCCTGGTTTATGGTTCGCGAATCGAGGACGCCGGATGGCGGCACCGCTGTGTCTATTGGAAATATCTCGGAACTCAAACAGGCTGAGGAAGACCGCCGCCTTGCATTAGTCAAGGCCGAAGAAGCCAATCAAGCCAAATCGGAATTCCTGGCCTCCATGAGCCACGAACTTCGGACTCCCCTGAACGCAATTCTCGGCTTTGCCGATCTCTTGAGTCATGAAGTCCTGGGACCGCTCGGAGTAAAGAAGTACGGCGAATACGCCGAGGATATTCATTCCAGCGGTGAGCACCTGCTGTCCCTGGTCAATGACCTGCTCGACCTTTCGACGATTGAAGCGGGCAAGCAAAAACTGCACAAACAGGATCTAGAGATTGGCGAGATCGTCTCGGAATGTGCAAGAACGTTGACCTCCAAGGCCGAGGAAAGTGGCATCGAACTTATCCAAACCGTTCCCGGTAATTTGGCGACGATCAATGCGGACCGGCGGGCCATCAAACAAATTCTGATCAACCTTCTCACCAATGCGATAAAATTCACGCCTATCGGCGGCAAGGTTGAGGTCTCTGCAAAGAGACATGATGGCGAGGTCGCCTTCATGATCGCCGACACCGGCCGCGGCATATCCGAGGAAGACCTGCCGACCATCACGGAGTTATTCACCAAAGCAAGGGACGATCCCTACAAGGTCACTGACGGCTGGGGACTTGGATTAGCCATTACCAAGGCGCTGATTGACCTGCACGATGGCCGCCTCGAAATCGATAGCAGACTCGGCGAAGGAACCACGATCGAAGTGACATTGCCCAGTATCGACTAGCCTCGATCCCCTGCAACCACGATCTAGTTTCTCGGCGACTCCGATAACACCGAAATCGCAGCCGATCCGTTCGCGGTGACAACGATGACAGATGAGACCAAGGCCATGGCGCCGAGCGTTACGCCGCCGTCAATGGCCCATCCCATGAGCACTGGTCCGAGAGCGGATGCAAATACCATCATCACAGCAGCGACAGAACGAATCGACCCGAGATGACGGGTCCCGTACAACTCGGCCCATAGCGATGAGGTCACGGGATTATTGGCGCCCGACGACACCCCAATCAGGCCCATTATCACGGCTGCCCATAGAGCGCCGTCGAACGCAGCCAGAAGGACCAGGGCGGCGGCCAAGGGCATCAATGTGAAGGGCACGATGCGCCGGGCCGAGAACCGGTCAACGAGACGGCCAGAGGCAAGATTTCCGAACACCTGCGCGCCGGCGTAAATGACAAAACAGACCGCCCACCACTCTAGGTTCCAGCCTTTGGTAGCGACGATATGGACCTGATGGAAAAAGATACCCGTTCCAATGGCTGAATGAGCAATCGGCAGCGGCGCAATTAAATAGAACCGCCTGTCACGCAGCATCTCGGAACGATCCCAATGGCGGTTATTCTCGTCTTCGTCCTCCAATGTCTCCGTGCCGTGACCATCCTGGCTAACCGTGCGGCGCAGTAGGAATGACACAGCCGGCAGCATGGTGACAGCCACGGCCAGACCCATGAATATCCAGAGAGTGCGCCAATCAAACAATGGAAGGGCGGCGATGAGAAGAATCGGGAACATCGCTTCACCCAGCGGAAACCCCATGCTGGCAATAGCCACCGCCGTGCCGCGCGCCCGGGTGTATCGCCGCGCCATGGCGGTAAGCGCGATGTGGGTCATCATGCCCTGGCCCATGAACCGGACCGCCAAGATGCCAAGGAACAGCGTCACCGGACCGGTTACCAGAGCGAATGCCGCTGTCGCCGCCGACATCGCGGCCGTAGTCCACCAAACGAACTTAGCCAGCGGCAAACGGTCAATTAACTGTCCAGCCTTCCACAGGATCGCCGCGCTGGTCAGGGTGGCCAGGGTATAGATCCCGCTGAACCCGCTATGGGAAAGATCAAAGCCTGCGCGCAGCTCGGCACTGAACAGCGAGATCAAGAAGGTTTGACCGGGACAGGACCAAAATGCTGTGAGCAGGCCGAAAAGCAGGAACCGCCATTCACTGCGCAGAAATTCGAACCTCCGATCCGGCAACATCAATCGGCTCACAGTTCCTGTTGGGACAAACGGGTTGCGGAGAAAAATTCACTTTGGCTACGGCCTATAGCACTGCTGTCGACAGCGCCGGCAAACGATATCCCAGCACGGGTATTGGAACAACGCCGCTTAGTTGGGAACCACTGTGAGCACTGTCACAGACCATCGCCGCCAAGTCGGCAATACTAACCATGCTCAAGCGAATTGCTTTCACTCCAGAAAGGAGCATGCCATGACCACGTTTAAAGCCTTCGCCCTTGCGACCCTACTGTTCGGGCTGTCCCTCGCGGCCATGTATTCCGTGGGCGATCCGACCATGGCCTTGGGAACGGAGATTGCGACCCTATAGACCGTTCCGGGCTAGTCGGGGTCTTCATCGAACCACACCCGCCAGGCATCCCAGCCGGTGATTCGCTCGGCGATCATGCCATATCCGGCAGCGATGGGATGGACGCCATCGCCGGGGCCGAACATCCGGTCCCATTCTGCCGTGGCGGCCAAAGGCGTGAACAAGTCCAGATATGGAATTCCCAACTCACCGGCCAACTCTCCGTAAGCGTCAGACAGCGCCGCTGTACGGTCGCCGGCGAAGTAATACTCGATGCCGCCGCCGGCTCGAAACGGCTGCTTGTCATCGGCAATCGGCTGCGGGCCGATCCAAAGGGTCGCCTTCCAGTCACGGGCTTTGGTCATCATGGCGCGGGCGATTTCAAGGGAACGTTCCTGAGGTACACGGATTTCCCCGTCCTGGATAGCCATGTCATTGACGCCGAATGAAAACACTAGGGCACCGGGGTGAATTTCCGGCAACCGCGCCTCACATTCGGCCCGCCACCTCGCTGCGATCATCTCGGACGTATCGGCGCGAATGCCCAGATTGTAGAGCGATATATCATGTCCGGCCCGTGCCTCGCGGTGAGCCAACCGCCCGGGCCAGCCGAGATACTCATCATCGTTGGTTCCCAAGACCAGACTGTCGCCGACAACGCAAACTCGTAGCGTGGTCATGCCTTATCTCTCCTCTTCCACCAGCTTTAATAGCCTATCGAGACAGCCCTGCCGGCTTGCCTTGTAGCCGCCACTCTCCCACCAGTCCTCAACCCGCGTTAAGAACGAGCCAATTTGGGGGCCTTCGGGAATGCCGAGAACTGCCACATCGTCGCCGTTAAGCGGAAATTCGGGCGTCCGCCAGGCCTCTGCGCGTTCCAAAAGCGCGATCCAGGCTTGGTTGCGATCACTTGCCAGACGTCCCGTCGCGGCTAATTCCTCCGCCCAGGCCAATAGCGCAAAATCGCAGAGCGTGTTGACGCCGAGTCGGCGAATAGTCTTTTTCTCCGCCGCCTCTCCCATATCGGGACTGACATCACGCAACGATTCGGAAAGGATGACGAGACGGTCACGCTCGCGGTTGGAAAGCCGCAACCGGGCGCCAACAACCTCGGCGCCGGCGCCGTCCACTTCGATCAGCGCCGCCAGACGCCTGAGGGGATCAGGTTTGATGGATTCCATGACAATGGCCCGGGTTTCCAGCCAATTGAGCATGCGTAGCCGATTTATATCGCCAATCTCCGGCAGGACGTGCTCGAAAATTCTTTCGCCACGCATCATCAACACGACGTCCGCCGGATCGGGAGTCATCAGAATGCGAAACAGCTCATCGCGCACCCGTTCACCGGAAAGTTGGGCCAGTTTATCCGCTCTCGAGCGGCAGGCGGCCAGGGCATCGCGGTCCGCCGGCGGCTTGCCGTAGGTTCCATGAAACCGAAAGAACCGCAGGATGCGGAGTACGTCCTCATCGACCCGCTCGTGGGCAAGACCGACAAACCGAACAATACCGTTGGCCAGATCGTATATGCCGTTATAGGGATCATAGATATCCCCGTCAGGGGTTGCCGACAGAGTGTTGATGGTGAAATCCCGCCGCGACGCATCCTCTACCCAGTCATCGGTGAAAGCCACCTTGGCGTGGCGGCCGTCTGTTTCCACATCGCGCCGAAGCGTGGTGATCTCGAACTTGGCATCACCGATAATCGCCGTGACTGTTCCGTGTTCGATGCCGGTCGGCACGGCGCGAATACCGGCCCTTTCCAGCAACTCCAAGACCGATTCCGGTGGGTCCGGTGTAGCAATGTCGATATCGCCGATGGGCCGCTTGGCCATGGTATCGCGCACACAACCTCCGACGAAACGCACCTCGCGGCCATCCGCCACCAGGGCCGTGACCACATCGCAAGTCTCCGGCGCCGCGAGCCAGTCCAGCACGGGAATCTTACCGGTCGGTTCGTCGGCAGTGGGAACGACGTACATACTACTTAAATGTCGGCGGTACGATTTTACCGTCTTCCAGGCGCGGCGACTGGTACTCCCCGCTCCCCGGCTCAACACCACTGGTCAGAGCAACGGTTATCAAACCGGCGAACATCAATACAAACCCTGCAACGATGGACCAGAAAATTGCTTTCCGCTCGACGCTGGGCAACTCGTCGCCCCGAGATTTCGAGCGATGACGGACAATCCACATCCAGCCCAAATAGATGGCCAGAGGCGCCAGCAATGGCAGCGCGTATTGAATGAGAATTCGGGCCATTACTGCTTCAATGCCTCATATAGGTTGATCACCATTCCCGCCGTAGCGCCCCAAATATAATAGCCGTTGTAGGGCATGGCATGGAAATGGCGTTCCACGCCCTGATAGTCGCGGCTATGGCGTTCATGATTGGCGGAATCGAGCAAAAAATCCAGCGGTACCTCAAATACCTCGGCGACTTCGTGAGGGTCCGGGGAAATGTCAAACGGCGGCGTTACCACGGCCACCACCGGGGTTACCGAAAATCCCGTCCGTGTTGTGTATAGGGAGAGTCGCCCAATGATCTCCACGTGGCGGCGGTGCAGCCCAACCTCCTCTTCTGTTTCGCGCAGCGCCGTTTCCTCCGGCGTCTTGTCCTCAGACTCCATGTGGCCGCCAGGAAAACTGACCTGGCCGGGATGGTGGACAAGATGACCGGTGCGCTGGGTAAAAAGGGCCGTGACGCCGTCGGCGCGATCTATCAACGGCACCAAGACAGCCGCCGGGACCAAATCTCGCTCCGGCTCCATGCCCGGGTTGAGATCATGGTCACCACGACCGGCGCCCTGTTCCTGAGTAGCGCGACTTATGCGTTCAATGATCGTCGGACAATCCATGAAGCTACGAAGACTCCTGCAACGGCCCGATGGTGAAAAAATCTCCTCGTGACCAGATACCGTAAATATGCTCGTCTCCGACCTGCTCTTCAACGCCCAGGGATACGAGCTCATAGTATACAGCGCGGTTGAGTTTGGCCTCGAGTCCGCCATCGAGGACTACGTAGGGGCTGGGCTCCCCGGTCTCGGAATTAATCTCAACGCGCAACGGATGGTCGCCGTCGACGATCACAATATTGTCAACATTGGTTCGGAAACTGATGGCCTGATCCTCGCCATCTCCGTCGCGCAAAAGCTCGACAGCCATGAACGGCGCGTCTGCTACTTCGATCCGCGCCATCTCGGCCGGCGTGATCAGCCAGTGCTCGCCGGCCCCGTCCCGCCTGAGAACCGTTGAGAAAAGCTTGACCAGTGCTTTGCGCTCAATGGCCGAGTCCTGGTAAAACCAAACACCATTTTTGTCGATGCGCATGCCGATATCGCCGCAGATGATCTGGCCCGGGCGCGGCGTCATACCGACCGGCCCGGGACCGCCCTCAGTTGCGCCCTGCGATAAATTGCTGAGATTCGGCGTGTTTTTCGTCATAATTCCACTATCAGACCGTCAACCGGGGAGATGCTGCCGTGGCCGCCACCGCTAAGAGTAAATCGAAATCATCTGATAACAATAAATCCAAACGGCCGTCAGGCAAATCGGATCAGTTAATCGATGCCGTTGATCAGCTCGGCCGCGACCTGTCCGCGGCCCGCGACAGCATTGGAAAATTTATCTTTGGCCAATCTCAGGTCGTCGAAGAAACGCTGATCACCCTGGTTTCGGGCGGCCATTTGCTGCTGATCGGCGTGCCGGGCCTGGGCAAGACCAAACTGGTCGAGACCATCGGCACCGTGTTCGGCCTTGATGACCGGCGCGTACAATTCACGCCTGATTTGATGCCGGCGGATATTCTCGGCTCGGAGGTCCTTGAGGAATCAGATAGCGGTAAGCGGTCATTTCGATTTATCCGAGGCCCTGTATTCTGTCAGGTTCTGCTCGCCGACGAAATCAACCGCGCCAGTCCGCGCACCCAATCAGCACTGCTTCAGGCCATGCAGGAGCACCGGGTCTCGGTTGCCGGCGAGTACCACAACCTGCCGGAACCATTCCACGTGCTGGCGACGCAAAACCCCCTGGAGCAGGAAGGCACCTACCCGCTGCCCGAGGCCCAGTTGGACCGCTTTTTCATGCAGGTCAATATCGACTACCCCGATTTGGCAGCCGAACGCGAAATGCTTATCAACACCACGGGCGAGGGAGGCGAGCACCCAACCCAGGTCATGGACGCCAAAGCATTAATCGCCGGCCAGCACCTTGTGCGCCGCATTCCGGTGGGCGAAAGCGTGGCCGGTGCGATTCTCGACCTCGTACGTTCCGGGCGTCCGGAGACCTCCGACGTGGATGACGTCGTTCGCCATGTGTCGTGGGGACCGGGTCCCAGGGCCAGTCAGGCGCTAATGCTGGGCGTCCGCGCCCGCGCCGTCATCGAGGGCAGGTTGGCGCCGAGTATCGATGACGTACTGGAGTTAGCGCATCCAATCCTACGGCATCGAATGGCCCTGAGCTTCGCCGCTCGGGCCGAAGGCATCAGGCTAAAAACGGTTATCGATAAACTTTGCGAGCGGATCGCCTAACGGAGGCGAAGACCATGGCAACCGGCCAGCGCGCCACCTACGGCACGGGCGACACTCACCACCGGGCGGAAGACTTGGCAGCAGCCTTGCCGCCCCTGTTGGTGGCGGCAAAACGCGTCGCATCGACCGTATCACAGGGCGTACACGGCCGCCGCCGAGTTGGCCAAGGAGAAACTTTTTGGCAATTCCGGCGTTATCAGTTCGGCGATTCCACTCAGTTGATCGATTGGCGGCAATCAGCCAAGTCGCAACCGGTCTACGTGCGCGAGACCGAATGGGAGGCCGCGCAAAGCGTCTGGCTATGGCGTGACGGATCCGCCTCCATGCGATTCAAATCGGCTGATGAATATCCGCCAAAGGCCGATCGCGCCGATCTGCTGACCCTGGCCTTGGCCTCTCTGCTGATTCGGGGCGGCGAGCGGATTACCCTGCTAGAGACCGGCATGATTCCATCAGCCAGCCGTGCCGCCTTGACCCGCATGTGGTCATTGATCGAGAGCGGCCGGGCACCGACTTCAAGCTTACCTGGTTATGAAACCCTGCCCCGCTACGCTCGCGTGGTGGCCATTGGGGACTTCCTGTCTCCTCTCGAAGACGTTAAGGCGTCGATCCGAACTTTTGCCGACCGAGGCGTCCGTGGCCATATGCTGCAGATATTGGACCCAGCGGAAGAATTGCTGCCTTATGGCGGAAGGATTCTATTCGATGGCATGGAAGGTGATGGTGACGTCCTAGTCCGCCGGGTTGAGTCGCTACGTGACGATTACAAAGACGAGTTGGCGCGGCACAAGGCCGGCCTCGCCGATATCGCTCAGTCTCTCGGTTGGAGTTTTGCCAGCCATCGCACCGACCAGCCGCCGGAAATGGCCCTCATGGCCCTCTACCAGACCCTTTCACAATCAGTGGGGGATTAGGCGATGCTGGGTTTGGGATCGCTCACCTTCGCCGTACCTTGGGCCTTGGCTGCCTTGGCCGTGCTGCCGGTTATTTGGTGGCTGTTGCGTCTGAAACCGCCGGCGCCTACGAGGATTCCATTCCCGCCCATTTTCCTTTTGCGGCGCCTTTCGTCTCACGAAGAGAGTCCGGCCACAACACCGCCTTGGCTGTTGGCGCTGCGTCTGGCCCTGGCTGCCACCATTATCATAGCCGCCGCCCGCCCGCTGATTAACGACGATTCACCGCTGCAAGGACGCGGTCCGATGTACGTCATCGTTGACGACGATTGGGCGGCGGCCGTCAATTGGCCCGCCCGTCAGGCGGTGCTTGCTGATCTGGTCGATCAAGCGGAGCTCGCCGGCCGTCCCGTCGCCGCGGTCACCACGGCGGTCGCCCCGGAATCCACGCTACACGAGCCAACGCGTTTGATGACACCGGCCGATGCCCGCGAGCTATTCCAGTCCTTGCAGCCCAAGCCCTGGATCACGGACCGGGGCGCCGCCATCGATAGTCTCACCGCAACCGGCGCCTTTGCCGATCAACGGCCCGGCGATGTCATCTGGCTAAGCAACGGCCTCGAGGAACCCAGCGGCGGCGATGCGGCCATGCTCGACCTTGTCGCAAGCCTGCAGCCTCTCGGCGCCACGGCGGTGCTCGTGGAACCTGCATCCAGGCTCGCGGTTAATTTGCGGCCGCCCATTGTCAACGGTGATCGTTTCACGATTACCGTCGAGCGCCCTGGGACGCGCGGCGAGAAAGCCTTACATGTTCGTGCCATTGCCAACGACGGCCAACTACTGGCCCGCCTGCCTATGTTGATGGAAGCCGGTCAACGTCGCGCGGAGACCAATTTGGACCTGCCGACGGAACTCCTGAACCGCTTGGTCCGGCTGGAGATCGAAGGTTCTAGTACCGCCGCCTCGGTCCTCTTGCTGGACGAGCGCTGGCGCCGGCGCGCCGTGGGCTTGGTTACCAAGGGCAAAGTGGAATCGGCGCAACCCCTGCTGAGCGATCTCCACTACCTGAACCGAGCGCTTGATCCGTTTACCGAAGTTCGTCAGGGATCGGTTGAGGAATTGATGGAGAGGGAGTTGGCGACGATCATTCTCGCCGATCCCGGACCGCTGGAAAGCAAGTTGCGCCAACGGCTGGTCCGGTGGATGGAAGGCGGCGGCGTCATCCTGCGCTTCGCAGGGCCAAACCTGGCCCAGGACCCGGGGATGAAGGACAATCCCCTGCTCCCCGTCCACCTTCGTCAGGGCGACCGGGTGATCGGCGGCGCCATGTCATGGCAGCGACCCGAAGCCTTGGCGCCATTTGACGAAGACAGTCCGTTCCACGGATTGACTGTCCCCGGCGACGTTAAGGTCGGCCGCCAGGTCTTGGCCCAGCCGTCCCTGGAATTGGCTGGAAAAACCTGGGCCCGCCTGACCGACGGCACTCCGCTGGTAACCGCGGATAAGCGCGGCAAAGGTTGGTTGGTCCTAATCCACATTACAGCCAATCCGGAATGGTCGAGCCTGCCCCTGTCGGGTTTATTTGTCGAAATGCTGCGGCGTGTGGTCGGATTGAGTCAGGGCCTAGTGCAGCAGGCTTCGGGTCCTCCGCTGCCGCCATTGACGACTCTGGACGGCTTCGGGCGTCTCGGCTCACCGCCGGCGGGAACCACCGCTGTCGCCGCCGACACCTTCAACGAACAGCTCGTATCCCCGGCCCATCCGCCAGGTTATTACGGCAACCCGGCGGCGCGGCGCGCGCTCAATCTTTCCAACGCCATGGCGGCACTCGAGCCAATTCGCCAACTGCCGACCGGCGTGGAGATGCAGGCATACGAGACCGCCACCGCCATCGATCCTCAGCCCTGGCTGCTTGGTCTGGCGATCGTCTTGCTACTTGCGGATATGACCATCTCCATGAGTTTGCGTGGTCTATTGCGGACCGCCCGGTTGGGCGTCCTGATCTTGTGCGTGGGACTGAGCACTGAGACCGCGCGTGCCGACGACGCCTATGCCATGAACAACAGCCTGAGTACGCGGCTGGCCTATGTGATCACCGGCGATGAAGACGTTGATGAGATCAGCCAAGCCGGACTGGAAGGCCTCAGGGTCATTGTTACGCGTCGTACGGCGGTTGTATTGGGCGCCGCCCAGGGCATTGATCCGGCATCCGATGAACTGGCCTTTTTTCCGTTGATCTATTGGCCGGTTATTGAGACCGCGGCGGACATTTCTGAGACCGCCGCAACCCGGATCAACGCGTACCTGCGTAATGGTGGCGTCATTCTGTTCGATACCCGTGACCGCGCGGCGAGCAGCGGAGCACTTGCCGGCTTGGCCCGCGAATTGGGCATTCCGGCTCTGGTTCCTGTGAATCCCAACCACGTCCTGACCCGCGCTTTCTATCTGATGCGCGAATTCCCGGGCCGTTGGGCCGGCGGCACGCTATGGGTCGAACGCGCCGGCGAACGGGTTAATGACGGCGTCTCACCGGTGATTGCCGGTGCCCACGACTGGGCGGCCGCCTGGGCCATGGACGAAGCCCAGCGGCCAATGTATCCGGTGGTGCCGGGCGGCGAACGCCAAAGGGAACTGGCCTTCCGGTTCGGCATCAATCTGGTGATGTACAGCCTGACCGGCAATTACAAAGCCGACCAGGTTCATCTCCCGGCGATTATGAAGAGGCTTGGCCAATGAGCGGCGGCATCGTCATATCACCGTTGCTGCCGCTGGCGGCAATCTTAGTCTTCGGCGCTGTCGGGCTAGCATTGGTGGTCATCACACTGTTTCGCGGCAGCCCGGGCGCTTTGACCCGAAGCTTGGTTCTGGGCCTGCTGATCCTGGCCCTGCTTAATCCGCGTGGTGTTCAGGAAGAACGCGAGGCGCAAACCGACATCGCTTTGGTCGTGGTTGACCGCACCGATAGCCAGCGGATCGGCGAGCGCCGCAAACATACTGAACAGGCGCTGGAAGCAGTCCGCCAATCCCTGGCCCGGTTCGACGATCTGGAAGTCCGCGTCTCCGAAGTCGTTGACGGAACCGGCGATGAGGCGGAAGACGGCACACAACTATTTTCGGCCGTCGATCGCGCCGCCGGTGATATTCCCAACCACCGGTTTGCCGGCGCCATCGTTATTACAGATGGCCAGGCCCACGACCGTCCGGACAAGGTGGCGCCTGCAAACGGCCCCGTTCATGTCCTGCTCACAGGGCAACGCGGCGAGAGCGACCGACGGTTGGTCATTGAGCAGGCGCCGAGCTACGGCATCGTCGGAAACAACATCACCATCACCTATCGGGTCGAAGACCGCCGCCCTAAAACATCCGGCACGTTCGGATCTGATCTCGCCCGTGTTACGATTAGTGACGACGACCGCGAGATTGCCTCGGCCCAGGTTCCTGTCGGGCGTAGCGATAGCTTCACAGTCAAAATCGATCATGCAGGTCTCAGCGTCCTGCGGTTGGAGGTGGCCCCGGTCGAAGGTGAATTATCTCAAATTAACAACCGGGCCTTGGTCAGTATCAACGGCGTGCGCGACCGGCTCCGGGTGCTGCTTGTTTCCGGCCAGCCCCACCCCGGCGAGCGGACCTGGCGCAACCTGCTAAAATCCGATCCGTCCGTCGATTTGGTCCATTTCACCATTCTCAGGCCGCCAGAAAAAGACGACTTCACGCCGCTCAACGAACTGGCGCTAATCGCCTTTCCCGTACGCGAATTGTTTGAGACCAAACTCCACGAGTTCGATTTGATCGTATTCGACCGCTACGTGGTGCGCGACGTCCTGCCACCCCCCTATATGCGCAACATTTCCGACTATGTGAACACCGGTGGCGCCTTGCTGTTGGCCCTGGGACCCGAATTCGCGTCGATCCGCAGCCTGTTCCAAACGCCGCTCGGCCATTTGATGCCGGCGACTCCGACCGGACAAGTGATGGAACACGGGTTCCGGCCGGTGCTGACCACCGTCGGTCACCGTCATCCGGTGTCGGCGGCGCTGCCCGGGGGCAACACCTTGGCCGGTGACGATCCGCGTTGGGGCCGCTGGTTCCGCCGCATTGGGGCCTCGGCGCGGCGCGGCGTCACCATTCTCGATGGCGCCGACGGCGAGCCGCTGTTGATCCTCGACCGAATTGGCCAGGGCCGGGTGGCGCAAATGCTGAGCGATCACATCTGGCTGTGGGCGCGCGGCTTCGAAGGCGGTGGACCGCAAGGCGAGCTGCTGCGCCGGCTTTCGCATTGGCTGATGAAGGAGCCGGACCTGGAGGAAGAGAGCCTGCGCGCCGAAGCCCGGCAGGAGAAATTGGTGATCCGACGCCACAGTTTGGACGAAGCGGCGGCGGAGATCACGGTTACCGCGCCATCGGGCGATGTACGCACCTACACCATGCCGAAAGGTGCGGCCGGCGCTGATGAGCTGATTGTCGAAGCACCGGAGACCGGCCTGTATCGCATTGATGATGGCGCTCATACGGCCCTGACCGCATCCGGCACCCTCAATCCCCTGGAGTTTGCCGATCTTAGGGCCACGGACGAAATTCTGCGTCCGCTTACTGAGGCCACCGGCGGCGGCCTGAACTGGATCACCGAGGGCATTCCAGACCTGCGCCGTACCAGGCCGGGCCGCGACAGTTCTGGGCGCGGCTGGCTCGGTCTGACCGCCAACAAGGCCTCGGTCATCACCGGCCTGACCCAAATCCCCTTGCTGCCGGCCTTCGTGTTCCTACCGCTGATTCTGCTGGGCCTGATGGCAGCGTGGTGGCGCGAGGGGCGGTGAGCATAAGGCCCGGCGCAGCCAATGGCAGACCTCGTTTATAATCATGTATGAAAAAGCTCGCCGCAAACCGCAACAGGTCATGCACGAGGCCATGTCTCTCCAACATCGGTTCGACCGAGACGACGCCGAATAGAACCAGTAACGGAATTGGCGCGGTCGCAATGGCAATTGTGGGAATGAAACGTCTCCAGGCCGAATTGACGGCCCGCGGCGATCCTATCACGGGACTTGAAAGACCGATTGATCAACTTAACGCGGCCGCTTTCTATGACCTCGCTACCCCATCCGGTCCCAATAGGGCTCCGGGCCGAAGCGGCCGGCTAGGAAGTCGATAAAAGCGCGGACTTTGGCTGAGAGATGACGGGTTTCCGGATAGACGGCGTAAATATCACGATCCGTTTCCGTAAATTCGCCGAGCACCGCTTCCAGGCGACCGGCGCATAAATCCTCACCGACGATAAAGGTGGGCGCCATATAGACGCCGAGGCCGCCCAGTGCCGCGGCGCGTAGCGCCTCACCGTTGTTGGCCCAGAGATTGCCGCTGACACGCACCGACTGCTTGCCGCCGGGACCATGAAACGGCCAGGTGTTGCCGGTGAGTAGATATTTATAGTTCAAGCAATTGTGCTGCTTCAGATCCTCGGGTAGATCCGGGCGGCCGTGACTTTTCCAATACTCGGGCGAAGCGCAGACGACAACGCGGAACGGCGCCAACTTGCGGGCGATGAGGCTGGAATCCGGGAGGCGCGCGATGCGGATGGCCATATCGTAACCCTCCTCGACCATATCGACCATGCGGTCCTCCAGATCGAGATCGATGCAAATTTCTGGGTATGATGCCATGAACTCGGGCAGAGCCGGCGTGACATGCAGGTTGCCGAAAGTGTGCGGCATATTAATCTTGAGCGTGCCCCGGGGTTCGGCGTGGAGACGCGTCACCGCATGCTCGGCCTCGGCCGCCTCCTCGACGATTCGCCGGCAGCGGTCGTAAAATACCCGGCCGACCTCGGTCAGGCTCAAACGCCGGGTGGTGCGATTGAGCAGTCGTGCGCCCAAGCGATCCTCCAGGCGCGACACATGCTTGCTGACGGCGGACTTCGATAACGCCAGTTCCCGCGCCGCCGCCGTGAAGCTCTCCTCCTCGACGACCCGGGCAAACACCGCCATACCGGTGAGATTGTTCAAGCGCGCCTTCTCCGATTGTTCGTTTAAAGAAACAATATTGTTCTATTTTAGCAGATTGTCTTATCAAGTCCACAAACATAGGATCTCCGGCAGCATCAACACAACGTTTTGAACGAGGACCCAGATCATGACCCAACTCTTGACCATCACCAGCAGCCCGAAGACGGAAGGCTCTGTTTCCAACGGCCTAGTAGGGCAGTTTATTGAGACTTGGCGAGCCCAGGACACGGCGACCCAAATCGTAAACCGCGATGTCGGCTTGAACCCGCTGCCGCATCTCGATGAAGCCACCATCGGCGCTTTTTATACACCCGACGATCAACGCAATACCGAACAACAGGCGGCCGTGGCATTGTCCGACGAACTGGTTGGTGAGTTGGAAGCCGCCGACATCATCGTCATCGCCGCGCCCATGCACAACTTCGGCCTGCCATCGGGACTCAAGGCCTGGATCGACCAAGTGGCGCGTGTCGGCCGGACCTTCCGATATACGGAAAACGGCCCCGAGGGCCTGCTCACCGGCCGCAAGGTCTATGTCCTAACGGCCCGGGGTGGCGACTACTCCGCCGCTGGCCCGATCCACGCCATGGATCATCAAACACCTTACTTGCGAACTGTGCTCGGCTTCCTGGGCCTGACCGACATCACTTTCATTCACGCCCAGGCCGTGGCCAAGGGCGACGACGGCATCACCCGCGCCGTGAACGAAATTGACAGCGCCATCTCAGCTGCCCGGCTGGCGGCTTAATCACTCGCAAATCTGAACAGGAGATTATCATGACCAACAAAACTCACCCCGAATATGCGGCGCTGCTTTTGCGCCTGACCCTTGGCATCGCTTTCCTCGCCCACGCCGGGCTCAAGGTGTTCGTTTTCGGTATCGACGGCACTGTCGGTTTCTTCCAGTCCATCGGCTATCCCGCGGCCCTGGCCTATGCCACCATCGCCGCCGAGACGGCCGGCGGCGTATTGTTGATCCTCGGCCTCTATACCCGCTGGATTTCCATTGCGCTAATCCCCGTGCTGATCGGCGCCGCTCAAGTCCACTGGGCCAACGGCTGGATGTTCAGCGCCGAGGGCGGTGGCTGGGAATATCCCGTATTCTGGGCCATGATGATGGCTGTCCAGGCCCTGCTCGGCGACGGCGCTCATGCCGTGAGCAGCATTGTGGCGTCGCGGGACGATGAGGCGGCGGCCGCCTAACGGCGGCCCCGTCACGGAGGACAGCAAACATGATCACCGTCATCCCCTTCAGCGACCTGGGCCGTTTCGAAAACGACTGGCTCGACGCCCACTATCATTTCAGTTTCGCCGACTACCGTGATTCCGAGCGCATGGGCCTGGGTCCGCTACGGGTATGGAATGACGACACCATCCGGCCACACGCCGGGTTTTCGACTCATCCCCACCGCGACATGGAAATCATCACCTATGTACGCTCCGGCGCCATCAGCCACACAGACAACCTGGGCAACCAGGGCGTGACGTCGGCCGGTGACGTGCAAGTGATGTCGGCGGGAACCGGCATCGAGCATTCGGAGATGAACCAGGAGGAGGATGCCGCGACTGTATTCCAGATTTGGATTCAGACCGACCAGCGTGGCCATGAGCCGCGTTGGGATGCCCGTCGTTTCCCGGATCAATCCGTGACCGGCACGCTTCCGGTCCTGGCATCCGGCCGCGACGGCCATGGTGATGCCCTGATGATCCATCAGGATGCCGCCGTGCTCGGCGGACGCATGGAGGCGGGCGCGGAGATCGCCCACACCTTCACCGCCGGTCGCGGCGGCTACCTGGTTTCCGTGACCGGTGAGGTCGAGATCAACGGCGTTCCGGCAGGACCCCGGGACGGTGTGCAAATCATCGGAGAGGAAAGCATTGGCCTACGCGCCCTGTCGGACACCGAGGTGGTGTTGGTCGACGTGGTGGTGGATACGTGAACCGCTCCTAGTCGATCGCGATCAACGGACCAAGCGCACTGAGGATGGCAAGAACAATTGTCGTGGCCACGACGGCGATGCCAATTCGAACCCTTCGGTCATTCATGTCACCAACTCCTATCAGTTACATGAAAAAGGATAGCGCCGCCCGGCGCCTGCGTAGAATCAAGCCGGATCAATCCGCCGTGAGGTGGCGGTGATTAAGCCGCCGCCACTGCCTCGATTTCCACGGTCCAATCCGGATGCGCCAGGCCGGCGACGATCAACAGGGTCGACGCCGTCTCGCGGCCTTCCATGCGCCGGTCGCGCACTTCGCGGTAGAGCCCGACGCTATCCGGCTCGGTCAGAAACACGGTCACCTTGACGATGTTCTGCTTCGTCATGCCGGCCTCTGCCAGGATGGCGAACAGGCGCGTCCAGCATTCCTCCATCTGAGCTTCGGTATCACCGGCGAGCGTTCCATCAGGCTTGAGGCCGACCTGCCCCGACAAATGCATCAGGCGGGTCGCACCGGTGGCGACAACGCCGTGGGAATAAGCCGAAGACGGCGGTGAAATGGCGGCCGGGCTGTGATAGCTGTACATGGCGGTCTCCCTGTTGTTGGCAGCTCTTTTATAGCTCAGCCGGGCGGGGCGGGAAATATCTGCCGCCCCGGCCCGCGTTTAACCCCGGGAATGCCCCGTTTTGCAGCGGCTCACCCGAAACTAACTCTTTGTTTTTATTGAATTTACCTGCTTGGCACGGGTCCTGCAGAGTATTTGGACGGAAAATGCCGCTTCGGAACCCGAATTCCGGCGCGGAACAACACAAAAGACGGGAAAAGGACGGGACAATGAACGCTTTACAAATTGCCGCAACCGGTATGCTGGCGCAGCAATTCCGAACCGAAGTGGTGTCCAATAACTTGGCCAACATGAACACCACCGGGTTCCAGCGCAGCAAAGCCGAATTCAACGACCTCATCTACACCTCCTTCCAGCGGCCCAATTCGGTGTCGTCGAAGTCGTCCGGCTCGGTGCCGGGAGGCATTAATGCCGGCCTCGGCGTGAAGATGGCGTCGATCTACCGGGTCCACGAGCAAGGCGGCCTGAGGGCCACCGGCAACTCCCTGGACATTGCCATACAGGGCGAGGGATTTTTCCAGATCCAGTTGCCCCAGGGCGATACCGCCTACACGCGCGACGGCACCTTCCAGTTGGACGGCACCGGAAACCTGGTTACCCATGACGGATTTGTCGTCAACCCGGGCATCAACATCCCCCAGGAAGCCGTCAACGTCACCATCAACGCGACCGGCGAAGTACTGGTCTCCGTGCAAGGCGAAGAAGAAGCCGCCAATGTGGGTGTAATCCAGTTGGCGACCTTCGCCAATCCGTCGGGTCTCGTGGCCCAGGGCGACAACCTGTATCTGGCGTCTACGGAATCCGGTGATGCCGTGGTGACCAATCCGGGTGCTGCCGGGGTCGGTTCCGTGCAGCAGGGGTTCGTGGAATCGTCCAACGTCAACGCCATCGAGGAAATCTCCACCCTGATCAAGGCCCAACGCGCCTATGACATGAACGCCAAAATGATCACCACCGTCGATCAGATGTTGGCGTCATAACCGGGAACACAATCGCCCCCCCAAGACCCCAAACAAACTGTCTCTCCAGGGATCTTGAATTGCGGGAAAGGCCAGAACGGTCTTTCCCGCTTTTTTCTGTTCTGAAACCGTCGCCCCGGTTGGACGGCGTAAGTTCAGTTCATCCCCTGTCTATGTCCGCTTTCAGGGGTAAAACGGGCAAAAATCTCTGAGCGGCTGAATGTCCGCCAATAACCATATGCGGATATTTCGACACTTGGAAAGGGAGTGACAAAAACCGTATGCTACGTGAATTGTGTCCCACACGTGAAGGGCGAAGAAATAATGGCCGAAGAACTGAACAAAATACTCTATGTGGAGGATGATCCGGATATCCGGGCGGTGGTTCGGTTGGCCCTCCAATCGTTCGGCGAGTATACACTCCTGGTCTGCAGTTCTGGTCCCGAGGCCATTGAGAAAGTCGCCGAATTTGGGCCCGACCTGTTTTTGCTTGATGTCATGATGCCGGGGATGGACGGGCCCCAAACTCTGACTGAAATGCGCAAAATTCCCGAGCTTGAGTTAGTGCCAGCGGTATTCCTGACCGCTAAAGTGCTGCCCAAGGATATCGACCACTACGAGAAACTGGGCGCGCTGGAAGTAATCGCCAAACCCTTCGATCCTGCGGAACTTTGCAACCGCATAAAAGAAGTCTGGAAGAGCCAGTATTTCTAAAATTTTAGGTACCCGTTTTCTATATATCCTCGTTCATCTCGACATGTAGTAGACGCCTCCGTGCCTCCATGTGAAGATTGGGTTTCCCATGCCGGATCAAGACGAAAAACCGACAGCGCTTGTGGTGGATGACGATCCGGACTTCCGATCCGTGGTGGCAACAATTCTAACGTCGATTGGCTTTAAGGTCGTTGGAGAAACGTCTGATGGGAACGAAGCTCTTACAATCTACGCACAGAACAAACCGTCCATTACTTTCCTCGACATCCATATGCCTGATGGGATGGATGGCGTCGATGTCCTGCGCTCTATCATGGCCGACGACGCGAACGCCATTGTCGTAATGCTGACTGGGGTCAAGAACATGTACGTCTACGATGACTGTGTGAATTTCGGCGCCAAAGGTTTTGTTGATAAAGGGAAGGAAGCCGAGGCACTGCAACACGACATCCATGCGCTTACCTATAAATTGTTAAGCGCCTAACCTGCCAATCACATTTAACCTTCATACGTGGTCGGCAAAAGTCCGCTTTGAGTCACCAGCAGACATTTCACGCGCCCTCCCGAATGTCCGCTTTCGGGGCCAAAGTGGACGTAGATCGACGAACCTAGAAATGTCCGCAAATAGCCAATAGCGGACATCGCGTTGTTCATTAGGGATTGGCAACTTTGGCTTCGGGGGCAAGGTTGCGGATCGCCGAGACATACACAGACATTAACCGACACAACTTGAAACCCCGAAAACTGGCGAGGTGCGTTTATTATAGCAGTCAACCGCATTCGACATACTGGCCGATACTGGCTGATACAGTGGTGGGGCGAGTTCCTAGCCGTATTGGTGAAAGGGTTCCATAAAGATGGGCAACCGGCCAACATACGAAGAATTAGAGCAAAAGGTAAAAGCTCTGGAAAATGGGCAATCCGAGCGCCGGCCGGTTGAGGTTGAACTCGCTGATATTGAAAAAAGAGGCAGAGTTTGGCTGGACCATTCACCTGTTTGCATGAAGATTGTCGATCTGAACTACAATCTTAGATATATGAGCGACGCTGGCGTTCAAGGACTTGGCGTTGACGATGTGAGTGATCTATACGGAAAACCCTATCCCTTTGATTTTTACCCAAAATCTTTCAAGGAAGAAATGATTGGAAGTTTGGACAGGGCGAAAACAACAGGGGGAAAGGTGGAACAGGAAGCGCCGGTTACCAGCTTGTTGGGAGAAGAGATTTGGTTTCATTCTTCTATCGTGCCGGTAAAGGATGATGGCGGAGAGATTGAGTATTTTTTGGTTGTGTCTTCGGATACAACCGAACGAAAGCAGGCGGAAGAGTCGCTCCGAGAGAGCAGGGCTCGGTACAGCGATGCGACCCGCATCGCAAACCTGGGACATTGGATTTATGACCAGGTGGCGGATAGGCTCGAGTATTGCTCGGATGAATTGGCCCGGATTCATGGCCTGACGCCCGACGACTACATGGCGATGGTCACCAGCATCGCCAAGGATATTGAACGAGTTCATCGCGACGACCAGGAAAAGTATGGCAAAGCCTTAAGGGACGCGCGAAGAGATGCTACTCCCTTTGACATCGAATATAGAATCATCCAGCCGGATGGTGAGGTTCGTCACGTCCGTGAAATGGGCGAGCCGATTTGTGACAGGACCGGAAAGCTGATCCAGTCGCGCGGTACGCTGCAGGACATCACCGAACTCAAGCAAGCGGAAGAGGACCGCAACAAGGCACTTGTCGATGCCGAGCAAGCAAACCAGGCCAAGTCAGAGTTCCTTGCCACAATGAGCCATGAACTTCGTACGCCGCTGAACGCCATCCTCGGATTTTCCGACATTCTTACCCACCAATACTTTGGCCCGCCGGGAGCGGGAAAATACCGGGAATACGCGGAAGACATTCACGCCAGCGGTGAACACCTGTTGGAGTTGGTCAATGATCTTCTCGACATCTCGAGCATCGAGGCGGGCAAACAATCAATACTCAAAGAGATGCTATCTACGGAAGAGATTGTCCGAGAGTGTGTAACCATCATCACAGAAAAAGCACGATCCAATGGCATTGAACTGGCGACCAAGGTTTCCAAGAACCTTCCACCCCTTTACGCCGACAAAAGGGCAATAAAACAAATCCTTCTTAATCTACTTTCAAACTCCGTCAAATTTACGGCGGGCGGTGGGAAAATCATGGTGTCTGTCAAAGCATCAAACCGGGAAACCACTCTCGAGGTCGCCGATACCGGTAGAGGCATTCCTGCCGAAAAACTGCCTAAACTGACCGATCCCTTTACGAGAGGAGAGCAAGACCCCCACAGAACCATCGAGGGTTGGGGGCTTGGATTGTCGATCGCCAATTCGTTGGTCGACCTCCACGAAGGCGCAATGGACATCGAGAGCAAGATCGGGAAGGGAACAACGGTAACGGTGACGCTGCCGAATGGTGCGTCCGCTTCGCCGAATCATTTTGCGCATCAAATGTCCGCTTAGGGTCATTAGCGGAAGAATATCGAATCCCTCCCCAATGTTTGCTTTTGAGAATATAGCGGACATGTGTCTTGTGACATCGAGTTCCGCCAAGGGTCTGAGTCGGCCGTCGCCGCCTACAAATCCAACTCAATGTAAATCGGCTGGTGATCTGAGCCGACAGCGTCGTTGCCGACGCTCATGGCCTTTACTTTGCCGGCCAAGTCCGGCGTCACGAAGCCATAGTCGAGACGGATGCGGCCCTTTTTTGTCGTGTCGCAGGTGACACAATCCGCAGAATCGTTGCCGGCGGCTTCCCAGACGTCGATCAGGTTGTGCAAGTTGGAGACGCGACCGTAGAACTCGTCAAATTCGCCGCACAGCAGATCGTATTCTTCCGAGTCGCCCTGAAAATTGAAGTCACCCATGAGCAGCGCCGAGTCGGGCATGGGCGGCGCCAGTTCCGGACCCTCGTCGCTCCCCGTGCGCACGCCGCCTTCGGTGCGTGGCGCGGCGATGAGTTCCTGCAACCGCTCGCATTGCTCGATACGCTCCACATTGGACGCATGGCCAAGATGGACGGAGTAAACCCGGAGCGGTCCGGACGGAGTGTCCACAACGCCTTCGACGGTTGAGCGCTGAATGCTGAGAACGTTGAGGGTGCCGTGCTTGGGCAGCAAGTGGTTGCGGTGGCTGAGGATCGGCGTTTTCGACAGCAGCATGTTGCCGAACTGGCGGCGGCGGTTGTCGCCGGGTCCGTCGCCGACGCAATGAATATCGATACCGGCGCCGTAGACCCAGTAATGCTCGGGGAACAGCTCGGCGAAGGCGGCCGGTTGGTCGGAAAATCCGCCGTCGTCGGTGGGCCGCCGCACGACTTCCTGCAAGGCGATGACATCGGCGTCACCGATCTCGCCGGCAATGCGCGCAAGATCAACCTTGCCGTCCTTACCGGTGCCGAACTGGATGTTGTAACTAACGAAACGCATTCCTTGCCCCCTCAATTTCGCTTCCCCGCCCCATCAATAAGCCAGCAGCCACTTCCTGACCAGGGCTTCCTCCAGCGCCTCGGCGCGGTCGATCCAATTCTCGGCCCTCGCTTGAGTCTCCGGCGCCTGGCGGTCCAAATCAGCGTCATAGGTTTGGCGCCGCCCAAAGTCGGTGACATAGAAGGCGAAGGCGATGCGCCGCCCCTGGTCTGAGTACATCACACCGGCCAAGCCCTTGGCGTAATGCATGGTGCCGGTCTTGGCCCAGACGTGCGTTGAGGCCTCCGGTCCACCATGACGCCCGGCGAACGACCCGCGCCAGCCCGATACCGGCAGCAGCGCCGCCAAATCGACGCCGGGCTCACTCCGCGGCACGGCGAAGCGGAGAACCGATACCATTTGTCTCGGCGACACCCGGGCGATCTCGCTTAGCCCGGAATGGTTGCGGGACTCATAGCCCTGCCAATCCGTGTCCGGCAGCTTCGCCCTCATCCAATCCAACAGGGTTTCGCTGGAACCCGCAGGGGTCACATCGTCAGCATTGAGCCGCCGTGCGGCGACACCGCCAATTAATTCGCTGACCAGGTTGTTGGAAAATTCCAAACCCAAGGCAACGACGTCCCGCAGGGGCGGACTTTGCAGGTCGGCCCTGATTTTGGCGGAGGGGGGCGCGACACCGGCTTTCGGAGCCGGTAAATCGATCCCGTTCATGGCCGCCACCATCCGGAACATACGTGCCGTCCGCGCCGCCGGCTGCTTGACCGGCAATGAGACGGCACCGGCCTCGGCGTCCGGATCAAGACGCGGCCCGTGTACCTGCCAAGCCTCACCCTCGGCGTCACCGGCGTAGACGAAAGGCCGGCCGGCACCGGGATCGTCAAGGGTGGGCGCCAGGGCTCGCGGCCCGGCCACGGGCGCTAGATAACCCTCGATGGCATCGTCGCCCCGCCGCCATGCCGCCCGAATTTGATTGAAATCCAACGACAGGGCGCTGACGCCGGCGTTGTACCCCGCGTCAGCCGGCTGGTTGGGGTTAAGGGATTGCGAGGACGGCAGCATCGAGTCGTCATACAGGAAACGACCGTTGACCTGTTTGATCCCAACTTCAATCAGACGCCCGGAGAGAACATGCAGGCGCTGAATGCTGAGCAGCGGATCGCCGCCGCCGACCAGGTAAAGATCGCCATACAGAACTTCCCCGACCGTGCTGCCGGTGGTTTTGAGTTCCGTCGTGAATCGGTAGTCGGGGCCGAGGATGCCCAAGGCTGCCACCGCCGTCGGCAGCTTGGCCGTGGAGGCGGGGATGAACAACTCATTCTCATTCCTGCCCGCAAGCTCGACACCTGTGTCCAAATTGTAGAGCACATAGCCGAGCGAAGCGCCTTCGAGACCAAAGCTCTGGAGGAGACCCTCGTCGCTGCCCGCTTGTGCCGGGGCTACGTCCTTGGTTCCGATCGTGAGTTGGCACCCGGCCGCTGCAACCAGAACAACGAGGAGCAGCGACGCGGCGGCGACGCGCCGCTCAGTCGATTTTGCGCTCGGCACGGTAAGCATGGGCCGGATAGGTGCCGAGCATGGTCACCTCATGGGTGAAGAAGCGAAGCTCCTCCAGGGCCAGTTTCAAGCCCGTGTCCTCAGGATGGCCTTCGACGTCGGCGTAGAATTGAGCGGCGACAAAATCCCCGCGCACGTAACTCTCCAGCTTGGTCATGTTGATGCCGTTGGTGGCGAAGCCGCCCATGGCTTTATAGAGCGCCGCCGGCACGTTGCGGACCCGGAACACGAAACTGGTGATGATATTACCGCTGCCCGGCTCGGGCATGGTCGAGTCGCATGACATGATCACGAATCGCGTGGTGTTGTGCTCCGAATCCTCAATGCCGGCGCGAAGCGACACCAATCCATCCAGTTGAGCCGCCAGTTCCGAGCCGATGGCGGCCTGTGTCTTGTCGCCCAGCTTGGCCACGTCGGCGGCGGCGCCGGCGGTGTCGGCATGGACCACCGGGGTCAGGCCCAATTCGTTGATCAGCTTGCGGCACTGAGGCAGGGCGTGGACATGGCTGTGAACGTGGGTCAGGTCGTCAATGGTGGCGCCCTCGACCGCCAACAAGTGATGATTCACCCGCTGGAAGTGCTCGGCGATGATATGCAGGCCTGAATCGGGCAGCAGGTGGTGAATATCGGCAACCCGTCCGGCAACCGAATTCTCGATCGGGATCATGGCCAACTCCGCCTCTCCGTCACGGACCGCGGCGAAGGCGTCCTCGAAGGTGGCGCAGGGCAAGGTAACCATTTCCGCATAGGCGCTGCGGCAGGCCATGTCGGAATAGGCGCCCGGAGCGCCTTGGAATGTGATCGTTTTGGCCGGGTCGGACATGGCTCGGGACTCCGTCGGGGCTGCGCCTATCAAGCGGGCGCCGCGGCCAAGCGGGCCCTCTCCAGGTCGGCGGGAGTATCGACGCCGAGGGGAACCGTGTCAACGAGTTGGGCGTCAATGCGCATACCGTTCTCAAGCGCCCGCAGCTGCTCGAGGCTTTCGCGCCGTTCAAGCACGCCTTGCGGCAGCCCGACGAAGCGTTCCAAGGCCTCGCGCCGGTATCCGTATATGCCGATGTGATGATAAAGCGGGCCGTCGCCACTGGGGATGGCGGTACGGCTGAAATACAGCGCACGGCCCGAACTTGCGCCCTCGGCCATGGACAACGCCACCTTCGGCGTGCTGGCATCGGCGCGCTCGGCGGGGTCGGTGATCTTGGCGACCAGTGTCGATATATCGACGGCCGGGTCACTGAGCGGCGTCAGTACGGCGCGGATGCTTGCCGGATCGATATCGGGCAGGTCGCCCTGCAGGTTGATAACACAGTCATGGCGCTTGCCGGGATCGGCCGTGCTTAAGGCCTCGAAGATACGATCCGAGCCGGACGGATGATCGGCGGAAGTAAATACGGCATCGCCGCCCGCCGCCTTAATTGCGTCGATAATCTCGATTTCGCCGCAGGCAACGATGACCGGGCCGACATCAGCCGTCACGGCGCGGCGCCAGACATGGACGATCATCGGCTCGCCGGCGATCTCGGCCAGAGGCTTGCCCGGCAGGCGAGTTGAGGCCATGCGGGCGGGAATAATGACGATGGGATTTTCGGGCGCTGTCGCGGCGGTCATGGGGCGAGAGCATAACCTGCGCCGCAGACGCGTTAAACCGGTTTCCGGCAGGATGGCGTTTTTGTCCATGCGGTGATTGAACCTAGGAGCGCCCGGGGGTAAAGTTCGGAGTCTGAGCGGACATGAGGAGAGGTCATGCATTTTTCGGTACTCGAAAAATCAGGGTTCGGCGCGATGCTCACTATCGCGGTCATCGGTGGCAGTTATCTTATCGGCGGAATGCTGGTTCACGCCGAACAGCTGGAAACCCCGGCCTACGCCGTTGCGGTCACCGAAAAGGCGGCCCCGACAGAAACCGCTTCCGCGCCGGCTGCCGGTGAGGCGTTGGCCCTGTTGGCGTCGGCCGATGCCGAGCGCGGCGTCAAGTTGTTCAAGAAATGCAAGGCCTGCCACACCACCGAAGACGGCGGCAAATCCAAGATCGGCCCAAATTTGTGGGATGTGCTCGGCCGCGCCAAGGGCGGCCTCAGTGGATTTAAATATTCAGATGCCATCACCGGCCTCGGCGGTGATTGGAGCTACGGCGACCTGGACGGCTTCCTGGCCTCGCCCAAGGGATTCGCCAAGGGCACCAAGATGAGCTTCAGCGGCCTCAAGAAACCTGCCGACCGGGCCGCCATGATCCTCTATCTGCGGTCGCTCAGCGGCTCGCCAAAACCGCTTCCATGACGGAGAACGCCGTCGCCGACGGCGACTTCGACGCATTTCTCGATCTCGCCAACCGGCTGGCTGACGCGGCCCGCCCGATCACGCTGCAATATTTTCGCTCCGGCCTGGAGATCATCGCCAAGGACGACGACAGTCCGGTCACCATTGCTGATCGCGAATCGGAGCGGGTCATGCGCGACCTCATCAACGCAGCCTTTCCCGATCACGGCATCGTCGGCGAAGAGCACGGAACGGAGCGACTCGATGCGGAATACGTTTGGGTTCTCGATCCCATCGACGGCACCCAATCGTTCGTTACCGGAAAACCCCTGTTCGGCATCCTGATCGCCCTGATGCGGGCGGGACAGCCGGTGCTCGGCGTTATGGACATGCCGTTCCTGGACGAGCGTTGGGTCGGCGCCAGGGGCCGGCCGACCACGTTCAAAGGCGAGCCGGTGAAGACCCGCGCTTGTCTGTCCCTGGAGGACGCATGGATCTATTCGACCTCGGCCAATATGTTTACGCCGGAAAATTTCCCGGCCTTTGAGCGCTTGCGCCTGTCGTCGCGCCAACGCACGGTCTACGGTGCCGAATGCCAAGCTTACGGGTTACTCGCCTGCGGCTGGGTCGATTTGGTCTGCGAGGACACCATGGGGCCTTATGATTACCTGCCCCTGGTCAACATCGTCGAAGGCGCCGGCGGCGCCATCACCGACTGGCAGGGCGCGCCGCTGGGGCTCAACTCAGGCGCATCCGTCATCGCCGCCGGGACACCGGACTTGCACGCGGCTGCCATAGCCGTTCTCAACGCATAATCACAACTCCGCCATATTCCGGCGCCATACCTTGATCCCGGTCCCTTAGCGCCGCAATATGCGGTAATCGGGCGTCACAAGGATTTTGAAGGGTGAGTACATGGTTCGGCTGATTGCCTACATCGCAATTCTCTGCCTGAGCGCTATATCCGCCGCGGCCGCCGAGGAGGTTCCCGGCGCCCACGGCATCGCCATGCACGGCGACCTGAAATACGGACCCGGCTTCAGCCATTTCGACTACGTCAATCCCGCCGCGCCCAAAGGCGGCACCGTGCGGCTCAACGCCGTCGGTACCTTTGATTCGTTCAACAGTTTCATCGTCAAGGGCAATCCGGCCGCCGGCCTCGGTTTTATCTATGAAAACCTGATGTCCGGCTCCTCCGACGAAGCGTTCAGTCAGTACGGCCAGCTGGCGGAGAAGGTGTATGCGCCGAAAGACCGCTCGTGGGTTGCCTTTACCCTTAACGCAAAGGCGCGGTGGCACGACGGCAAGCCGGTCACCGTTGACGACGTGATCTGGACCTTCAATACCCTGGTCGAAAAAGGCACGCCATTTTACAGGTTCTACTACGGCAGTGTGAGTGAAGTGGTGCAAACCGGCGAACGCACGGTACGGTTCAACTTCAAACCCGGAGAGAACCGCGAACTGCCATTGATCCTGGGTCAGGTGACCGTGCTGCCCAAGCACTATTGGGAAGGCCGGGATTTCTCCAAAACAACCTTGGAGCCGCCTTTGGGCTCCGGTCCCTACAAAATCGAGAAATTCGAGCCCGGACGGTCGATCACCCTGACCCGGGTTGAAGATTGGTGGGGCAATGACCTTCCGGTAAACAAAGGTCTCTATAATTTCGATACCATTCGCTACGACTATTATCGCGACAGCACCATCGCGCTCGAAGCCTTCAAAGCCGGAGAATATGATTACCGCGCCGAGAACGCGTCCAAGTCCTGGGCCACGGCCTACAACATTCCCAATGTCGAAAAGGGCCTGATCCGCAAAGAGGAAATCACTCACAACCGCTCGTCGGGCATGCAGGCCTTTGTTTTCAATACGCGCCGGGACGTGTTCAAGGACCGAGCCGTGCGCCAAGCACTGGCCTATGGATTCGATTTCGCCTGGTCCAACAAGAATCTGTTCTATGGCCAGTACTCGCGAACCCGGAGCTATTTCGACAACTCGGAACTGGCGGCAACCGGAGTGCCCGAGGGAGCCGAACTGGCATTGCTGGAGCCCTACCGAGGACGCATTCCCGACGAGGTCTTTACCCAGGAATACAACCCACCGAAATCCGATGGCTCTGGCAACATCCGCAGCAACCTGCGCGTGGCGAGCAAAATCCTGACCAAGGCCGGTTGGGTCATCAAGGACCGCCAGCGGGTTAATGAGAAGACCGGCAAGGCGCTGGAGTTTGAAGTGCTGCTGGTCAGCCCGCTGTTTGAGCGGATTGTCCTGCCCTTCGCCAAGAACCTGGAAAAGCTCGGCGTCAAGGTCAAGGTGCGCACCGTCGACCCGTCACAATACCGCCGCCGCATCGATACCTTCGACTTCGACGTTATCGTCAGCGGCGCCGGGCAATCGCTATCGCCCGGAAACGAGCAGCGTTCCTATTGGGGCTCCACCGCCGCCGACATGGAGGGCGGCCGCAATACCATCGGCATCAAGGATCCGGTCATCGACGAACTGATCGAGAAAATTATCGCCGCGCCCGACCGCAAGGCCCTGGTCACCAGCGTCCGCGCCATGGACCGTGTATTGCAGTGGGGACATTGGCTGATCCCCCACTGGCACGCCAAATACGACCGCATTGCCTATTGGAACAAGTTCGGCCGCCCCGCCATCACACCAATCCAGGGCAATCAGTTTGTTGCCTGGTGGGTCGAGGAGGCGAAGGAAAAGGCGCTGAAGGGCAAGCTGTCCTCGGCAAATCAGTGATATTATCAAAGCATGATCGATTCATCGCTTGCGCCGCTCACCGCCACCCCAACCCTCCCCCATCAAGGGGGAGGGAGAAGTTTCTGCCTAATCGTTACCACATGGTCGCTTCCCCCTAACGTAGGGCAAGGACAGGATGGGGGGGCAAGCTAGCCGATGTACGCTTATATCATCCGCCGGTTGTTCCTGATCATTCCCACCCTTCTCGGGATCATGATCATCAATTTCGCCGTCGTGCAGTTCGTTCCCGGCGGCCCGGTCGAGCAGATGATCGCGCAGTTGACCGGTGAGGCGGTCGACGTTACGGCTCGCGTCGGCGGCGAAGCCGGCAGCGAGGCCAATGCGGGCCTCAAGGCCACTGCCACCGGCAAGCAGGCCGGAGTCTCCAGCCGCTACCGCGGCGCCCAAGGCCTGCCGCCGGGCCTGATCAAGCATATAGAACGCCAGTTCGGTCTCGATAAACCGGTCCACGAGCGGTTCCTGCTGATGATGGGGAACTATGTGCGGTTTGATTTCGGCGACAGTTATTTCCAGGACCGCAGCGTCGTGCAACTGGTCATCGACAAGATGCCTGTCTCCATCTCATTGGGCCTGTGGACAACAATACTCGTCTATCTAATCTCCATTCCTCTCGGCATCTCAAAGGCGGTTCGCGACGGATCGCGGTTCGACGTCTGGACCTCGGGTGTCGTTATTTTCGGCAATGCCGTGCCCGGTTTCCTATTTGCCATCCTGCTTATCGTGCTGTTCGCCGGCGGCCGCTATTTGGACTGGTTCCCGCTACGCGGCCTCGTATCACCCAATTTCGATGACTTATCGACGTTTGCAAAAATCCGCGATTATTTCTGGCACCTGACCCTGCCGCTGCTGAGCATGATCATCGGCGGCTTCGCCGGCCTGACCATGCTGACCAAAAACTCCTTCATCGAAGAGATCAACAAACAGTATGTGACCACAGCGCGGTCCAAGGGCCTGACCCAGAACCGAGTGCTTTACGGCCACGTGTTCCGCAACGCCATGCTGATCGTCATCGCCGGCTTCCCGGCCGCGTTTATCGGCATTCTATTTACCGGCGTCATGCTGACGGAGATCATCTTTTCCCTGGACGGCCTCGGGCTGTTGGGTTTCGAGGCGACCCTGAAGCGGGACTATCCGCTGATGTTCGGAACGCTCTATTTCTTTACCCTGTTAGGACTGCTCATGGGCATCCTGGGTGACATCATGTATCACATTGTCGATCCCCGAATCGACTTCGAAGCGCGGGACGTCTAACCATGTCGGACCAAGCCCTCGAGCAAAACGTCACGGAAGCACCACCGTCGCGGCGGTTCCTCGGACTTCACATTACCGCTATCACCAAACGCAGGCTTGAGAATTTCTGCCGCAATCGGCGCGGCTTTTGGTCGCTGTGGGTATTCCTGGTGCTGTTCTTCGTCAGCCTGTTCGCGGAGCTGATCGCCAACGACAAGCCGCTGTTGGTCTATTTTGATGGCGGGGTGTATTCACCGGTCCTGGTCAACTATCCGGAAACGGCATTCGGTGGCGAGTTCCTGACCGAGGCCGATTACCGTGACGAGTTCGTCATTGAGCTCATCAACGAGAAGGGCTGGATGGTTTGGCCGCCCATCGCCTTCGCCTACGACACCGTCAATTACAACCTGCCGGTTCCCGCCCCGGCGCCGCCCAGTGCCGATAATTGGCTCGGCACCGATGACCAGGGCCGTGACGTCGTCGCGCGGATGATTTACGGATTCCGAATTTCGGTCCTGTTCGGCCTGACGCTAACCATCGTCAGTGCTGCCGTCGGCGTCTCGATCGGCGCCTTTCAAGGATTTTACGGCGGGCTACTCGACCTTTTGGGGCAGCGGTTCATGGAAGTTTGGGCCGGCATGCCCATGCTGTATCTGTTGATTATCATGGCCAGCGTCATCACACCCAATTTCTGGTGGCTGCTGGGCTTGATGTTGTTGTTCAGTTGGATGGGTTTTGTCGGCGTCGTCAGGGCCGAATTCCTAAAGGCGCGAAACTTGGATTTTGTCCGTGCCGCACGGGCATTGGGCGTCTCAGATACAAAAATAATTTTCAAACACGTGCTGCCCAATGCCATGGTCGCCACCGTGACCTTCATGCCGTTCACCCTGTCGGGCTCAATCACCACATTGACCGGATTGGATTTCCTCGGCTTCGGATTGCCGATCGGCTCACCCAGCCTGGGCGAACTGCTTAACCAGGGCAAAGCCAACTTGCAGGCGCCGTGGCTCGGCATTTCGGGATTTTTCATCATCGCCATCATGCTCTCGCTTCTGGTATTCATCGGCGAAGCGGTGCGCGACGCGTTTGATCCGAGGAAGACCTACCGATGAGCAAGCTTCTCGAGATCACTGATCTGGATGTGACCTTCGGTCAGGGCGATGGTGCGGTAGAGGCGGTGCGCGGCGCGTCTCTCCATATCGATAAGGGCGAGACCCTGGGATTGGTCGGCGAGAGTGGGTCCGGGAAATCGGTCACCGCGCTCTCGGTCATGCAATTGCTGCCCTATCCGTTGGCGCGGCATCCGGATGGCAGCATCAAATTCAAGGGCGAGGAACTTATGGGCGCACCCGATTCCCGTCTGCGCGAGCATCGGGGCGATAACATCGCGATGATTTTCCAAGAACCCCTGACCTCGCTCAATCCGCTGCATTCCATCGAAAAGCAGGTCGCCGAAGTGTTGTTCCTGCACAAAAGCATGGCGCCGGCCGAGGCCCACGACCGGGTTGTTGAGCTGTTGAGTCTAGTCGGCCTCAAGGAGGCCTTGACCCGGCTGGGTGCCCTGCCCCACGAATTCTCCGGCGGACAGCAGCAGCGGGTGATGATCGCCATGGCCCTGGCCAATGATCCGGACCTGTTGATTGCCGACGAGCCGACCACGGCCCTCGATGTTACCATCCAGGCGCAGGTGCTCAAACTACTCAGGGACCTGCAAAAAGAACTCGGCATGGCGATCCTGTTTATCACCCACGACCTGGGCATCATCCGCCGCATGGCCAACCGCGTCGCGGTCATGACCGATGGTGAGATCGTTGAGACAGCGGCCGTGGAGGAGTTGTTCGACACCCCCAAGCATCCCTATACAAAACACCTGCTGGATGCCGAGCCCAAGGGCCACCCTGACGTCGGCTCCCATGATGCCGCCGAGGTCATGACCGGCGGCGACCTCAAGGTCTGGTTCCCCATTCAGAAGGGTGTGCTGCGGCGCACGGTCGGCCACGTAAAGGCCGTCGATGGAATTTCTCTGACAGTTCGCGAAGGCCAGACGCTCGGCGTGGTCGGCGAGTCCGGCTCCGGCAAGAGCACCTTAGGCCGGGCACTGCTTCGGTTGGAGAAAAGCGACGGGTCTATTGAGTTCCAGGGCCGCGATCTGCAAAGCCTGGGTTACAAGGAACTCAGGCCGTTCCGGCGCGAAATGCAGATCGTGTTCCAGGACCCCTACGGCAGCCTGAGCCCGCGGCTGTCCGTTGGCCAGATCATCGAAGAGGGCCTGCTTGTGCACGGTCTTGGCGGCGGATACGAGGAACGCCGTCAGTTGATCGGAGAAACCCTCGTGGAAGTTGGACTGGAACCGCACATGCAGGATCGTTATCCGCATGAATTTTCCGGTGGCCAGCGGCAGCGCATCGCCATCGCCCGGGCGTTGATTCTCAAACCCCGGTTCATTGTGCTTGATGAACCGACCAGCGCGCTGGATATGTCGGTGCAGGCACAGATTGTTGACCTGCTTCGGGAGTTGCAGATTAATCACAATCTGGCCTATTTGTTCATCAGTCATGACCTCAAAGTGGTCAGGGCCGTCTCCCATGACATCGTCGTCATGCGTGCTGGAAAAGTCGTCGAGCAGGGTCCGGCGGAGCAAATCATCGAACATCCACAACATCCCTATACCCAAGCGCTCATGGCCGCCGCCTTCGAAATGAAAGCGGACGAGACCGGCGCGGTCAGCACTTAATACCGAGAGCGGTCGTTCGTACACATTGATTAACATCCATATCCGAAATCAAGCTGGCTCCTATAGGTTGAATACGGATATATTCTCTGGGTACTATCTTTCCTGCTCGGTTGGAGAACTCTTTTGAACCTGTTGTTTATGTCCGGCGTCGACAATGCCGACTCGTGGCGCGACGCACTCTGCAACGAACTGCCGGAAGTGGATTTCCGGATCTGGCCGGACGACGCCGAGCCGCGCGAAGAAATTGACTATGTCCTGGCGTGGCGGCCGCAACCGGGTGAGCTACGTAAGTTTCCAAACCTCAAAGCGATCCTGTCCCTGGGCGCCGGTATCGACGGCATCTTCTGCGATCCCGACTTGCCTGAAGATGTGCCGGTGGTGCGGCTGGTTGATCGTTGCCTGACCGAGGGCATGTCCGAATACGTCATCTATTGGACGCTCCACTACCATCGGCATTTCGGCGCTTACACGGCGATGGTCGCTGACGGCGAGTGGGACAACCTTCCGCAGCACGATACCAACCTGCGTCGAGTTGGTATTCTCGGACTCGGTGAGCTTGGTGGTGACGCGGCGCGCAAACTTGCCACGCTGGGCTTCGACGTCGCCGGCTGGAGCCGCTCAGAGAAGGACATTCCCTGGATTATCGGTTTTTCCGGCGCCGAGGGCCTGACGCCGTTTCTCAACCGTTCGGAAATTTTGGTGAACCTGTTGCCGCTGACGCCGGAGACCGAGGGCATCATCAACAAAGATACACTCGCCGCCCTGCCGGAAGGCGCTGTCGTCATCAATCCGGCTCGCGGCGGGCATGTGGTTGACGAGGATCTGCTGGCGGCGCTCGAGAGCGGCCATGTCGCGGCTGCGACTTTGGACGTTTTCCACGAAGAGCCTTTGCCCAAGGATCATCCCTATTGGAAGCATCCAAATGTGGCGGTGACGCCGCATATTGCCAGCCTGACCGTGCCGCATTCCGCAGCCGAGTTCATTGCCGAGAATATTCGTCTGATCGAAGCCGGGAAACCGCCGCTGAATGTGGTTGACCGAGAAAAGGGCTACTAAATCCAACCGTAGAAAAGCGCCAGGATGGCAGCGCCGAGGCCGACGCGGTAGACGGCAAACGGCGCGAAAGTAGCCCGCCTGAGCCAGGCGATCATCAGGGTAATGGCGATTAACGCCGTGACGAAGGCGAGAAAGGCGGCAAGGATGATATCACTGGTCACCGCCTCGTTTCCGGTCTGCCAAAGCTCATAGCCTTTGAGCGCGCCTGCACCAGCCACGGCGGGGATTGATAGCAACAGCGAGAACCGAGCCGCATCGGTCCGCTCCATGCCGAGAAGACGGCCTGCCGTCATGGTTATGCCGGAACGGCTGGTTCCGGGGATCAGGGCCAGGGCCTGCGCCAAGCCGATAATCAAGACATCGCCGTAGCCAAGATGTTCGATACGGCGCAAGGTCATGCCAATGCGGTCGGCAATCAGTAACAATACGCCGAACCCCAAAGTCGCCCAACCCAACACCTCGAGTCCGCGCAACCCGTTCGGATAATAGTGGTTAAGAGCATAACCGGCGGCGATCACCGGAATGGTCGCCAACACAACCTGGCCGGCCAAGCGGCTACCGGGGTCGCGCCGGCCCCGCACGGCGCGAGCCAGCCCGAGAAGCATCGTCCAAATTTCGCGCCACAGGTAGAGGACGACCGCGCCCAACGTGCCGACGTGAACGGCAACGTCCATGATCAGGCCCTGGTCCGGCACATCAAGCACCACGGGGACCAGCACCAAATGGCCCGACGAGCTAATCGGCAGGAATTCGGTGATTCCCTGAATCACAGCAAGGATCGCAATATGTAGAGTAGGCACGCGAAAACCCCTTATTTTCCCGATTGTTACACTATTTGTATGCGGCTTCCCAGAGTCTGTTTTAGTCCCGAAACAGTACTAATTATTCAATTTTACCCTCTTGGTTCCCCGCGCGCCTCCCTGTATAGTCAGCGACAGTACGTTTAAGGTCTAAATTAAAGTAAACATTGCTGACCTTAATACCACGCGGAAACTGTGGGTATTTGACCGAAAATCGTCAATAGGTGACGAGATTTGCTGGTTGTTGGCGCGATGTGCGGACCGGCCATAACAATGGCTGAGACCGCCCGGGGAAGGGAGTTCGGGCCATGCCCGATAACATGCAGCAATTTGTCCGCCTTGAGCGGACCATGCCGGAAACGCGACCGGCGGGCGAACGGCGCCGGGATTTCCGTGAAATTTACGGCGATTACGCTGAAGGCGGCACGGCGGGTCAGGCGTCGCGCTGCGAGCAATGCGGCGTACCGTTCTGTCAAATTCACTGTCCGCTGCAAAACAACATCCCCGATTGGCTGCGCCTGGCCACCGACGGCCGCATGCAGGAGGCCTACGAGACCTCCCAGGCAACCAACACTTTCCCGGAAATTTGCGGCCGTATCTGTCCGCAGGACAAACTTTGCGAGGGAAGTTGCGTCCTGGAACAATCGCGCCACGGCACGGTGACCATCGGCGCGGTGGAACGGCACATTACGGATACCGCCTGGGAGCAGGGCTGGGTCAAACCGCCCAATCCCAGCCGCGAGTTGGACGAATCAGTCGGCATCATCGGCGGCGGCCCGGCCGGGCTTGCTGCCGCCGACGCACTGCGCCGGCGGGGCTATCAGGTCGATGTCTATGACCGTTACGACCGCATCGGCGGATTGCTGATTTACGGCATTCCCAACTTCAAGCTGGAAAAGGAAATCGTGCAGCGCCGGACCCGTCTGCTGGAGGATGGAGGCGTTCAGTTTCACACCAACTTCGAGGTCGGCCGCGACGCCACCCTGGCGGAGCTTCGCGGCAAGCATGCCGCCGTGCTGATCACAACCGGTGTCTACAAGGCCCGCGACATAAAAGTCCCCGGCGCCGGCCTGTCCCGCATCCATGCCGCCATGGATTTTCTTACCGCCAGCAACCGCAAAGGCCTGGGCGATGCGGTCGAGGAATTTGACAACGGCACGCTTGATGCCCGTGGCCGCAAAGTCGTCGTCATTGGCGGCGGCGATACCGCCATGGACTGTGTGCGCACCGCTGTCCGCCAAGGCGCTCAATCGGTCAAATGCCTATACCGGCGAAACCGCGCCAATATGCCGGGCTCACTCCGCGAAGTCGCCAACGCCGAAGAAGAGGGCGTCGAGTTCCTCTGGCTTTCGACGCCGGAAGCCTTCCTGGGCGACGACGACGTTACTCACGTCCGCGCCCACAGCATTCACTTGGGCATCGCCGATTTCAGCGGCCGCCAAACGCCCGAGGACGTTCCCGATTCTTCCTTCAATGTCGAAGCCGATATGGTCATCAAAGCTCTTGGCTTTAACCCCGAAGACATCCCGGGCCTGTTCGGGGAACCCGAATTGGCGATTTCCGAATGGGGAACGCTTAAGGTCAGCGAGCCTTCGAAAATGACGCAGGTTCCAGGTGTATTCGCGGCCGGGGACATTATCCGCGGCGCTTCGCTGGTGGTCTGGGCGATCCTCGACGGCCGCAACGCGGCTGACGGCATTGACCGCTATATCCGAAACCAAGCCGAGGCACTTGTCACCGAGGCGGCGGAATGAGGCGATTGAGTTGATGACGAAGCACCATAAAGAGTCCGGATCCGAACATATCGCCGCCTGGCGGAAAAACGCCCGCCATCTCGGCGCAAGCGGCCTCTATGATCCGAACGACGAGCACGATGCCTGCGGCGTCGGCCTGGTCGCCTCAATTGACGGCACGCCGAGCCGCCGCGTCGTCGAGGCGGGGATCGAAGCGTTGAAATGCGTGTGGCACCGGGGCGCCGTCGATGCCGACGGCAAAACCGGTGACGGCGCCGGTATTCACGTCCAAGTCCCGCAGGAATTCTTCAAACTGCACATTCGCGCCACCGGCCACGAACCCGGCGACCATCGCATCGCCATTGGCATGATCTTCCTGCCGAAGACCGACCTGGGCGCCCAGGAGCGCTGCCGCTCAATCATTGAAACGGAAATTCTCAAGAGCGGTTATGTCATCTTTGGTTGGCGCCAGGTTCCCATTGATGTCGAACTCATCGGTGAAAAAGCCAATGCCACCCGACCCGAGATCGAGCAGATCATGATCGCCAATCCGGCGGCCAGCGCGAAGGGCGAAATGAGCAACGACGCGTTTGAGTCGGATCTGTTCATTATCCGGCGACGCATCGAAAAACAGGTGCTGGCCAGTCACATCACCGACTTCTATATCTGCTCACTGAGTTGCCGCTCGATCATTTACAAGGGCATGTTCCTGGCCGAACAGCTCGACGCCTTCTATCCGGATTTGCGCGACGAGCGGTTCGTTTCCAATTTCGCCATCTACCATCAGCGTTATTCCACCAACACCTTCCCGACCTGGCGGTTGGCGCAGCCGTTCCGGATGCTGGCACACAATGGCGAGATCAACACAGTCACCGGAAATACGCGTTGGATGACCAGCCATGAGCCGAAGATGGCCTCCGACGTTTTCGGAGATGACATCGAGGATATCAAGCCGATCATCCAGCCGGATAGTTCGGATTCCGCTGCCCTGGACGCTGTATTCGAAGTTCTCTGCCGCGCCGGACGCCCGGCCCCGGCGGTGAAGGCGCTGATGATCCCCGAATCCGTGACCCAGAACGCGACCATGCCGCAACACCACCAGGACCTGTTCGCCTATTGCTATGGCGTGCTTGAGCCCTGGGACGGCCCCGCCGCCATCTGCGCCACGGACGGACGCTGGGTCATGGCGGGCATGGACCGCAATGGCCTCAGGCCGCTCAGGTACTCGCGAACCCGCGACGGTCTCCTGGTTGTCGGATCAGAAACCGGCATGGTCGATATCCCCGAATCGGAAATCGTCGAAAAGGGCCGTGTCGGTCCCGGCGGCGCCATCGCCGTTGATCTTAAGGAAGGACGCTTCTACCACGATGATGAATTGAACGATTACCTTGCCGCCCGCCAGCCGTTCGCCGATTGGGTTTCGGGCGTGACCAAGCTGGATGATTTGATCCAGGCACAATCGACGCCGCAGGCCGTCTTCGGGCCGGAAGAGCTGCGCCGCCGCCAACAATGCTTCGGCATGAGCATGGAAGACGTCGAACTTATTCTTCATCCCATGGCCGAAGAGGGCAAGGAAGCGACCGGCTCCATGGGCGACGACGCGCCCCTGGCCGTGCTTTCGGATAACTACCGGGGACTTCATCATTTCTTCCGCCAGGCCTTCAGCCAGGTGACCAATCCGCCCATCGACAGTTTGCGCGAGCGGCGCGTCATGTCCCTGAAGACCCGCCTCGGCAATCTCGGCAACATCCTTGAGGAAGACACCGGCCAGTGTGATCTTGTGCAATTGGAATCACCCGTTCTGACCAGTACCGCCTTCCAGGTATTGCGCGGCTATCTCGGCGAAACCGTGGCCGAAATAGATTGCACATTCCGGGCCGCCGACGGGCGTGGTGCACTAGGCGCCGCCATCTCGCGCATCCGCACCGAAGCCGAAGATGCTGTCCGCGGCGGCCGCACGCACCTCATTCTCAGCGACATAGCCATGGACGTTGACAACGCGCCGATCCCCATGATCCTGGCCGCCGGCTGCATCCACACGCATTTGGTTGCGCAGGAACTACGCACCTTCACCTCGATCAACGTGCGTTCCGGGGAATGCATGGACGTTCATTACTTTGCCGTCCTGGTCGGCGTCGGCGCGACGACCGTCAATGCGTATCTGGCCGAAGAATCCGTCGCCGATCGCCACCGCCGGGGGCTGTTCGGCGATATGTCCCTGGATGACTGCATCGCCAACTACACCGGCGCCATCGCCCAGGGCCTTTTGAAAATTATGTCCAAGATGGGCATCAGCGTCATCAGTTCCTATCGCGGCGGATACTGCTTCGAGGCCGTCGGCCTCAGCCGCGCCCTGGTCGCCGAATTTTTCCCCGGTATGGCATCGAGGATTTCCGGCATGGGCTTTTCCGGCATCAAGGCCAAGGTGACCGAGATGCACGCCAGGGCCTATGCCGCCGAGGCCGTGCCGTTATCCGTCGGCGGGTTCTACCGTTACCGGGCGTCGGGCGAACCGCATGGTCACGACGGCAAGCTCATTCATATCCTGCAAACCGCCGTCACTTCGGAATCCTATTCCGTTTACAAAAAATACAGCGCCGGCGTCAGGGCATTGAACCCCATATTCCTGCGTGACCTCCTGGATTTTTCACCTGAGCGCGAACCGATCCCCGTGGAAGAGGTCGAGAGCATCACGGAAATCCGCAAACGCCTAGTGGCGCCCGGAATTTCCCTGGGCGCCCTGTCGCCGGAAGCACATGAAACCCTTTCCATTGCCATGAACCGGATCGGCGCCAAGTCGGATTCAGGCGAAGGCGGCGAGGATCCCGCCCGTTACCAGCCGCGTCCAGACGGAGACAATCCGTCATCTGCCATCAAACAAGTTGCCTCGGGCCGGTTCGGCGTGACGGCGGAGTACCTTAACAATTGCCGCGAGATCGAGATCAAGATCGCGCAAGGCGCCAAGCCCGGCGAAGGCGGCCAATTGCCGGGACACAAAGTGAGCGAGATGATCGCCAACCTGCGCCATTCCGTCCCCGGCGTCATGTTGATCTCGCCGCCGCCCCATCACGATATCTACTCTATCGAAGACCTAGCGCAGTTGATCTATGACCTGAAGCAAATCAATCCGGATGCCTCGGTCGGCGTCAAATTGGTAGCCAGGGCTGGAATCGGCACCGTGGCCGCCGGTGTCGCCAAGGCCAAAGCCGACGTCATTCTCATATCCGGCCACGACGGCGGCACCGGCGCCAGCCCGCAAAGTTCGATCAAATACGCCGGCATTCCCTGGGAAATGGGCCTCAGCGAAGTCAATCAGGTGCTCACCCTCAACCGGCTGCGCCACACCGTCAAACTGCGAGTCGACGGCGGCATCAAGACAGGACGCGATGTCGTCATCGCCGCCATGCTCGGCGCCGATGAATACGGCATCGGCACGACCTCACTGGTAGCCATGGGCTGCATCATGGTTCGCCAATGCCATTCCAACACCTGCCCCGTCGGGGTCTGCACTCAGGATGAAAAGCTGCGCGAGAAATTCACCGGAACGCCGGAGAAGGTGGTCAATTTGTTTACCTTCATCGCCGAAGAGGTGTCGGAAATTCTCGGAGAACTGGGTTTCCGGTCACTCGAGGAGATCATCGGCCGCGCCGACCTGCTCAGCCAGGTCAGCCGGGGATCACCGCAATTGGACGACCTGGACATGAACGCCCTGTTGGCACAGGCCGACCCCGGTGGCTTCCCGCGCCATTGCGCCCTCGAAGGACGCAACGAGGTGCCCGACACCTTGGATGCCCAGATCATCAAAGACGCCAGCCAAACCCTTGAGTACGGCGAGAAAATGCAACTCACCTATGCGGTTCGCAATACCCACCGCGCCGTCGGCACGCGCACCAGTTCCATGATAACGCGGCGCTACGGTATGCGGGGACTAGCGCCGGGACATTTGACGGTCCGCTTGCGCGGCTCCGCCGGCCAATCGCTGGGCGCATTCGCGGTCCAAGGACTGACCCTGGAGGTACTCGGTGATGCCAACGACTATGTCGGCAAGGGGCTTTCCGGGGGCATTATTGTGCTGCGCCCGACCGTCTCCAGCCCACTGGAAAGTAATACCAACGTCATCATTGGTAACACCGTTCTCTATGGCGCCACAGCCGGCCGTTTGTTTGCTGCCGGGCGCGCCGGTGAGCGGTTCTGCGTGCGGAACTCCGGCGCCCAAACGGTGGTCGAGGGATGCGGGTCAAACGGCTGCGAATACATGACCGGCGGTATCGCCGTTATCCTCGGCCCTGTCGGCGCCAATTTTGCAGCCGGCATGACCGGCGGCATGGCATTTGTCTACGATCCGGACGAGTCGTTCCAGCACCGGGTCAATCCGGAAACGGTCGTCTATCAGCGTATCGAGACGGGATACTGGGAAGATGTGGTCAAGGTGCTTGTTCAGCAACATGTCAAGCGAACCCATTCACAATTCGCCCTCGGTCTGCTCAATGATTGGCATCGCGAAGCGCGGCAATTCTGGCAAGTCGTTCCCAGGGAAACGCTCGACAAATTGGAGCATCCGTTGTCGGCGGAGGATGAGTTGGAATTAAAATCGGCGGGCGAATAGCCCGCCAACTTAATAGTAGGGAAAACTAATTCTATTTAGGATTGTTTAGCCGGCTTTTCAGATTTCTCTTTCGATCCACCAATCTTGGAGATCATCGCCATGACAAGGTAGCCGACGAGCGCACCAACCATGGCTAGAGGAATTTGCAGATCAATGCGCGTTCCGTCAAATTCCACGATCAGGACACGGCCAATTACCAACCCCACGACCAAGCCGCCAAACGTTCCTGCAAGTGTCTTAAGCAATTTCCTTACCCCTAGGTTCGTGTCGCATTTTTAGTATAGCGACAAATTTTGCGCACAGTAGTACGCGTGTCACATTTTTGTCAGGTTATCATAGCCATCTCCCGCAGACCATGAAATATGAGGGGATATTCAACTTTATTTTAATGTTTTGCTGGCCCTCTGGCCCTTGTCGGCTTCGAGCCTATAGTATGAGGCGTTGTTTTAGGCCAACTGAAATCGAGACTCCGCATGTCGAATCGTCCAATTATTGGCGTTCTTATGGACTTTGAGGCCTCCGGCTCGTTTTCATCTCGCCCACATTATGCAATTCGGACCGCCTATTTCGATGCGGTGTGGAAAGCCGGCGGCATGCCCGTCGCGTTGCCCTATCTTGCCGACGCCTTGCCGGAATACCTTGATCATTGCGGTGCAATTATCACGCCGGGCGGAAGTTATCCGTTCCCTCCCCAGTGGTATGGAAAAGCCGCCGACATCCCGACGGAACTCGAACCTCGGTTTCGGTTTGAGACGGATTTCACACTGGCGGCTATGGACCGCGATATGCCCATGCTCGGCATTTGCGCCGGCATGCAGGTCATGGCCGGGGTTCTCGGCGGGACATTCCACGAAGACGTGCGGGTCGATATAGAGACCTCCATTGACCACCTGGACGAGCGGCCGGCCGAAGAGCTTGCCCACTCCGTCCGGATTATTCCCGACACCCGGCTCCACGGCATTGTCGGCCACGACGAAATCTCCGTGAATACAGCTCACCGCGAAGCCTTGCATGATGCCGTGGACGGTTTCACCGTCAACGCGGTGGCTCCCGATGGCGTCATCGAAGGTATCGAAGTTCCAGGCAAACGGTTTATGCTGGGCGTCCAATGGCACCCTGAGTTCTTCGCTAACGAGGGTGATCCGAATTTCGAACTTTTCAAAGCCCTGGTCGAAGCGGCCGCGAAACGCTAATCATAAAATCATGGGGCTTAACTCAACACGCTTTTGGATTGCTGTCGCTGGCCTCAGCGGGATCGCCGCCGTTCTTGCCGGGGCCTATGGATGGCACGACCTTGAGGCCGACACCACCAAGCGCGAGATATTCAGCACGGCGGTTCAATATCATATGTGGCATACGCTGGCGCTGCTTGGTGTCGCTTGGCTGACTGATCGCCGGTCGGAAGCATCGGCTCGCTGGGCAAGCAAGGCCGGTTGGTTTTTTATTGCCGGAATCGTTCTGTTTTCCGGCTCCCTCTATTCCTTTTCCATAACCGGGGAGCTTCCCATCTCGGGCGCCGCGCCGATCGGTGGCCTGTTGTTCATCTCCGGGTGGGCAATGCTGGCCTGGAGCGCCATGCGCCGCGACAGCAGCGAGGAAACGGACAACCCGGGTGGCGCTGCAGACGAATAAAAAAAAGCCGGCCCAAGGCCGGCTTTCTTGTTTCCATGAGATCAGTTGTTACGCAGCCGCACGAATGGCTGCGGCCTTAACGCTATCGCCCACGTCAGACTCGAACTGGCTGAAGTTCTTCTCGAACCGCTGTGTCAAATCCCGTGCTTGAGCGTCGTAGGCACCGCCATCGGCCCATGTGTTCCTGGGATTCAGGACATCGCTCGGCACGTCGGGACAGCTCTCCGGAACCAGAACGCCAAAGTTGGGATCTTCGCTAAAGCCTGCCGTCTCGAGCCGGCCGTCAAGCGCTGCGTTGACCATGGCGCGCGTGTGCTGAATTTTCATGCGCTCGCCGACCCCATAACCACCGCCGCTCCAGCCGGTATTGACCAACCAGCATTTGGCGTTGTGCTTGGCCATCTTGTCGCCCAGTAGCTTTGCGTAAACCGTCGGGTGGCGGGGCATGAATGGGGCGCCGAAGCAGGTTGAGAATGTCGCCGCCGGCTCCTTCAAGCCGCGCTCGGTCCCCGCCACCTTGGCCGTATAGCCCGATAGGAAGTGATACATCGCCTGATCCGGGGTGAGTTGGCTGACCGGAGGCAGGACACCAAAGGCATCGCAAGTCAGCATCACGATATTGTTGGGGTGGTCGCCGCGGCCCTCCAGCGAGGCATTGGGGATTTGCTCGATGGAATACGACACGCGTCCGTTTTCGGAATAGGTCGTGTCAAAAAAATCGAACTCGCGGGTATCCGGGTCCATCATCACGTTCTCGACCACCGAACCGAAAGTTCCCGTCGTGGCGAAGATTTCCGGCTCCGCCTCTTCGGTCAAATTGATGGTCTTGGCATAGCAGCCGCCTTCGAAGTTGAAAATGCCGTCCGGACCCCAGCCATGTTCATCGTCACCGATCAAGGTGCGTGAGCTGTCAGCCGAAAGCGTCGTCTTGCCGGTTCCCGAAAGTCCGAAAAAGATCGCCGTATCCCCAGCCGGCCCTATGTTCGCGGAGCAATGCATGGGCAGCACATCACGCGGCGGCAGCAGGTAATTCATAACTGAGAAGATGGATTTCTTGATCTCGCCGGCGTATCCGGATCCACCGACCAGGACCAGTTTCTTCGCAAGATTGACGACAATGAACGTGCCCGACGTCAATCCATCCGCTTCTCCATTGCCCTCCAGGCTCGGCGCCTGAAGCACGGTAAATGTGGGCTCAAAATCTGTCAGCTCATCCGACCCTGGCTGAATGAACATGTTGCGGGCGAACAAATTGTGCCAGGCGGCTTCGGTGACCACCCGGACCGGCAGCCGGTAGTTAGAATCGGCGCCGCAATAGCAGTCCTGAACGAATACATCGCCGGCTTGCAGATGGGCCAGCATCATTTCGTGGAGGCGGTTGAAGTTTTCTTCGGAGATCGGGCGATTGACGTCGCCCCACCAAATTGAGTCCGACGACGAACCTTCCTCGACAATGAACCGGTCGTTTGGCGAGCGGCCCGTATGCTGGCCGGTCAAAGTGACGATAGCGCCGCCACGGGCAAGGGTTCCTTCTTCGCGCCGCAGGGACTGTTCGCAGAGTTGCGAAGCGCCAAGGTTCCAATAAGCCGCTTTCACGCCGCCAAGGCCGTGAGTGTCCAGGCCATGCCTGCTGACACCCTGTCCGAAGTTTTGCAAAACTCTCTCCCCTAGAAACTTGTGATGGCTTGTTTCGGGGCCACCATCCTTGTTCGACGGCACAGATTAAACCTGCCCGCTTCGACTCTCAATCACTTGATCACTTGTTTGTACTTTTTTTTACCCGCTTGCGGGCTTCGGCGGCAAGGTGAACCAACTCGTCGCGACAGCCACCGGCATCGGCGACCGGCGCCTGAAAAGGTAATCTGGCCAATCGCCCGTCCAATGTCAGGTCGGCCCCATCAGGATCAATGCCGCTCATCCGCCACCCCGAACCCCGGCGGCGCAACAGGTTTTGCGCATAGAGATCAACGGCATCGGCGTGATCGGCATTCATATGCGCGAGAACGTCCGGCTCCGCTTCGGCGATCATTTTCGCCGCCTTCTTATCCGCAAGCACATCGACTGCCCGCAACCACCGCGCCCGGGCAAACCCGCCGACCAGATGAATTCGCTCGACCGTCATGTGGTGAAAGTTGAAATCGCCAAATCCGGCATATTGCCCGGCTTCAGGATGCCTGGCCAAGAATCGCCGCGCGTGCCGTTTGTTTTTGGTTTTTTCGATTCGCCCGAGCACGGATATGCGGGGGCCGGTCTGCGGATTGCGCCGCCCCGACGTGTGCTCGAACAACAGCGACGCACGGGAATCTGCGGCTAGGTTCCGGGTATGATCGGATAGCTCCGAGAACAGCATCAGCGGACTTCCGTCCACATCCACCGCTACGGTCACCAGTGACCCGTAAGCCCAACCGCCATCAACGGCCGAATGTGACGACAGCGCCGCGGACCGCCGCCCCCGAAGAAGCTGACGGACCGTGGCGATGTCTTGTGTTTTCGTGCTCGCCCTAGGATCTCGCGCCACGGTTCACTCCACGCCTGGATCTAAACGTCACCGAAACGTCGGTAAAAATGCCCTGTCAGGCCGCCGAGAACCAGCCAGAACAACCCGGTCACAATCAGCGAGGCAACGGCAAATTGCGCCGCTAATTCCGCCGGCACGCCGCCGGGCTGGAACGCGTGACCCGGCGCACCAATTACGTGCGGCATGATCATCAAGGCGAAACCGGCCGCTCGCAGAGCATTGGTGCCGGAAAAGAAAACCAATGCCAGGCCGCCCGTGGTTGCGATGACCGTCCCCAGCCACCAAACCTGGCGGTCGCCGACGTCTGCTGCCGCCATGCCCGGCAGTTCGGGCGCCAAGCCCAATGATGGACCGACATAAAACGCGGCAAAACCGCAAAGTCCCCATATCATGCCTTTCTTCCAGTCGATCTGGCGCCCGCTCAACGCAATAGCGCCGATCAGGATGAAGGCAAACCCACAGGACGTAAGGAGATCGGCGGCAAGCGTATAGGCGTACCGCTCAAAGCCTTCGTCCGGCGCCCACGCCTCGGCGGCACCATGGTCATGTGCGGCCGTGCCGGTATCATGGCTATGACCGGTTGTCGGCGCGGCATTCTCATAGACCTCGGCATGAAGAATCAGCGGCGTTGTCTTGGCCATGTGAGCGGCAAAAACAAAGACACCCGCCAGTAGGCCGGCGGCCAATGCCGTCAGCAAAATCCGGTTTATCATGTTGAAATTTCCCGCTCAGTGACAGGGAAACGTGAAGGCGTGCCGGGCGTCGTGAGCCGCATTGTGAATAGTCGAGGACTGGGCGAAGCCCGTGCCGATCACCAAAAACACGCCGAATACCAAGGCCAGAACCGCCGGCAACTTTGCCGTCGTTTCCTCAACCGCGGCAAACTGAGCAGTAGTTGTCTTTTCCGAATGCATTCCAATAACCCTCCGTTACGGATACTCAATTGTTCTCACCGCATCATGCGATGAACTCCGGCGGCAGGTCTCCTGGCTCGCGGTTTCCGCTATCACCCAGCCTTCCCGGTTTCCCAGTGGCCGTCTTCGGGTGATAACACGCCGCTTACAGTTGCGGGGGCAGCCACGGCAGGAGGTTCCCTCTGGGGTCGACCTCTTCCGCGTTCCCTTTTAAGCCCCAGGCTTTGTCGCCATTCAGGGGCACCGTCAGTTCCAAATATAGTGGGCTTCGTGGCAAAGGGTCAATCACCGATAACCGGAATGTCGCAAACAGGTTATAATTTTGCCACAAATAGGGAATACATGGATGGCGCCACCATAGTGGTGGTGCATTGTTTGACTTTTTCATGACTGCTTTCGAGGTTTCATATGCCCCACACCATCGCGCTCGTCGATGACGACCAAAACATCCTGGTTTCCCTTTCGGCGGCGCTGGAGGACGAGGGTTATAGCGTAGATACCTATCCCGACGGTTCGTCGGCGCTCGACGGTATCGGGCGCAAGCCAGTCGATTTGGCAATTCTGGATATTAAAATGCCGCGCATGGACGGCATGGAGCTCTTATCCGAACTGCGCCGCAAGGATGCCCTGCCGGTTATCTTCCTGACCTCCAAGGACGACGAGGTCGATGAGGTCATGGGACTGCGCATGGGCGCCGACGATTACATTCGAAAGCCCTTTTCGCAGCGCCTGTTGATGGAAAGGATCCGCGCCGTATTACGCCGTCACGAGCTGTCGTCAAAGGAACCGGACGGAGCCGACCTCTTGCGCCGAGGCGATTTGATACTCGACCCGGCCCGTCACCTCTGTGCCTGGAAAGGCGACGAGATCAACCTGACGGTGACCGAATTTCTTTTGGTTGAGGCCCTGGCCCGGCGACCCGGCTTGGTCAAGAATCGAGATCAATTGATCGACGCGGCCTATGGCGAGCACATCTATGTCGATGACCGGACCATCGATAGCCACGTCAAGCGGCTGCGCCGGAAGTTCAAGGAGATCGATCCGGAATTCGCCGAGATCGAGACCCTCTACGGCGTTGGCTACCGCTATCGCGGCAACTGACCGGGCCAAATGTCAGGGGGATATCAGCAATCGCCGGAGACCTACCGCAAACCGCGGTGGATTTCGCCGCTCACGCGCCGAATTCTGGCCGTCAACGTGCTTGCGCTCGGCATCCTAGTCGCCGGAATTCTCTATCAGGATATCTATAAGGAGAACCTTATCGAGGCCGAGTTGGCGGCACTGGGAACGCAAGCCGAAATGTTCGCCGTGGCCTTGAGCGAAGGCGCCGTGGCCCGAACATCGGCAGGCCAGTATCAGGTTTCGGAAATTTCCAACCAGATGGTCCGCCGTTTGGTCGAAACAACGGGCGCCCGCGCCCGCCTGTTTCGCCGCGACGGCGTCCTGATCGCCGATTCGCGGCGTTTGGGGCGGCCCGGCGGCATCGTTCAAATTGAGGAACTGCCCCCGCCGGGCGCCGATCCGGGTTTTATGAGTACCGTATTGTTTACCCTCGACCAGCTGACAAACCATATCCCCGGCGCCACGCACCTTCCTATCTACCGCGAAAATCCGGTGCAATCGGCCGAGGATTACGCCGAGGCCGCCGCCGCCCTCAAAGGTGAATATGTCAAAGCCACGCGGGCGACGGGAAAGGGCAGCATGGTGCTCAGCGTCGCCGTCCCCGTACAACGCTATAAAAAGGTCCTGGGCGCGCTCATGCTGTCCAAAGTATCTCACGACATCGACGCCGCCATCCTCGACGTCCGCATCGACATCCTCAAGGTGTTCAGCGTCGCGCTCGCTGTTACCGTGATGCTGTCGCTCTATCTGGCGGGCACTATCGCACGGCCGATTCATCGATTGGCGGCGGCCGCGGAATTGGTTCGCCGCGACCACAGCCGCCAGCACCGCCTCCCGGATTTCGCCGGACGCAACGACGAGATCGGAAATTTGGCCGAGACCCTACATCACATGACCGAAGCCTTGTGGGCGCGCATGGATGCCATCGAAAGCTTCGCCGCCGATGTCGCCCATGAAATCAAGAATCCGCTGACCTCACTCAGGAGCGCCGTCGAAACAGCCGCCCGCCTCAAGGACCCGGAACAGCAGCGCAAGCTGATGGCCATCATCGAGGAAGACGTCGGCCGCCTCGACCGCTTGATTAGCGATATTTCCGACGCCTCGCGCCTGGACGCGGAACTGTCACGGGCCGAAACGGAACCTGTGGACATCGGCGCCATGCTGGCCACCATCGTCGATATCGATCAGGCGGTTGGACACGCCGGGCCAGTAATTCATCTCCGGCGAGGTGACGATAGCACCAACCCGCTGATGGTTGCCGCCATCGAGGGCCGGTTGGCGCAGGTGTTCCGGAACATCGTCGCCAACGCCCGGTCATTCAGTCCGGCTGATGGTGAAATCGGCATTTTGTTGTCGCGGGACGGCGACTGGATTCGCGTTGAGATCGATGACGACGGACCCGGCATTCCTCCAGGCTCCGAGCAAGACATCTTTAAGCGTTTTTACACGGAGCGCCCCGATACGGAGAAGTTCGGCACCCATTCGGGCCTGGGGTTGAGCATTTCGAAGCAGATTGTCGAAACCCATGGCGGCACCATCTCCGCTACCAGCCGTACCGACGCCGACGGCCGCACCCTCGGCGCCCGGTTTGCGGTGTGGCTGCCGGAGGTTAAATAGTTCCGCCTTGGAACAGGTTCACGCCACCTGTGTCGCCATCGACAACACCGGCATTTTGCTGCGCGGATCGCCGCGAGCCGGTAAGTCCGATTTGGCGATGCGGTTGATCGACGGCGGCGCTCAATTGGTTGCCGATGATCGGGTTGATCTCCGCATGGAGGGTGATTCCCTCATTGCCGCCGCACCGCCGGCCCTGGCCGGATTGCTCGAAGTTCGCGGCCTCGGAATCATCAGGCTTGATGCGTTGCCTCAAGCGCATATCGGGCTGGTCGTCGATCTTGTTGGCGCGGAAATAATCGAACGGCTGCCGATCCCGGAGTCCACCCAACTCCTGGATACCGTTTTGCCCTTACTCCACTTGGCACCGTTCGAGGCCTCGGCGCCGGCGAAGGTTCGCCTTGCCGCCGGCCTTGTCGCCGGGCGTATAATGAGAGCTGATGACTGATGACGGCGAGCAAGAAGGGAGCCACGGCCGCGTGCTGTTGGTCACCGGTGTTTCGGGGGCAGGCAAGACCTCAGCCCTGAAAGCGCTGGAGGACCTCGGCTATGAAGCGGTCGACAATGTCCCCATCTCCATGCTGACGCGGCTGGTGTCGCCCGGCGACTCGGCGCGCCCTTTGGCTGTCGGCGTTGATATCCGGGCCCGTGATTTTGACGCGGGAGCATTTCTCACCCGTATCGACGGCTTAACCGAACTGGGCGAGCAGGATTTGGAATTGGTGTTCCTGGACTGCGACGATGACGTGCTCGGCCGCCGGTTCGAAGAAACCCGCCGCCGCCATCCGTTGGCCCTGGACCGGCCAGTCAGCGACGGCATCGCCCAAGAGCGCATCCTGATGGCGCCGATCCTGGAACGCGCTACCCGTTTGATCGACACCACCGATCTCGCCGTTGGCGATATGAAGCGGGTCCTCGACGGACACTTTGGCTTGGACAGCGCGCCGGGCCTGAGCGTTTTCGTCACCTCATTCGCCTTCCGGCACGGGCTGCCCCGGGACGCCGATCTTGTGTTTGACGTGCGATTCCTGAGAAACCCCCACTATGAGCCGGACCTGCGCGATCTCAGCGGCCGCGATGACGCGGTTGCCGCCTATGTCTCCGAAGACGAGGGATACGCGGCATTTTTCGAACGGCTATGCGGTCTCCTGGAACCGCTTTTGGACCGCTACGCCGCCGAGGGGAAAAGTTACCTGACCATCGCCATCGGCTGCACCGGCGGTCGTCATCGCTCCGTTTTCGTGGCCGGTGAGTTGGCCGGGTGGCTGGAAGGTTTGGGCAAGGCAACCCAATTGCGCCACAGGGACTTGGACAAATCAGACGTTTAGCATCACTATCGCTTTCGGGTAACCAAGGGGAGGAGTTCCGCTAATGATCGGTATGGTGCTCGTAACGCATGGCCGTTTGGCCGAAGAATTGATCGCCGCCCTTGAGCACGTGGTCGGACCGCAAACCAATGTCGGCGCCGTTTGTATCGGCCCCGATGATGATATGGAACAACGCCGCGCCGAGATCATGGACCGCGCTGCCACTGCCGACGAAGGCGATGGCGTCGTACTGCTCACGGATATGTTTGGCGGCACGCCGTCGAATTTGGCCATCTCGGTCATGGATAAGGCAAACGTCGAAGTTATCGCCGGCGTCAATCTGCCGATGCTGGTTAAGCTCGCCTCTGTTCGCAATACCGAAGATCTGGCCGCGGCCGTGGCCAGTGCGCAGGAATCAGGACGTAAATACATCAATATCGCCTCGCAGCTTCTCAATCAGGACGACTCGTGAGCGGAGTTGTAATCAACCGTACCGCCGTCATCCGCAATCAGCGCGGCCTCCATGCCCGGGCCGCGGCGCGATTCGTCAAGGTGATCGGCAAATACGACGCTCATGTCTCGGTGACCCGGGGCGGCCAAACCGTCTCGGGCCTTTCGATCATGGGCCTGATGATGCTGGCCGCTGGACCAGGGAGCGAACTGAGCCTGGCGGCGGAAGGGCCCGAGGCGGAGGCCGCCTTGATCGCCATCCAGGCTGAGATCGAAGCCAAGTTCGAGGAAGAGTAGTGGGCGGGGAAAAGAATTTCGACGGGTTGGGCGTATCGCCGGGAATTGCCATCGGCGACGCCTACGTCCGCGAAAGCGGCGCCATTGAGGTTTCCGAATATGCCATCAAGGCCGGCGCCGTCAAAGCCGAATTGGAACGCATGGACGCGGCGGTCAAACGCTCGCAACGCCAGATCAAGCGGCTCCAGACCAAGGCGCGGAAAATGTCCGGCGCGGCGGCGGAAGAGTTGGGATTCCTTCTGGAGGCCTATCAGCAAATGCTCCAGGACTCGCGCCTGGTGCGCGGAGCGCGGGACCGCGTCGAAAGTCAGCGCATCAACGCCGAGGCGGCCGTCCAGCATGAAATCAACACCATCTCCGAGACCTTCCAGGCAATGGATGACGCCTATATTGCATCGCGCCTGGACGATATCCGCGAAGTCGCCAACCGCCTCGTCCTTAATTTGACGCAAACCCCGGTGCGGCCGTTTTCTTCGGTACCCGCCGGCAGCGTTATCATCGCCCAGCAGTTGACACCCGCCGACATGGCGCAGCTGGACCCGAAACGGATACTCGGCGTGGCCACGGTGCTGGGCGGCGGTGAAGGCCACACGGCGATCATGGCCCGGGCGCTCGGCCTGCCTGCGGTGCTCGGGGCCGGAGATCTGTTGAGCGGTGTGCGCACGGGTGACCGGATCATTGTCGATGGCGTTGCCGGCCAACTGGTCGTCGACCCGACGCCGGCGACGGTGGCTCATTTCGGCCGCCGGCGCGATGCCCTTGAGCAGGAAAACCGCGAACTCGACCGCCTCAAATCACTGCCGGCGGTGAGCCGCGACGGCTCGGAGATTGTTCTCCAGGCCAACGTCGAATTGCCCATGGAATTGACCATGGTGAGCCGCGCGGGCGCCCGGGGAATTGGCCTACTACGCAGCGAGTTCATGTTCATGAACCGGCCCGACATTCCCAGCGAGGACGTCCAGTATGAAACATTGCGCTCCATGGTCGAGGCCATGGACGGCCAACCAGTGACCATCCGAAGTCTGGATATCGGCGGCGACAAACTGGCCAATGGACTTTCCGTCGAAGCAGATGACAGCGCCTCGACAGCCCTTGGCCTGCGGGGTATCCGCCTATCCCTGGCCCATACCGAGCTATTGGAAACTCAATTCCGAGCCATGCTGCGTGCCGCCAACCACGGCCCGACGCGAATCCTGCTGCCAATGGTCAGCACCGTCTCGGAGGTGCGTCGCGCCCGGGACATACTCAAAAAGGCGGCGGCCAAGCTGAAGCGGCGCAAGATCAAGGTTCCCAATCCCCTGCCGCCCCTGGGCGTCATGATCGAGGTCCCCGGTGCGGCGCTGGCCGCCGACGCCTTGGCCCAGGCCAGCGATTTCCTGGCCATCGGGTCAAACGACCTGACCATGTACACCCTGGCCGTGGACCGCGCCAACGAACATGTGGCGCACCTGTTCGATCCGCTGCATCCGGCGGTGCTGCGGTTAATCCAGTTTGCCGCCGGCGCCGCGCTCCGCGCCCGCATTCCGGTCAGCATTTGCGGCGAGATGGCAGGCGATCCGCGCTATACGGCCTTGTTGTTGGGATTGGGGCTGCGCGAATTGTCGATGACGCCTTCGAACATCGCCAAGGTCAAACGGCGCATCCGCGAAATGGACCTGATCTCCGCCACCCAGCGTGCCGAACTGATCATGGACCAGGTCGATTCCGGCCGCATCGCCACCCTGCTCGACGACTTCAACGCCCTGGCGTAGTGAACACCGCAATATAAAGCCAAAGCCCTGTTGGCAGCTTGCGGGTATGTCCGCTTTCGGGCGCAAAGCAGAAGTAATTCGCATCCTGGTGAAATGTCCGCTAATAGCCAAAAACGGACACTCAGTGATTACTACGGAAAGTCCTATCGACCAGTTGAGAGACTACGAGACTTAATCAGTCGGAATTGTAAGGCGGCGCGGTTTATTTGAGACCGGCCATACGCATCCCTTCCAAAAAATGCGGCATGGCATTTTCTGTGTATGGTACGTGTTGTTCGATCCACGACAGCGAAACATTCGGCTGCATTTTGGTAAGCCGATTCAGCATTTCTTGTGCTTCTTTTATGTTTCCTGCTTTCGCTAGGCTGGCACATAAAATTCGGTACGCTGCGGTAAATCCGGCGCGTTCGCTTATTGCATTTTTGCTCCACTCAACTGCTTCATCGTATCGCTGGGCACAGTAATGAGCGACACCGGTGCCCGAATAGAAAAACGCGCCGAGCGGATCGTGTGGACTCATCCGGAGAGCGCGCTCGAAATACTCAATCGCTTCATCTGATTGGCCATCGAAGGCCAGTGCCCATCCCATATACCCGTAAGCGATCGCAAAGTTCGGATTTAACTCAATGGCGCGTTTATATTTGCGTACGGCTTCTTGCGTGTCCCGCTTGGTAAAAGCGAGGTACCCTAATGCGAGATGTGACCACGGGTCTTGATCGTCGATTTCCGTAGCGCGCAACGCAAGTGTTTCCGCATCCAGATAATCTTCATTGTCTATGATCCATCCGATATGACCGGAAAACAGCAAAGCAAAAGCCAATAGACTGTGTGCGAGGCCATAATCTGGGTACTTGTTTACCGCTTCGCTTAATATCGTAATCGCAGCCTCGCTCTCAGTAGGCGTCATCTTTCCATAATGGGAGAGTGCCCGCGTTACGAGTTGCCAAGCATCGAGGTCTTCAGGCGGTTTCAATTTGAGACGCTCATACTCTGCGCGTCCTAGCTCAGGCTCCAGTTGTGCAACGATGGACCCGGTAATCTCGTCCTGAACGGCGAATATGTCAGTGAAGTCACGGTCGAAACGCTCAGCCCAAAGGTGATTATTGTTGGCGGCATCAATGAGCTGAGCTGTCACCCTTATCCGGTCACCGGCTTTGCGAACACTTCCTTCGAGGACATAGCGAACGCCCAAACCCTCCGCCACCTGTCGAATATCGGGGGAAGTGCTCTTGTATTGGAAGGTTGAGTTGCGGGCGATCACCAAAATTGAACGAATTCGCGATAGGCCTGCGATAATGTCTTCCGTCAGACCATCGCCGATGAAATCTTGATCCGGGTCTCCTGACATGTTGTCAAAGGGCAGAACAGCGATGGATGGCTTGTCCGGCAGGTCTAGTGCCTTGATCGCGGGTTTCTCAAGAAACACCCGATAGGTGTGAACCGGATCGGCTATATTTTTGACGTTTTGTTCGCCAATGTCCTCAAAGGTCAAAGAAAGTTTGTTGCGGACCTGGTTGTAAACATCGCTTGAGATGCAGATGCCACCCGGATCGGCTAGTCCTTCAAGGCGGGCTGCGATATTGACTCCGTCGCCGTGAATGTCCTCTCCATCGTCAACGATATCGCCCAGATTCACACCCATGCGGAAATCCAGCGAACTTTCGACAAACCTTTCCTGCAAAGCGGCGGCGCATGCGACCGCGCTCTGCACAGTCGAAAATTCGGCTAAAAATCCATCGCCTGTGTGTTTGACAATACGGCCATCGCGTTCGGCGATGATCGGATCGATGATCTCACGGCGGGCACTTTGCCAAGCAGTAATGGTCGCGTCTTCATTCTCGTGCATAAGACGCGAGTAGCCGACCACATCGGCAGCCAAAATCGCAGCTAAACGGCGGCTACGCCCCTCTTCAGCCATGAGCCTCCTCCACGAAGGATATTAGCAAAATACAATTCAAATAGACATTGCGGAGGCAGAGTTGCCAATTTTGCGTAATCAGCCGAAATGTCCGCTTTTGGAGGTAAAGCAGATCCTCGGTCTTTCGACGGCAGCTTCGCATGGGATGAGGGGCAGCCCCCTAACGCAACGACTCCGTATTGCCGTCGACGCTGAGCACCTGGCCGGTGATCTTGGCCCCGGCGTCCGAACACAGGAACAGGATGGAGGAGGCGATTTCTTCCGGGTCGATGAAGCTGCGCAACGAGGTCAGCGACGTGTAGCTGGCGCGGATGTCGTCTTCGGGCACATTCTTTGCCGCGGCTTCGGCGGCGATAACCCGTTCCATGCGTTCACCGGTAACCGGGCCGGGACAGATCGCATTGACCCGCACGCCATCGGGGCCAGCCTCCATGGCCAGGGACTTGGTCAAGCCGACCACCGCCCACTTCGACGCCGCATAGGGGGTTCGCAAGGGATAACCCATGATCCCGGCGCTGGATGCCAGATTGATCACGGCGCCGCCGCCGGCCGCTTTCATCAGCGGCAAGGCGCGCTTTAGGCAGTGGAACATGCCGACCACATTGACATCGAGGGTGCGCCGCCAATCGTCGCCGGTCATCGATTCCAGGGTTCCCGTCGGACCGGCGATGCCGGCGTTGTTAATCAGGATATCGAGACCGCCCATGTCCGCCTCCGCGGCGTCGAACATGGCGTCCACGGCGTTGGCGTCGGACACGTCTGCGAGGTGTACGCCGAGCCCAGGGCGCTCATTTGCAAATTTTTCGAGGGCATCGGCGTTGACGTCGCAGACATGGACTTGGGCGCCGCCGTCGAGAAAGCCGTCCGCGATGGCGCGGCCGATGCCGTCGGCGGCGGCAGTCACGATGACCCGTTTCCCTTCAACTTGCATGGCGGCGCTCCCCGATCTGGTCCGGTGCAGGTGATCTTGGCCAATTTTCGGAAGTCCGGCAAGCACCGGAAACATGGCTCACACCGCCGATGCCCGCCTTAGCTTTCCCCGTCCATCTTCGGCAGCGGCGGCGGTTCACAAGGTGGCGGATTGTGGTCAAAGCGCAAGTCATCCTTGCTGATCAACGTCAGTTGATTGGGTGCGAATTTACCGAAGTAAGTCTCCATCCGATCCATTGTTCTGTCGGCGGCGCGTTCCAACTCGTCCTCGCTTGCCATTCTTTTGTTCGGGTGCATGAGATTGAAAACCAGATTGATGACTTCCTTCAAGCGCGGCTCATTGCGGCAAGCCATGGTGTGTTGATTCCAGTCGGCGACGTGAAAAATGGATTGATAGAGTATGCGCGCCCGCTCACCGCCACTGGGCGTTATGGACCAGACCATAAACGGCATGGCCACTTCCAATGGGTAAATGCTTTCCGGTTCAGCATTCGCGTCGACTTCGCCGTGAGCCTCGGTATCTGCGTCATGCGCCGCATCAGATGCCGGGCCGGGCGCCGCCTTTAACGCGCTGATTTCATCCTCTTCATCCAAAAAGCGGTCATCACCAAGAAACATCACGCCTACGGTGGTTGAAAAGGCGATGACGAAGATGGCGGCCAAGCCGGCGGCGGCCAGGCGCAATTCCCGGCGTTTCTTGGCGGCGCGTTTGCGGCGGCGGTCGCCGCCCACCGTTTGCCTCCTAGCCGCCTCAATACGGTCGCGTTTGATGCCGCGGAGGAAGTCGGTCACCGCCTGTTTAGCAGCGTCCAACTCGGTCGTCTGCGAAATGAGGGCGTCCAGTTCAGCCGTGAGACGGGCAGTTTCAACTTCGTCGCCGACACGCACGAGCAGCTTCTCGATCACCACGATGACGCAATTTCTCAGACGGGCGTCACCATCGGCCTGGGTGACCAGGTTGATGAGTCCCTGCTCGGGATGCTCGAAGATTCGCTCCCAGTCGGCGCCGCCGTCGGAAGATTGCGGCCTGGATTGATCATCAAATGGCGACAAGGGAAAAAGTCCTGAGATGCGCTACGGTTGTGGTACGGTAAACTTCCAGTGACCATACGATGGTATGCATGAATTTGCCACAGGTTTATTGCCGCTTGCGCGGAACCGCGTACGGCTGCGATCCGTTTGTCTCAAATGTTACTCGCAGACAATGACGGGAATCCACGAGCGGCCGCTTCCGAGGGTGATGACAAATTTTAGCTTGCCGAACCGCGGGCGTACTGTTTTGGCAATGTTTTCGCTCATGAATTCCAAATCGGCCCGTTCCGCTGGCGTCGTCTGTGGATGGAGTTGGCTCAAGGCTGAAATCAGGACATCTCTTAGCCAGGGCATGGACTTACAGATCGACGATTGTTGGGACAGACTCCTGATCTCGACGACAGGTGCGTAGTAGAGGCGCTTCTTTTTTCCTTTTGAGTTGGTAATCGACCAAACCAGGGGCTGGAGACTGACTGACTTCGGGAACTCGGCCTCGGGTTCCGGTTCCTCAGTGGCGTCCGACTCAATTTTGGTTTCGGAATCAGATCCCGATTTGTTTTTCAGCGCACTTATTTCAGCCGCTTCATCCGGTGAGCGAGCGGCTTCTTCCCAATCGCCATACAACATGGCGCCGATCACGCCCAATCCAGCACCGCACAGGATGATTGCCGCACATATAGCCATGACCACCGGATCGCGGGCGTTATCAGCCAGGGTTTTCTTACGCTTTCGCTTGCGCCGCCGGTCGCCGCCCGTTTCCTTGGCGGCCTTTTCCGCCAGATAGGCCTTAGCCTGCGCGATCCGGTCTTGTTTGATCTCGCGGAGAAGACTGCTCACGGAAGCCTTGGCGGTCTCTATATCTTCACCGGCTGTAGCCAGGACTGAGTCCAAATGCGTCGTTAAACGCTCAACCTCCGGCTGGTCGTTGTCTCGGGTAAACAGATCCCGGATGACCACGCCGGCGCATTGTCTAAGGAATTCTTTTGATTTGGCCTGAACAATAAGCGGGATGAGACCCGTCTCCGGATCTTCGAAAACCGCTCCCCAGTCTGTCGTTCCGTCGGCAAACTTGGGCCACGAGGATTTAGCAAAGTCTGCCACGGTATCTCCGCGTCGGTTTATGAGAACTTGAACCGTTTACATACGATATTATGCCACGATTCACTGTGTCGCCCATCACAAGCCTTAGACATAGTATGGTGAGCGTTGCAGACCCGCATCAACCCTCTTGTCTTTTGATTTCCGGAACGGCGCTGATATCGCTGGTCCACGCCTGCGCCGAGCGGCACCAAAACTGTTTGGTCGGGTGCAGCTCGTCGCGTTGACGGATGGTTCCGACACGGATGCCGACAGCCTTGGGCGGATCGTCCGTGGAGCCGGAGTAGATCGGCGAACCACAGGTCGGGCAGAAAATCTGCGCGCGGTGGTTTCCGCTTTCCGCCACCTTGACATAGGTCGTCGGCTCGCCGCTGAGCAGCTTGAACGATCCATCCTCTGCGAAAGCGACGGACCGGTATGCCGAGCCCGATAAAGCCTGGCAGTCCGTGCAATGGCAAATCAAGACGTGATCCGGATCGATTTCCGCCTCGTAAGTGATGGCGCCGCAATGGCACCCGCCGTCAATTTTCATGCGCCCCTCCGTTTCAACTATATTAGTGTTCATTTTGTGAACACAAGAGCTTTTCCGGCAGTCACCGCGATGGTCTTGCCCTGTCCGAGCGAGGCTGGTAAACCCCGCATGCCATTATACACAGATGTTGAGGAGCCCTCCCATGCCGTTCGATGATTGCCGCGTCGCCGACCCCGAACTCGCCGATTGGGGCCGTAAGGAAATCGCCATTGCCGAAACCGAAATGCCCGGCCTGATGGCGTTGCGCGACGAGTACGGCTCGTCTCAACCGCTAGAGGGCGCGCGCATCGCCGGCTGTCTGCATATGACCATCCAGACCGCGGTTTTGATCGAAACCCTGACCGCCTTGGGCGCCACCGTGCGTTGGTCGAGCTGCAACATCTTCTCGACCCAGGACCAGGCCGCCGCCGCCATCGCCGCGACCGAGGTTCCCGTATTCGCCTGGAAGGGCGAAACCGAGGACGAGTTCAACTGGTGCATTGATCAAACCATTACCGGCCCCGACGGGTGGACCCCCAACATGATCCTGGATGATGGCGGCGATCTGACCAAGCTGATGCACGATGACCATCAGGACATAATGAAGGACGTTCGCGGCCTGTCGGAAGAAACCACCACCGGCGTCCACCGCCTCAATGAGATGGAGCGCGACGGAACGCTTTTGGTGCCGGCTATCAACGTCAACGATTCTGTGACCAAGTCGAAATTCGACAACAAATACGGCTGCCGCGAAAGCCTGGTTGATTCCATCCGCCGCGCCACAGACGTCATGCTGGCCGGCAAGGTTGCCGCCGTCGCCGGGTTCGGTGATGTCGGCAAGGGCTCGGCCGAGAGCCTGCGTAACGGCGGCTGCCGGGTGCTGGTCACCGAAGCCGACCCGATCTGCGCCCTGCAAGCGGCCATGGAGGGCTTCGAGGTTGTCACCATGGAAGAAGCGGCGACCCGCGCCGATGTGTTCGTCACGGCGACGGGCAACATCGACGTCATCACCTTGGATCACATGCGGGCCATGAAGGACCGGGCCATCGTCTGCAACATCGGCCACTTCGACTCGGAAATTCAGATCGAGTCCCTGCGCAACTTGAAATGGGACAACATCAAGCCCCAGGTCGACGAGGTCGAGTTCGCCGACGGCAAGCGCATCATCATCCTCGCCGAAGGCCGGTTGGTCAATTTGGGTTGCGCCACCGGCCACCCCAGCTTCGTCATGTCGGCCAGCTTCACCAACCAGGTGCTGGCGCAACTTGAGCTATGGAACAACTCGGGCGACTACGAGAAAAAGGTTTATGTCCTGCCCAAGCACCTGGACGAGAAAGTTGCCGCCCTGCACCTCGATAAGCTCGGCGTTACCCTGACCAAGTTGAACCAGGCGCAGGCCGAATACATCGGCGTCACCGTCGACGGCCCCCACAAGCCGGATACGTATCGGTACTAGGATTCACGTCAACATCAAAAAACGTTTACGGCGGGCCTTGGTCGGTGACAGACTGAGGCCCGTTTTATTTTGCCTGGAGGTTTGCCATGTGCCGCTGGCTGGCTTACGCGGGTCCGCCGCTTCATCTCGATAGCCTGATCGTGCGTCCGGAAAATTCCCTGATCGACCAGAGCCGCGACGCCCATGAAGCCAAGAGCGCCATCAACGCCGACGGCTTCGGCATTGGCTGGTACGGTAGCCGCGAGCACCCCGGCCTGTTCCGCGACGTGTTTCCCGCCTGGAACGACGAAAACCTGCGAAACGTCTGTGAACAGATCCAGGCGCGACTGTTTTTCGGCCACGTTCGCGCCTCAACCGGCGCCGGCATCCACCGCGCCAACTGCCATCCGTTCCGCCACGGCTCGTGGCTGTTCATGCACAACGGCCAGATCGGCGGGTTTGATCGCATTCGACGCGAGTTGGTCATGTCCATCGCACCGGAATACTTCTCGTGCCTTGAAGGAACCACGGACAGTGAAGTGTTTTTCTATCTGGCGCTGTCCAACGGCCTCAAGGAGGACCCGGAAACCGCCTTGGCCGTCACCATTGCGCAAATCTTAAACGCCATGCAGTCGGCCGGCGTCAAAGCGCCGTTCCGGATGACGGCGGCGATTAGCGACGGTAACAGCGTCTATGGGCTGCGATACGCCAGCGACGATAAACCGCCCAGCCTTTACTACGCCTGTGGCGTGCAGCCCCACGATCATGACGGTGATACCATCGTCGATACGGGTACGGCCTGCCTGATTGTGTCCGAGCCGCTTGACGAATCCGCCGAGCAATGGGTCGCCGTGGAGGCCGATCACCTGCTTATTGCCGCCGATGGCGGCATCTCTACGACCCCGTTCAATTTGGCCGGTTAGGCGGCCACCCTTGCCGCCGGGGACTCGCGGCGGGTAATCTGGCGCCGTGCCAATTGAATTGAGCCATATTGATCCGGTCCAGATCGCCGCCACGGTCGCCGTCGCCGCGGCCGTGCTCGCCATCGTGCTGTTATTGTCCCTGATGAGCACACGTACGCGCCTACGCGAAGGCGAAGACGAGCGTCAGCGGCTCGAGGCGTTGGCGGTCAAGGCCAAAGAGATACTCGCGGCGGCACCGGATGGTTTGTTCCTGTGGGATCATACGCTCGGCGGCATCACGTGTTCGCGGCGCTTGGCCCAATTGTTGAACCTGGAAGCAGGAACCAATGCGCGTTACGACGATATCCGTGCCTGCTTTGGCGGGGAATCGCTAACCAATCTGGAACGCGCCGTTTCCGCGCTTAGGGGTCGCGGCACACCCTTCGATCTTAAACTGAGTACCGGCGAGCGGACCATCCAGGCGATCGGAACCCGCGCCGAGTCGGAAACCGGCGACCCCATGGCCGATATGGTTTGGATGCGCGATGTATCGGGCGCCATGGACGGCAGCCAGCCGGTCGCCGGCAGCGCCAAGACAGCCAATACTTCCGGCCTCGACGACCGCCACCTGACGGCATTGCTCGACGCCATGCCGCTGCCCATCTGGCTGCGTGATTCGAAACTCGCCTTGGCCTTCACAAATCAGGCCGCCAGCGGCCAGATCGAAGACCGTATTGAGTTGGCGGAACTTGCCCGCTCCGATGGCGCGCCATCAACGGAACGCAGGCTCCTGGATGCCAGCGGCTCACCCCGCCTAATGGACATTACCGAAGTTCCGCTGGGTATCCGCGGCGACGAGACCAAGGCCAAAGGCGGCACCTTGGGCTTTGCCATCGACCGATCAGAAAATGAGACCATGGATGGCGAGCGCAAACGCGAACAGGCAACCTACAATGCGGTGTTGGACTCGCTACGCACCGCAGTGGCTATTTTCGACGTCGATAGAAACTTGGAGTTTTTCAATCCGGCCTATGCGGAACTGTGGGACCTGGATGCCGACTGGCTTCGGACGCGACCCGGAATCAACGATATCCTTGAAAAATTGCGCGAGACACGGCGCCTGCCCGAGGTGACGGATTTTCGCGAGTTCAAGTCCCGGCAATTGGCGCAGTTTGCCATTCTTACCGATCCCGTAGACGAAATGATGCACCTGCCTGACGGCAACACCATTCGGGCGGTGACCGCGCCCCACGGTGACGGCGGCTTGGTGTTCACCTACGAGGACATTTCCGAACGTCTTGATCTCGAGCGATCCATGAAATCGCTAGGCGCTGTGCAGCGCGAAACCCTCGACAACCTGCACGAAGGCGTTGCCGTGTTCGGCGGCGACGGCCGGTTGAAACTTTTCAATCCGGTATTCGCCGAGCTGTGGGGCTTGGATACAGTGGACCTGGACGATGAACCGCATGTCGGCGAGGTGGTGGACCGCACCCGCCCGCTAGTGCCGCCGCCGGATAACGAGGATAGCTGGAGCGACGATGCCTGGATGATTCGCAAGGATTTGGTCGCCGCGCGCTTGCTTTCCCGGGCGCCTAAAACCGGCCGCATCACCCTGGCTAACGATTCCTTCATCGATTACGCCAATGTGCCGCTGCCCGATGGCGCCGTACTGCTCAGCTACATGGACGTCACCGACAGCGCCAAGGTTGAAAACGCGCTTCGTCAGCGGGCCGAAGCCTTACAGGAAGCGGATCGCTTGAAATCAGAATTCATTGCCAGCGTCGCCCAGGAAACTCGCACGCCGCTCAACACGGTCATCGGCTTCGCCGATATGTTGGGCCAGGAATACTTCGGCGAGTTGAATCCCCGTCAAACGGAGTATGCCAAAGGCATTCTCGATACGTCGCGTAGTCTGATGGCGGTCATTGCCGACATCCTGGACTTGGCCTCCATTGAGGCCGGCCGCATGGAGTTGAACCGCGACAGCATCGATATCCACGGTCTGCTGGTTTCCGCCCTCAGCCTTGTCCAGGAGCGGAGTCGCGGCAAGGACCTGCGGGTGGAGTTCGACTGCCCCACGGATATTGGCTGGATGACCGCTGACGACAAGCGCCTCAAGCAGGTCCTGTTTCACCTGCTGTCCAACGCCATTACCTTCACGCCGCCGCGCGGAACTGTCCGACTGGAAGCGCACCGCGACGGCGGCGACATTGTCATCGCCGTCTCCGATACGGGGGTCGGCATTCCGCAGGCTGACCGCGAACGGTTATTCCGACCATTCGAAAAGGGCGCCGCCGCCAACAGCAACGACGGCGGAAGTTCACAGGACGCCAAGACCGACGGCCCCGGCCTGGGCCTGACCCTGGTGCGTAATTTCGTCGAAATGCACGGCGGCGAGGTTGAGGTGAAATCTGCCTCCGGACGCGGCACAACGGTCATTTGCCGGCTGTCGCAACAAGACACGGAGCCCAGTGGATAAGTTCCAGCATGCGCATCCGCATAATCCTCATGGCTGCTCTCATATTTGGATCCATGTGGCCGGGCCAGGGAAATGCCGGTGCGGACAGCGAAACTTGCGCCGACGCCCAGGTCCCACCGCAAACGCGGATTGACGCCTGCACCCGGCTGGTTCTGTCGCAAATGTGGGAGGGGAACGATCTCGCCGCGATTTTCCACAACCGGGGCCAGGCTTACTACAACCAGGGACGGTTCGATTGGGCGATCCGTGATTTTGACCTCGCCATCGATCTGGCGCCGGAAAATGCCCGCCTATTCATTGACCGGGGCAGTGCCTATGACGACAAGGGTCAATTCCAGCGGGCGATCCGGAGTTACGACCGGGCCATAGCTCTCGACCCGGCGCATGCCCTGGCCTACATCAACCGCGGCTGGGCCTATGAAAAGCTAGGCGAAAATGAGCAGGCGTTGCGGGATTACCGAAAAGCCCATGCGCTGGGCAATCGCCTGCAATGGCTGATAGATAGACTTGAGCTATTCGGTGAAACGCAATGATGCGGAAGCTAGGTTGAACTAGTCGAACATGGCGTCGATGTCGGACTGGTCCATGGTCGCAACCTCTACTTCCTCGACGCCGAAATCTCCGTTGATAATGGCGCTGGCCTTGTCCATGCGCCGCTGAATTTCCCGCGTCGTCGTCGCGACAATCTCGCGCAGCGCTTCCGGCTCATTTGCCCGGGCAACGGTTTCGATTTCCATGATACCTTTTTGCACCATATCGTCGATCTCGGTCGTCACCTGGTCAAAAGCGCTGCGGTATTCATCGGGAGCGTGATCGTAGGCGAAAATGGCGAGTTCCTTGTCGGAGAACACGCTGTCGCGGAAGTGGTCTTTGTAGCACCGCGGCTCCCACATCTTTGCCTCCTCCAGGCAGTCCGGCATGTCGGCGACCAAATCCAACATCATGATGACTTCATTGAAGTGATTGAGGTAGTCGGTGGCCAGCAACGTTTGATCATTGATGTTGGTGCCGCGCGCCAACAGCTTATAGGTGCCGGTATAGCTGAACCTGATTTCACCCATCGCGTCCACCAGGCAACCACAATCCAGGCGTGAACCCCCCTGGGTCCGCCCTTGGCTGCATACAATAATATTAAATCAGGTTGGCGTGAGAAAGTCCAGCCGCCGAGTATGGTCACTTGCCCTTGATGACCGCGGAAAGCGCATCCATAAAGCGCTCGATCTCGTTTTCCGTGTTGTAATAGTGCACCGAGGCCCGGACGACCGACTCGAGGTCGCGGCGCTGCATATCGAGGCGGGTGGAGAAAATCGTCGAATCTGTCACATTGATGGCGTGTTCGGCGAGCCCGTGGCGAATTTCGGGCGATGTGCGGCCATCAACGGTAAAGGTAACGATGCCGCAGGTCTCGGCGCCCAAATCACGCACCGTTACGCCCGGTGTAGCAGCCAATTGGCCGCGCAGGGTATCAGCCAGATGGTTGACCCGCTCATGGATGGCGTCTAATCCCCATTCAAGGGCATAGCGGATCGCCTCATCCAGGCCGACCAGGGCGGCGATGTTGAACTCCCAATTCTCAAAGCGCCGCGCGTCCGGCCGCAGCTCATAGGTGTCCGGCGTTGTCCAACGGGCCGCGTGGTTATCCAAAAACGGCGGCTCGAAGCGGTTCATGACCTCGCCGCCAATATAAAGAAATCCGGTGCCTCTCGGCCCACGCAGATACTTGCGCCCCGTCACTGTGAGAATGTCGCAGCCGATGGCATCCACATCCATGGGCATCTGCCCCACCGACTGGCAGGCATCAAGCAAGTAGGGAATGCCGGCGTTGCGGGCCACACGGCCGATCTCAGCAGCTGGATTGACCAACCCGCCGTTGGTCGGCACATGGGTCACGGAAATCAATTTGACGCGGTCGTCGATCATGTTCTCCAGGGCAGCGACGGACAGCTGGCCGGTCTCGTCACTGGGCACCACCTCGACAACGCAGCCGGTCTTTTTCGCCGTCTGCAGGTAGGCGATGTAGTTGCTGGAATACTCCGCTTCCGCCGTCAGGATCCGGTCGCCGGGCTCGAAGGTGGCGGATAAGCCGTAAAACGCCTGACACCAGGCAACCGTGGCGTTTTCCACGACGGCCACCTCATGGCGATTGCAATTGATCAGTTGGGCGATGGAATCGTAGAGGGCCGTCACCTCGTTGCTCGATTCGCCGACCCGCTCCGCCGCCTCGTAGCCGCCGATCATCGCTTCCAGGTCCGTATGCCCCTTCACCGCGTCGATGACCCGGGCCGGCATCAGGGCGGCGCCCGCGTTATTGAAGTGAAGCACTTTTTCGCAACCGGGCGTCTCGGCCCGGGCTTTATCGATATCAATGGGCATGGCGCGATACTTCCTCGGTCGGCTTCGGCTTTATTGGCATGGTAGGGCTGCGTAGTAGGCGGCAATGTCGCCCATATCACGCTCAGATACCATTCCCATCTGGCGAGTCATAATCCGGTGATGGCGGTCGATCTCCAGGGTCCAGTCGATGACCCCACCGGCGGAACGAAAGAATGCCTGCAATTGGTTTAGCAAGTAGAGGCGGTTTTGTCCGGCGAGCTTAGGTGCCCGCGAATAATTGCCGCGGCCTTCATGGTTATGGCAAGCGGCGCAGCGGTTGACGATGAGGGGAACTCTGGCCGGCATGTTGGCGCGGCTGTCGCGGCAAGCTTGGGCGGCGAAGAACGTGGCGAAGTCGGCAATTTCCCGGTCTGTCAGGGCAATCACCAGCTGGTCCATGATCGCGTGGTGGCGAAACTCTTTGGTTGGTGAAACCCCACGGCCCTGGCCCGAGCGTCGAAATGCGTACATCTGGTGGGCCAGATATGCCCGGCTTTGCCCCGCCAGGATCGGAATTGACGGGTATTTTATGGCGTCGCCGGCATTGTGGCACTCGAGGCAGGGCGCCGCCTTGCGCTTGCCTGCGGCAGCATCGCCCTCCCCAGCCCGAACCGGATTGGCAAGAGCCAGAATCATGGCAGTAAGAAAAAATATGCGATAGGACATATGAGACGACCAGCCTTGGATTGGCGGGGAATATCGGCATAAGGGCGGGTGTTGGCAACTCCTTTTCCCATCGCCGAGCATCAGGCTTGCCGGTTGCCCGCTTGGCGGATAAAAGAGCCCCCACATGCAGGATTCAGATCACGCCGTCATGGATTTCGACCTGCCCAATGAAGCGGCCACGGCTGAGCTTGCCGAGCGGTTGGCAGGGGTTAGCGGACAGCGCGATGTGCTCGCCCTGATCGGCGACCTGGGTACCGGCAAGACCAGCTTTGCCCGCGCCTTCGTCCGCGCCGCGGGCGGTGGCGACGAAGAAGTTCCCAGCCCCACCTTCACCCTGCTGCAAACTTACGAAAACGGACCGGTTCCGGTTTTCCATTTTGACCTCTACCGCCTCAAGGACCCGGACGAAGCCTTGGAACTGGGTATCGAAGACGCTTTCGCCGACGGCATCACGCTAATCGAATGGCCGGACCGCCTAGGCGCCTTGCTGCCGCCCGATCGGCTTGACGTTACGTTTTCGCAGGGCGCCGGCCCTGATGCCCGCCATGCCCGCATCCAGGGCCATGGCTATTGGCGGGCCCGGGTCAGCGACGGTCTCATCGGCGGTATCCATAACCATGTCTGAGCGGCAAGAGCTCATGGACGATTTCCTGGCCGCGAACGGCTGGGCCGATGCCGTGCAGCACCCTCTGACCGCCGACGCCTCCAACCGGTGTTACATTCGCCTCGCCCGAAACAACCATCGCGTTCTGCTCATGAATGCGCCGCCGCCCACGGAAGATGTCCGCCCGTTCGTCAGCATCGCCCGCCACCTGCGCGGTCTCGGCCTGAGCGCACCGGAAATTCTGGCCGAAGACCCGGACGGCGGCTTCCTTCTGCTGGAGGATTTCGGCGATGATACTTATACCCGGCTGCTCGCCGAGCATCCGGAAAGCGAGCGAGCCCTCTATGAACTGGCCGTCGACGTGCTCATTGATTTGCACCACCGGCCGCCGGACGAGGCCATTCCCCCGGGGCTAATCGCCTACGATGGCCCGCTCCTGCTGGAAAAAGCCCACCTTCTCACCGACTGGTACCTGCCGGCCATGACCGGCGGCGAGACGGTCCCTGCCGTGCGTGCTGATTTTGACGCCGCCTGGGCGAACGGATTTGCCGCTGTCGAGGCACAGCCGCAGACCCTGGTGCTGCGCGACTACCATGTCGACAACCTGATGCGGCTGGACGGTCGCCAGGGCGTCGCCGCCTGTGGCCTGCTGGATTTCCAGGACGCCGTTAGCGGCGCTTCGGCCTACGACCTGATGTCGCTGCTGGAAGATGCCCGCCGCGACCTGGGCGATGGTCTCAAGCAGGCCATGCTGGAGCGGTACTTTGCCGGGTTTTCCCATTTGGCTAACTCGGGGCCGGCGCGCGATGCTTTCATGACCGCCTTCGCCGTCCTCTCGGCGCAACGCCATGCCCGGGTTATCGGCCTGTTCGTCCGGCTTAACGTGAGCGACGCCAAGCCGGCCTATTTGCAGCACCTTCCCCGGCTTTGGCGCCTGCTGGAGCAGAGCCTGAACGAACCCGTGCTGGCGTCGCTTCGCCAATGGTTCAATGAGCACTTCCCGCCGCACTTGCGGGGTATCCCAGCGATGCCGGAGGCCAACTGATGAGTAACGCACCGACCCATGCCATGATCCTGGCGGCGGGCCTGGGTACGCGCATGAAGCCGATCACCGACGATCGGCCCAAACCGATGATTGAAGTCGCCGGCCGCACACTGATCGACCGCGCCATCGACCGCCTGGAAGAGGCCGGGGTTACCAACATCGTCGTTAACCTGCATCATTTCGCCGATCAACTGGAAAACCACCTCAAGGCGCGACCGGCGTCGAACATCATTTTCTCACCGGAACCGGAACTGCTGGAGACCGGCGGCGGCGTCGTCAAAGCGCTGCCGCTGCTCGGCTCTGAGCCGTTCTATGTCATTAACAGCGATGCGCTTTGGCTCAATGGACCCATCAACACTTTCGAGCGCATGGCCGAGATTTGGGACGCCGACGCTATGGACGGCCTGCTGCTCCTGCATTCCACCGTCGATGCCTATGGTTACCGGGGGCGCGGCGATTTTTGCGCTGGCGCTGATGGGAAATTGACCCGCCGTCCGAAGATGGAAGTCTCGCCGTGGATGTTCGCCGGCATCCAGATTTTTCATCCGCGCCTGTTCGAGGGTGCACCCGAAGGTGCGTTTTCCCTTAACCGGCTCTACGATCAGGCCTTGGAGGCGGAGCGGCTGTACGGCATTATCCACGATGGCGAGTGGTTCCATGTCGGAACACCCGCCGGACTGGAAGAGGCGGAAACCTACCTGAACACCCGTTTCGCCACGGTCAAACACAGATAACCAACGAGGGCCAATATCCGGCGTGCCTTCCGTTTACACCATCCCGGCGGGAACGCCCTTTGTCGATGCCCTGGCCGCCGGCATCCTTGCGCGACGCGGCGATGATCCGGCCGACTTGGCCCGCTTCACCATCCTGCTGCCGACCCGGCGCGCGTGCCGTAGCCTGCGCGAGGCATTCCTGCGCCAAGGCGGCGGCGCGCCGATGCTGCTGCCGCGCATGTCGCCCATCGGCGAGGTTGATGAGGACGAACTGTTGCTCACGGGCGGAACCGGCGACCTCCTGTCAGACGGCACGCTCGCCGATGATCTGCCGCCGGCCATCTCCGGCCTACGCCGGCAACTCCTGCTCACCCGTTTGGTCATGGCCGGCCGCGACACCACCCCGGACCAGGCCGCCGGCCTGGCCCTGGAACTGGGCCGCCTGCTCGATCAGGCACATACGGAACGGGTCGGTTTCGATAATCTCGCCGACCTGGTCCCGGACGACTTCGCCGCCCATTGGCAGGTGACGCTGGAATTCCTCACCATCCTGACCGATCAATGGCCAAAAATTTTGCAGGATGAAGGCGTCATTGACCACGCCGAGCATCGCAACCGCTTGCTCGAAGCCCAGGCCCAGGCATGGACCGAATCGCCACCAGCCGGACCGATTATCGCCGCCGGCTCGACCGGCAGCATTCCCGCGACGGCGGACCTGCTGCAAGCAGTCGCGGGCCTGGCGCAAGGGAGCCTTGTCCTGCCGGGCCTCGATCTTGGCGCGGCGGATGATGCTTGGCGCGATTTGGGCCCGCATCATCCGCAGTACGGCATGGCCAGATTGATCGAGCACTTGGGCGTCGCCCGGAGTGATGTCGAAACTTGGCCGGCGCCCGGCATGGAAGTACGTAATCCCGACCGGGCTCGATTGATTAATTCCTCCCTCGTTCCCGCTGCCGCCCAATCACCGGAAGCCGGCGACACCAGCGACGCATTGGATGGTTTGGTCCGCGTCGATTGCCCCAGCCCCCAGGAGGAGGCGTTGGCAATCGCGCTGATTATGCGCCAGACCTTGGAGCAACCAGGCCGAACGGCGGCCCTGATCACGCCGGACCGCGCCCTGGCCCGGCGGGTAACAGTTGAACTCCGCCGCTGGAGTATCGAGATCGACGACTCCGCCGGCATTCCCATGGCGCAGACACCGCCCGGCGCATTCCTCCGGCTGACCGCACGCATGGTGGCGGAAACCTTTGCGCCGGTCCCTTTGCTGGCTGCCCTCAAGCATCCCCTGGCATCATGCAGCATGGCGACGGCGCAGTTTCGCGGTCAGGTCCGGGAACTGGAAATGGCTGTCTTGCGCGGCCCCCGGCCCGAGGCCGGACTGGACGGACTGGCGCTGCCCCTGGACGACGAGCATCATGGCCTCAAAGACCTGTTTGCCGCGTTGCACCAGGCCTCGGATGAGTTCTCAGCTGTGCTGGGCCAGGGTGAAGCTGACCTCCAAGCGATTGTCGCCGCCCACATCCGTATGACCGAAGCCCTGGCCGCCGGCAACGAGGAAACGGGCGCGGAACGGCTGTGGGCCGGGGAGGCCGGGGAGGCCGTGGCCGGATTCATAGCTGAACTCATGGAGGCGGCGCCGGCCCTGGGATCGATAGCGCCCTGGGCCTACCCGGAATTGCTCGATTCGCTACTCGCTGGTCGGCCGGTGCGGCCGCGCCACGGCCGCCACCCACGGCTCAATATCTGGGGCCTGTTGGAAGCCCGCCTGCAACATGCCGACGTGATGATCCTGGGCGGACTCAACGAAGGCACATGGCCGCCGGAAACCGCCACCGGCCCGTGGATGAGTCGCCCCATGCTGAAGGATTTTGGCCTGCCCTTGCCTGAACGCCGCATCGGCCTCACCGCCCACGATTTCACCCAATGCGCCTCGGCGCCCGAAGTCATCCTGACCCGCGCCGCCCGGGTCGACGGCACGCCGACGGTGCCGAGCCGCTGGCTCAGGCGGTTGGATAACTTGCTCGAGCGTATGGGCCAAACCGATGCCTTGGCGGCGGCGGACTCTTGGCTCGAATGGGCGGCGCTGCTGGATGAGCCCAGCGAATCGAGGCGTGTGGCACCGCCGCACCCCATGCCGCCGGTCGAGGCCCGGCCGCGCGAATTGTCCGTCACCCGCATCGAGACCTGGATACGTGACCCCTACGCCATCTACGCCGGCAAAATTCTCGACTTGTACTCGCTTGATCCCATTGACGCTGATCCCGGCGCGGCGGATCGGGGGTCCATCATTCACGACGCCCTCGATAAGTTCATTGAGGTTTTCCCGGACGCCCTGCCCGATGACGCGGTGCGCCAGTTGGTGGAGATTGGCCGCGGCGTATTCGATACGCATTTGTCACGGCCCGGAGTGCGCGCCTTCTGGTGGCCGCGTTTTGAGCGCATCGCGGACTGGTTCATCGCTTACGAGCGAGAACGCCGGGCCGCGGGATTCCACACAGCCGCCGCCGAGGTTAAAGGAGAGATGGAGGTTGCCGGTTTGGCCGGGCCGTTCAACTTGACCGCCCGCGCCGACCGCATCGACCACCGCGCCGATGTTGGGTTAGCGATCATGGATTATAAAACCGGTCAAACGCCAACAGCCAAGCAAGTGGCGGCGGGCCTGGCGCCGCAATTGCCCCTGGAAGCCGCCATGGCTGAGGCCGGTCGGTTCCCGGGCGTCGATGCCGGCGAGGTCGCGAACCTCGTCTATCTGCGCCTGTCCGGCGGCCGCGTCGCCGGCGAGGAAAAGGTGCTAAAACTGGATGTGGCCGAGACAATTGAGAAAGCCGTCCTCGGCCTGGGCCGATTGGTGCACAAATTCGACGACGCCAAAACACCCTACCTGTCACAACCCCGGCCCAAGTTCCTGAATATCTACGGCGATTACGATCATCTGGCGCGTGTCGGCGAATGGCGCGTGGGCGGGAGTAAACGGTCATGAGCAGGACCACCGGCACCGGCCCCCAAGTCGTCGCTGCTGACCCGAACCAATCGGTTTGGGTCTCGGCAAATGCCGGCACCGGTAAGACACGGGTTCTCATCGACCGTATTTCGCGCCTGCTCCTGGCCGGCACGCCACCGGGCAGAATTCTCTGCCTGACTTTCACCAAGGCCGCCGCCGCTGAAATGGATAACCGACTCAGTGACCGCCTCGGACATTGGTCCGCCATGGATGACGGAGACCTGAACAATGCCCTGGCCGCCATGCTGGGGCGGTCGCCCTCCGGGGATGAGCACGCGGCGGCCCGACGGCTATTTGCCGAGACCATTGAGGCGCCGGAGGGGCTACGCATCCGCACCATCCATTCCTTTTGTGAATCCCTGCTCGGGCGTTTCCCATTGGAAGCCGGCGTGTCGCCGCATTTCTCGGTGATCGACGAACGCACCGCCGCCGAATTGCGCGTCGAAGCCCGTAACCGGGTCCTGGCAGGCGCCTTCGAGGCCGGATCGTCCGGCATGCGCGATGCGCTTGGACATCTGGCCGGCTTGGTTGATGAAACCGGCTTTGGCGAAGCGGTCGACGAATTGGATCGGGGCCGGGGCCGCCTCAAGGAACTGATCGCCGCTCAGGGCGGCATCGATGGTCTGATTGCCGAGGGCCGCCGCGTCATGGGTATTGAGCCATACGATACGCGAGAAAGCATTCTAGCCGCCGCCTCGGCGGAGGGCGCTTTCGATCGCAACGGCCTCTCCGTTGCGGCGGAGGCCTTGGCCACGGGATCAAAAACCGACAAGGAGCGCGGGGAGATTCTCTCGGCCTGGTTGGCGGCGGAGGCGCCTGAACGCGCAACTTTCTTCACCACAACCTATCGCGGCCTGTTCCTGACCCAGAAGAACGAAGCCCGCGCGGCTGCCTCGGTCATCACCAAGAAGCTGGCTGAAAAACTCCCCGACGCCCAAGCTGCATTACTTACCGAGCAGGTCCGCGTCGTTGACGTCTTCGAGCGCCTTAAGGCGGTCAACGTCGCTGAAGCCACGCAGGCGCTTTTGACCATCGGCCACGCCCTCCTCAAAGCCTACGAGGACCTTAAGTCGTCTCGCGCGCTGATGGATTACGACGACCTGATCGGCAAGGCGCAGGATTTATTGCGGTCCGACGGCGGCGCATCATGGGTGCATTACAAGCTCGACGGCGGCATTGACCATATCCTGGTTGATGAGGCCCAGGACACAAGCCCGGAGCAATGGGAAGTCATCGCCTCCCTGGCCGGGGATTTCTTCGCCGGCGCCGGACGCCGCGAGGAAACCCAAGATGATCCTCGCACGGTGTTTGCCGTCGGCGACGAAAAACAATCAATCTACAGCTTCCAGGGCGCCGATCCGGCCCGTTTCGATTTTATGCGCGCCCGGTTTGCCGGGCAGGTGGCGGCACTGGGCGAGCGCTTACAGGAGGTCGAGCTGGCCACGTCGTACCGCTCAACCCAAGCCGTGCTGAGCGCCGTCGATGCGGTGTTTGGCCGCGATGAAACGGCGGACGGCCTGACCTGGGGGGATCGACCGATCCGCCATACCACGGCCCGGAACGGCCAAGGCGGCTTGGTCGAACTCTGGCCCCTGACGGAGCCCGAGACCGCGACCGAGGCGGATCCCTGGGATGCACCGCTGGATCAAATTTCCCTGCAAAGCCCGCAAGCGCAGTTGGCCGCGCGCATCGCCGGGCAGGTCTCAAACTGGATTAGTGATGGGGAAATTCTTCAATCGGCCGGCCGACCCATCCGTCCTGGCGACATTATGATCCTGGTGCGCACCCGGGGTGCTTTCGCCGAAGAAATGGTCCGCGCCCTCAAACGCGTCGGCGTACCCGTGGCCGGACGCGACCGTATGGTTTTGACGGATCACATCGCGATCATGGATTTAATGGCGCTCGGCCGCTTCGTGCTGCTGCCCGAGGATGACTTGAACACGGCGACAGTGCTCAAGGGACCACTTATCGAATTGGATGACGATGATCTGTTCGACTTGGCCTTTCAGCGCGCCGGCACCCTATGGGCGGCACTTCGCGCCAAGGCCGGCGGTGAGTCAAAATATCAGACCGCATTTGACAAGCTCTCGGTGCTGCTGGCCGGGGCCGATTATCAACCGCCCTACGAGTTCTATGCCGGACTGCTGGGCGGCGGCGGACTCGAAGCTCTGCTCGCCCATACCGGCGCCGAGGCCCGCGAGCCGGTGGATGAGTTCCTGTCGCTGGCGCTGCGATTCGAGCACGAGCACTCGCCGTCGCTGCAAGGCTTCATGCAGTGGATGGACGTCGGCGAAACCCAGGTCAAACGCGATCTCGAGCACGGCCTCGGCGAGGTCCGGGTAATGACCGTGCACGGCGCCAAGGGACTGCAGGCCAATGTGGTGTTTCTGGCCGACACCTGTTCCCTGCCGCGGCCGCAACATGGTCCAAAAATACACTGGCGGGACAGCGGTAGCGAGGGCGAGCCCGGCATCGTGCTGTGGCCCGCCTTCCGCGACAACGAGGAGGCGCTATGCCGTGAGTTGCGGGAACAAGCGCACGTTGAGGCCGAGCGGGAATACCGCCGCCTGCTCTATGTCGCCATGACCCGGGCCCGCGACCGCCTCTATGTCGCCGGCTGGGGCAGCGGCGACGCGCCGCCGGAAGGCTGCTGGTACGATATGGTCAGCAAGGCGCGCGATGATCGCTGGCAGGAGATTGACCTGGGAGACGGCCTGCTCGGTCATCGCCTGCCGACAAACCAGACCGGGACACCGGACAGCGCCTCCATTGAGTTGCCCCTGGAAGGCGGCGGCCTGGCACTGCCCGACTGGGCCAAGATCCGTGCCCCCGATGAGCCGACGCCGCCGCAGCCCCTGGCGCCGTCGCGGCCGTCCGGTGACGAGCCACCCGTGCGCTCCCCCATGATTGGCGACGATGGCGCCCGATTCAAACGCGGCACTCTCATACACCGCCTATTACAGACCTTGCCTGATTTGGAACCAAATATGCGCCGCGAAGCGGCGGCGCGTTTTTTGGCCCGGCCGGGCCATGATCTGTCACCGGATGCCCAACAAGCCATCGCCGAGGAGACCCTGGCTGTCTTGTCCGATTCGGCGTTGCAGTCGCTATTCGGGCCAAATAGCCAAGCCGAAGTCCCCATCGCCGGCGCCGTCGGTGAGTGGGTGATATCCGGTCAGGTGGATCGATTGGCGATCAGCGAGGACGTCGTCAGGGTCATTGATTTCAAAACCAACCGGCCGCCACCGGAGTCTGAATCCGGCGTGGCAAGCGTGTATCTCAGGCAGATGGCCGCTTACAGGGATTTGCTAAAACAGATCTATCCCGAGCGGCGCGTTGAGACCGTGTTGCTGTGGACCGACGGGCCGCGAGCCATGCGGCTGAGTGATGAAATTTTGGACTCGGCACAGTCTTGACGGAAGCCCGTCAGGTGCCTAGATTCAATTCCACAAATTCACTTAACCAACCCCCTCTGGAGCTGTCGTTTTCCAGCTAATCCATTGATAGGATTGAATAAATGCAGAAACAAGTGACCGACGATTCGTTTGACGCCGATGTCCTCAAGGCCGAGGGTCCGGTACTCGTGGATTTCTGGGCCGAATGGTGCGGCCCGTGCAAGCAGATCGCCCCGGCGCTTGAGGAAATGGCTACGGAAATGGATGGCCGTGTCACCATCGCCAAGGTCAACATCGACGATAACCCGGCAACGCCCAGCACCTACGGTGTTCGCGGTATCCCGACGCTGATGTTGTTCAAGGGCGGGGAAGTAGCGGCGACTAAGATCGGCGCCGTGGCCAAAAACCAATTGGTCGATTGGGTCGAAGAGAACCTATAACGCCGTTTTAATAAGCGCCTAAAAGAACCCCGCCTTTGGCGGGGTTTTATTTTACAGATTTTGAAAAACCGGAGAACAACTCATGCCTAAATTCATTTTTGCCTATCACGGCGGCAGAAAGCCCGAGAGTCCTGAGGAAGGGACCGAAATGATGGCCAAGTGGCATGCTTGGACCGACGGTCTTGGCGATGCCATGCTTGAGCCGAATAATCCGTTGGGCATGTCCAAAACCGTGAGCGCCGATGGTGTCTCAGACGATGGCGGGCCGAATCCCTTGTTGGGCTATTCGATCATCAAAGCCGACAGCATAGAGGCTGCCCTTGAATTCGCCGAGAGATCCCCGTTCCTCAACATGGCGGGCACAATTGAGGTCGCGGAATTGATGGAAATGCCGTCTTAGGCTTCGAAACTTGCGAGCGCCCTACCAACTATTGCGCAATTCCCGCAGTTTCAAAAATACCGTCTTCGGATCGACCTCCTCCGGCAAATCAGGAAAACTCTCGCGCAGCCGCGCGATCACGGTCGGGCTGTGCAGGCGGAAGAAGGCATTGATCTCCTTCTCCAGGGCCAGGGTCGAGACCATGGCGTTGTCCGTATCCTGGTCCGCGATTTCTGACAGCAGCGATTTGGCGCGGGCATTATCCGGCTCGCGGTCGAGGGTGAATTCCAGATTATTGGCAATGTAATCGTGGCCTGGGTAAATCAGCGTGCCGTCCGGCAGATCAGCCAATTGCGTGGCGAAGGTGTGGTAGAGCTCGTTGGGATGGCCGCCGTTATGACAGTTTCCCGCCCCGGCATTAAACAGCGTATCGCCGCAGAACAGCGACGGCTGGTCGGTGCGCGACAACAGGCAAACATGGCTCATGGTATGGCCCGGCGTGTCCAGGCTTTCCAGCTCGACCGTGTTGCCCACCTTGATGATATCTCCTGCGCCCAAACCCACGTCCATGCCCGGAATGCTGTTCCGCGCGTTCTCATGGGCCAGCAGCTTGGCCCCGGTGGCGGCGATAACGGCGCCGTTGCCGCCGGTATGATCGCCGTGCTCGTGGGTATTAAGCACCTGGGTAATGGTCCAACCCTTGTCCTTGGCGCGGCCCAAGCATTTCTCATGATCCAGCGGATCGACCGCCATGGCCTCGCCGGTTTCCGGACACGCGATTAGGTAGTTGAAGTTACGGTAGGCATTACCGGTCCAGATTTGCTCGACAATCATTTTACTCTCCTTGTACCGGGGCTAGCCTAGGCCGCGCTCTCGCTTGACGCTTCAAATTTTCGCAGTGTCGCTTCGACGTCGTAGGGATGCTCGTTCAAATCCCCCGGGTCCCACTCGCTGCGCGGCTCTTCGAAAAAATTGCCGCCGTAAACGTGGATCGCCCCACTCAAGCGCGGGATTGGATTGGTTACCGAATGGATGATGTCGGGGCCGAGGGGATGGGCCTCTTTCTCCATCATGGCAATCGCCCCGGCCGCCTCGATGCAGCCGTCGGCGTCATCGGGCAAGCGGCGCCAGAATATGTTGTCCTCACGTCCGGTGTACAAGCCGATCACTGCCCACATGTTGTGATTATGAGGCTTGAGGACCATCTGCGGTCCCCAGATTACATTGATGATGGTCAGCTCGTCCGTATTGTGGAGTTTATGGACGCCGCCGGCTGTCGGCTCGCCGAGGCCCGTGATCACCGCGGCCGGATCGGAAACCGCCCGGGCGACGACCTCGCGCACGGCCTTGTGGCTGGAATCCCCGGCCTGAGCGGCCTTGCAATCTTCCACAAATTGTTCCTGGTCAAACATGATTTCCCCCGCTTCGTTTGTCTGCCCGTTATGGTACGAAATGAGCCTCCGGCGGGCTAGCCGTTTTCACCGAGCACCCAACCGGCCAGATAGAGTGAGCCGGCGATCAGAACGCGCCCGGCCCCCGCCTCATCGCTGGTAATTTCGCCCAACGCCATGGCAACGTTGGAGACAGGCCGCGCGGTTATGCCCAGGCTCTCGGCCTGCGCCGCCAACTCCTCGGCGCTTTGCGAGGCTTCTTCGTCGGGAATGGCGACGGTGCGGAGCGACGTGACATGCGGTTTCAAATTAGCTAGGAACGGGCTGGCCTCCTTGGTCTTCAACATGCCCAGAATCAGGTGCAGGGGCCTCTCTTCTTCCGTCTCCAACCAGGCGGCAATAGCCGCGGCGGCGGCTTCGTTGTGACCGCCGTCGAGCCATAGTTCCAGATCCGGCCGCAGCAACCCGGCCAAGCCGCCTTGCGCCAGGTGTTGCAACCGGGCCGGCCACTGCGCTTCGGTAAGACCCTTGGCCAGCCCCGCTTGATCGACGGGAAAGTCGCGCAGCCGGTCGAGGGCGGCGACGGCGACGCCGGCGTTGCCGATTTGATGAACGCCGACCAGATTGGGCCGGGGCAACCGCTTCGATCCGCGCGGCCCTTCGTAGACAAGACCTTCACCGTCCGCCGCCACGGTCCAATCGCGGTCCTGCTCATAGAGGGCCACACCCATTCCATCGGCCCGGGCGCGGATGATTTCCGCCGCCTCCGGTTCCTGCCGGGCGAGGACGCAAACCACACCGGGTTTCAGGATGCCCGCCTTCTCGCCGGCGATTTCGGCCAGGGTATCGCCAAGGAACTGCTGGTGATCGATGGAGATCGGTGTAATCACCGTCAGCGCTGGGCGCTTGACCACATTGGTGGCATCCAGTCGGCCGCCCAGGCCGGTCTCCAGCAGCAGGATATCCGCCGGCGTCCGGGCGAAAGCCAGCAACGCCGCTGCCGTGGTGATCTCAAAGAAGGTGATCGGCTCGCCGCCGTTGGCGTCCTCGCATTCGCGCAGCAGAGCAATAAGATCGTCTTCGGGAATCAGCTCTCCGGCCAGCCGAATGCGTTCGTTGAAGCGGACCAAATGCGGTGTCACATGAACGTGGACGTCCCGGCCCCCTGCTTCCAGCGCGGCCCGGAGGTAGGCGATGACGGAACCCTTGCCGTTGGTGCCGGCGACGTGGACTACGGGTGGCAACGCCGTTTCCGGATTTCCCAACCGCTCGAGCAGGGTTTTCACCCGGCCAAGCGACAGATCAATCAGCTTGGGATGCAACTTGGTCAGTCGGTCGAGAATTTCAGTGCTTTGTTGTGTCTCTGTCGCGGACCCAGCGGTTCCGCTCCCCGCCTTGTGTCTTGCCATCAATTGACGTCGGGCGCACCCGCCGATGGGGCAACCGCTTCTTCGGCTGTGTCGTCAGGCCGGGCGGCGGCATTAGGCATCGGCAGCTGGCTGCTGCTCGGCGGCGTGTTGGTCAACAGACCGATCACCCGGATCAGCATGGCCCTGAGTTCGTGACGGTGAACGACCATATCGACCATGCCGTGCTCCAACAGGTATTCTGCCTTTTGGAAACCCTCGGGCAGCGTCTCGCGGATGGTCTGCTCAATGACCCGCTGGCCGGCGAAACCGATGATGCTGCCCGGCTCGGCGATGGCGATATCGCCAAGCATGGCAAACGACGCCGAGACGCCGCCCGTAGTCGGGTCCGTCAAAACGACGATATAGGGAAGACCGGCCTCGTGCACTTCCTCGACGGCGATGGTGGTGCGCGGCAACTGCATCAGCGAATGACCGCCTTCCTGCATGCGCGCGCCGCCGGAAGACGGAACCACGATCAGCGGCGCCTTGTTTGCCACGGCCAGCCGCGCCGCCGCCAGCATCCCATCGCCGACGGCGATGCCCATGGAGCCGCCCATGAAATCGAAATTAAACGCCGCGATGACGGCTTTCATGCCGCCCAACTCGCCTTGGCCGACCAGAATGGCGTCCTTGTCGCCGGTCTTGTTCTGAGCTTCCTTGAGGCGGTCGGTGTATTTTTTTCGGTCACGGAATTTCAGCGGATCAATCAGCGCCGTATCAAGCTCGGCCAGCTCGTATTCTCCATCGTCGAATAGCGACGCCAAGCGTTGCTTGGCATTGATGCGCATGTGATGGCCGCAATGCTGGCAGACGTGCTCGTTCTTCTCGAGATCGCGGTGGAAGATCATCTGTGAGCAGTCGGGACACTTGTGCCACAGATTCTCGGGAATATCCTTCTGGCCGCCAACCAGTTGCTGCAACTTGGGGCGGACAAAGTTTTTCAGCCAGTTCATTCGGCGGCCCCCCTGGCAGCTCCCGATCCGCGTACGCCTTGGGCCAGGTTTCCGACCAAGTCGAGAACCTTATCGGCCAGGCCCGGTGTCGCCTTACCGTCCGCGTCCAGATTGGAGGCCAGCAGTTCAACCAGGGCCGAGCCAACCACGGCGGCGTCAGCCACGGAGGCGATTTCCGCCGCCTGTTCCGGTGTGCGGATACCAAACCCGACAGCAATCGGCAGGTCCGTATGGTTGCGGATGCGCTCAAGCGAAGCTCGCACGTCGTCGATGGCCGCGGTGCGGGTGCCGGTGATGCCGGTGATGGAAACGTAATAGACGAAGCCCGACGCCTTCTCGAGCACCACGGGCAGACGCGCGTCATCCGTGGTCGGCGCCGTCAGATAAATAAAGTTGAGTCCGGCCTCAATGGCTGGAATGCACAGCTCGCCTTCCTCTTCCGGCGGCAGGTCAACCATGATCAGACCATCGATCCCGGCTTCAACGGCATCGACCAAAAACTTATCGACGCCGTAAATATAGATCGGGTTGTAGTAGCCCATGAGGATGATCGGCGTCTCATCGTCGTTTTTGCGGAAGTCGCGGACCATGGCGATGGTCTTGGCCAGGGTCATGCCGCCCTTGAGCGCGCGCAGTGAGCTGGCCTGGATGGCCGGTCCATCGGCCATGGGGTCGCTGAACGGCATGCCGATCTCGATCAGATCAACACCGGCGCCGGGCAGGCCGTTCAATATTTCCGCCGCCGTCTCCATGTCCGGATCACCTGCGGTGAGGAATGTGACGAACCCGCTCCGACCCTCGGCTTTGAGCGCCGCAAACCGCCGGTCGATCCTGGTTTCAGCAGGCGCGTTCATTCTTCGGTCACCTCTACACCCAAATGCTTAGCGACGGCAAAGATATCCTTATCGCCGCGCCCGCACATGTTCATGACCATGAGGTGATCCTCGGGCAACTCCGGCGCGATCTTGGTGACATGGGCCAGGGCATGGCTCGGCTCCAGGGCCGGAATGATGCCTTCCATACGGGTGCAGAGCTGAAACGCCTCAAGCGCCTCGGCATCTGTGACGGACACGTACTCGACCCGCCCGGTGTCGTGCAGCCAGGAATGCTCGGGGCCGATGCCGGGATAGTCGAGGCCTGCGGAGATGGAATGACCGTCGATGATCTGACCGTCGTCGGTTTGTAACAGGTAGGTGCGGTTGCCGTGCAAGACACCCGGCTCACCACCGGTCAGGCTGGCGCAATGCTTGTCCGTATCGAGGCCATGGCCGCCGGCTTCAACGCCGATAATCCTAATGCCTTCGTCGTCGAGGAACGGATGAAACAGGCCCATGGCGTTGGAACCGCCGCCGATACAGGCAACCAGGCTGTCCGGCAGCCGCCCTTCGGCTTCGTCCATTTGTTCACGCACTTCGTTGCCGATGATGCACTGGAAATCGCGGACCAGGGTCGGATAGGGGTGCGGACCGGCGACGGTGCCGATGATGTAGAAGGTATCGTCCACATTGGCGACCCAGTCGCGTAGCGCCTCGTTCATGGCGTCCTTGAGGGTGCCGGTGCCGGACGTGACGGGAACCACCTCGGCGCCCAGCAGTTTCATGCGGAACACGTTGGGCGCCTGGCGCTCGACATCTGTTTCACCCATGTAGACCACGCAGGGCAGGCCGAACAGGGCGCAGACCGTCGCCGTGGCGACGCCGTGCTGGCCGGCGCCGGTCTCGGCGATGATGCGGGTCTTGCCCATGCGCCGGGCCAGCAGAATTTGGCCGATGGTGTTGTTGATCTTGTGGGCGCCGGTGTGGTTGAGTTCGTCGCGCTTGAAATACAGCTTGGCGCCGCCGAAGTGCTCGGTCAGGCGCTTGGCGAAGTAAAGCGGGCTCGGCCGGCCCACGTAGTGCTTCATTAGGTAGTGGAACTCATCCCAGAAATCCGGGTCTTCGCGGGCCTCGTTGTAGCATTTTTCCACGGCCAGGATCAGCGGCATCAGCGTTTCCGCCACATAGCGGCCGCCATAAATGCCGAAATGTCCGTCTTCGTCCGCGCCGGCGCGGTAGGTGTTAAGTTTGTTCATATTATCGTCCCTGAGAAGCCCTTAAATGAGGCCACGGCAGCAGAAAAAGCAAGTTTTTTGCAGTTTACAGGCTTTTGACCACGTCGAGAAAGTCCCGGATTTTGGCGGGATTCTTGACCCCGGGGGCATCTTCGACGCCGGACGCGGTGTCAACGGCCTGGGTACCGCTGGTTTTCACCGCGTCCGCCACATTTTCCGCCGTCAGGCCGCCGGCCAGGGTCCAGGGTACGCTCCAGCTTTCACCGCTTAGAAGCTCCCAATCGAAGGCGAGCGCATTGCCGCCGGGCCGGGTCGCGCCCTTGGGCGGCTTGGCGTCGAACATCAGTCGGTCAACGTGAGGCTCATAAGTTCGCGCCGCCGCTACGTCCCCGGCGGACGCCACCGGCAGCACATTCATCACCGGCAGGCCGAACTTCTCGCGAATTTCTACCACCCGTTCCACGCTCTCGTGGCCGTGCAGTTGCAGCATTTGAACCCCGGCCGTGTCGATGATATCGGCCAGCAGCGAGTCCTCCGCATCGACCACCACGGCCACGGTAGTAACACCGTCGGGCACCAGCGCCATCAGCGCCGCCGCCTCGCCCACGGAAATGCTGCGCGGCGTCGGCGGGAAAAAGTTAAAACCGCACATGGCCGCACCCCCCGCCACCGCCGCCTCAACGGCCTCCGGCGTCCGCAATCCGCAAATTTTGGCTTCGATGGATATTAGCTGAGTCCTTCGGCAATCGCTTTTGCCGCGGCGACGGGGTCGGCGGCTTGGGTGATAGGGCGCCCGATGACCAAGTGGTCGGCGCCCAGGGCCACCGCTTCGCGGGGCGTGACGACGCGCTTTTGATCCTGTACGTCCGTCCCCTCGGGGCGGATGCCGGGGACCACCAGTTTGAAATCCGGGCCGCAGGCACCGCGCAAGGCCATGATCTCCTTGGCCGAGCAGACGACGCCGTCCATGCCGCTGTCCTGGGCCATGACGCCGAGGCGGACGACCTGTTCGGTGACAGTTCCGAAAACGCCGGCCTTGGCCAGATCATCGTCGCTGAGCGAAGTCAGCACCGTGACGGCAAGCAGCAAAGGCCGCTCATCGCCAGCTTCCGACGCCGCGTCATAGGCGGCGCGCATCATGGCCATGCCGCCCGACGCATGAACGTTGATAAATTTCGGTTTCATAGGCAGGGCGGCGCGCATGGCACCGGCAATGGTGTTGGGAATGTCGTGGAACTTCAGGTCGAGGAACAACGGCGTGCCGGCGGCGGTTACCTGCTTGACGCCCTCGGGGCCGTGGGCGGTGAAGAATTCCCAGCCCAGCTTGATGCCGCCCACATGTCCGGCCAACCCGTTGGCCAATTCAACGGCAGAGCCCAGGTCGGTGGTGTCGATGGCGACGAAGATGCGCTCGGACGGTTTCACACCGGTTCCCCCTTTATCCATGGCCATCATACACTCTCGTCACTCCCGCGAAAGCGGGAGTCCAGAACACCGGGGAAAAAGATGGATTCCCGCCTTCGCGGGAATGACGATTAGGCGACTGGACGAGGTCAAAATTCATCAACAGCGCGGCCTTCGATTCGAACTGGGCGCTTATACCCCTACGCCCGCTCGAAGGCCAGCATGGCGGCGGCAAGATCGAGCAGCGCACTGCCCGCCGACTTGTAGAGGGTAATCTCGTCGGCATCACCGCGGCCCAGTACCTGGCCCCGAGCGAGTTGGAACATGTCGGCGACCACGTCGGATTCGGCAATAACGCCTCGGGCGATGGGATCACAAAGCTCGCCGACTTTTTTTATCGCCTCTTCGGTGTCCACGTAAATGCGCGACCGTGTCAGGCAATCGTCATCGGCTTCGCGCATGTCCGGCGTGAAGGCGCCGACCAAGTCCAGATGCTGCCCCGCCTTGAGCAACTCGCCACGGACCAGAGGGTCGTGGGCCAGGGTGGCGCAGGAAATGATATCGACCTCGGACACCGCCGCGTCGAGGTCTTCCGCGACACTGATCTTCGCCTCTAAATCGCCGAGACCATCGACCACGGCGGCGGCCTTGTCCGGGTTGCGGCCCCAGACCAGGACGCGCTCAATGGGGCGCACGGAGGCGTGGGCGGCGATCAAGTGCGGCGCCAGGACACCAGTTCCGACCATCAACAGGCTCGCCGAGTTCTCGCGCGACAAATAGCGCGACGCCAAGGCCGAGGACGCCGCCGTCTTGCGCGCCGTCAACTCGCCGCCATCGATCAGCGCCACCGGCTCGCCGGTGACGCGGTCGAACAGCTGATAGGTCGCCTGCACCGCCGGCAAGTCGCGGCTTGCATTATTGGGGGCGACGACGACCAGCTTGACGCCAAAAAAGTTGTCACCGTCCCAGGCGGGCATCAAAAGCATGGTCATGTCGGGGCCGGTCTCGGCGGGGATGGAGAGATGGTTCCTATCGGGAACGGTGATGTCGGATCGCAATCCGGCCTCCAGGGCATCGGCAGTGGACGGATAGTCGAGGCTGGCCTGGAGGTCTTCGGCGCTGAGGATTTTCATTGCTTACGCGGCGTCTTGTGACACCGTGGTCACGGCGGTTGAGGAAGCGCCGGCGGCGGACTTGGCTTCCGCCTCCAACTCCGAAACCCGTTCGCTTGCGAATCGTGCGTCGCGTTCCGCCTGTTCGGCGCGGCGATTGGCCTCGCGGGCGCGCTTGCGGGATTTTCCCGCCGCCAGCCAGGCGGCCAAACCGCCCCAAATGATGCCGGCGCCCAAACAAATCAGGACGATGGCGAACAACGGAACATCAATGGTGCCGGGCAGCGGCCAAATGCGGAGCGTAATGTCAGTTCGATTGGAGACGGAAAACAGGACAATTGCCACGGCCAGAGGCGCCATGACAATCCAGGAGAGTATCTTAGACACGAATGAATCCCATTGTTGCCGGAACGGTTCCGGAGCCGCCGCTTACTCCTTGGAGTTCAGCATCTCCCGCAGCTGCTTGCCGGTCTTAAAATAGGGAATAAATTTTTCCGACACATTGACGGCTGCGCCGGTGCGCGGATTACGGCCAATGCGCGATCCGCGGGCCTTGACGGAAAACGCCCCGAAACCGCGCAATTCCACCCGGTCGCCGCGCGCCAGGGCGCCAGTGATTTCCTCGAAAATTGTCGTCACAATCCGTTCCACGTCGCGCTGGTAGAGATGCGGATTCATTGCCGCCAGCCGCGCGATCAATTCGGATTTGGTCATGCCAACGTTCCCCTGATCCCTTCACGCTTTACTTACAGCGACCCGATTTCCTGCTCCCAGCAGCCCCACGGATCGGCCAGCGCTGTTTAATATGCCTCAGGTTGCCAAAGTGAGATCATGCCGTCAAGTCTAAGTCGTTCAGAAAGCAGAGTTTTTCCGATCAATCCTTGGATAAGGTCACGCCAAGGCTCGTCTTCGTGGCGCACTTTCACGTCGGTGATCGGCAATTCCGCCTTAATATTGTGGGTTTCCGCCAGCCATTTACGCGCTTCCGGCTCGGCGCCGATGACGTCAACAAGGCCGTTTTCCTTGGCTTGACGGCCCGAGAACACACGGCCGTCGGCAAGCGCGGCAACGCGCTCATGATCCATGCCCCGGCGCGAGGCGACCATATCGACAAACATATTGAAAAAGTCCTGCACCACGGCTTCGGTGGCCTTGCGGGCCTCGGGGGTCAACTTCTCAAATGGATTGGGCTGCGCCTTCAAGGGCCCGCTCTTGATGATCTCCGGGCGGATACCCAAATTTTCCAGCAGCTGGGTAATATCGGCGGTCTGCAAAATGACGCCGATGGAGCCGGTCAGTGAACCGGCGCGGGCGATGATTTGATCGGCGCCGAGCGCGATCATGTAACCGGCCGACGTGGCCGTGCCGCCCATCAGGGCGACCACCGGCTTTTTCTCCGCCACGTCCCTCAATCCCTGGTAGAGAGATTCACCGCCGACGAAGGTGCCGCCGGGGCTGTCGATATCGACAATCAACGCCTTGATATTGGCATTGCCGGCAACGTCCTTGAGCGCTTCGTCGCGCGCCTTGTCGCTGAGAATTAGGCCGCTGACGGATATCCGCGCGACGCGGTCGCCGCGATCAAGCGGATCGAACCGGCCAACCGCGGCGATGATTGCAAGGGCGACCGCCACGACACCGACGATCCGCCAAAAGGTCAGGCGCCGCTTAAGCCGGCGCCGGTCGAGGTATTGGTCTCCGTCCAACGACATCGGCGTTCCTCCGGCCGCCGCCGCGGCGCTCCTAAGCCACCACGGCTAGCGGTTCCGTACAGTGTCTAGTCGTCGTCCCCGGCCTTGGCCTTTTTGGCGGCGGGTTTTTTCTTAGCCGGTTTTTTCTCGGCCTTGTCATCGTCCGCCTTGGCCGTCTTGGATGCCGCCTTTTTCTTGGCCGGCTTCTTCTCGGCCTTCTCTTCGTCGGCATCGGCCTTTTTCGCTGTTTTCTTGGCCGCCGCCTTCTTTTTGGCCGGTTCTTCCTCAGCCTTGTCGTCAGCCTCATCCGCGGCCTTATCCTCAGCGTCCGCCTTCTTGGCTGCCTTCTTGGCCGGTTTTTTCTCGGCCTTATCCTCGGAAACGTCGGCCTTTTCCTCGGCCTCGCGCTTCTCCTGGATGGCGGCGCCCAGGATATCGCCCAGCGACGCGCCCGAATCCGAAGAACCGTACGCGGCCATGGCTTTCTTCTCTTCCTGCACCTCGTGCGCCTTGATCGACAGGTTGACCTGGCGGCCGGACTTATCGACCTGGGTAACCTTGGCATCGAGCTTTTCGCCGGCAGCGAAGCGGTCGGGCCGTTGTTCGGAACGGTCGCGGCTCAAATCAGACTTGCGGATAAATCCGGGCACCGCGTCGTTGACCATGACCTCGACACCGCCGTCGGTGATCTTCGTCACCGAACAGGTGACAACGTCGCCCTTCTTGATGCCCTCCATGCCGCCGGATACGGGATCTTCGGTCAATTGTTTGATGCCGAGGGAAATGCGTTCTTTCTCGACATCGACTTCAAGCACCTTGGCGCGAACCATGTCGCCCTTGCTGTAATCGGCCAATGCCTCTTCGCCGGATTTCTCCCACGACAGGTCCGATAGATGGGCCATGCCGTCGATCTCACCGTCGAGGCCGATAAACAGGCCGAACTCGGTGATATTCTTGACTTCGCCCTCGACCTCGTTGCCGGCCGAGTACTTGGCGACAAATTCGTTCCACGGGTTCTCCATGCATTGCTTGAGACCGAGCGAGATCCGGCGTTTGTCCGGATCGGTGTCGAGAACCATGACCTCGACTTCCTGGCTGGTCGAAACGATCTTGCCGGGATGCACGTTCTTCTTGGTCCAGCTCATTTCGGAAACATGGACCAAACCCTCGACGCCCGGCTCCAGTTCCACGAAAGCGCCGTAGTCGGTGATATTGGTCACGCGGCCGGTAAATTTCGCTTCCTGCGGATACTTGGCACCAACGCCTTCCCACGGATCGGCCTCAAGCTGCTTCATGCCCAACGAGATACGCTGCGTCTCGGCGTTGAAGCGAATAACCTGAACCTTCACCGTCTCGCCGATCTGCAGCGATTCGGACGGGTGGTTGATACGCCGCCAGGCAATATCGGTGACGTGCAACAGGCCGTCGACGCCGCCCAGGTCAACGAAGGCGCCGTAATCGGTGATGTTCTTGACCACGCCCTCAAGGATCTGTCCTTCACTCAGTTGCGAGATCAGTTCCGAACGCGCTTCGCTGCGGCTTTCCTCCAGAACGGCGCGGCGCGAGACAACGATGTTGTTTCGCTGCGCGTCCATCTTGAGGATCTGGAACGGTTGCGGCGTTCCCATGAGCGGGCCGATGTCGCGGACTGGGCGGATATCGACCTGGGAGCCCGGCAAAAACGCCACGGCGCCCGACAGATCGACGATAAAGCCGCCCTTGACGCGGCCGAAGATGACGCCGTTGACCTTGGTTTGGTCGTTGAAGGATTTCTCCAACTCGGTCCAGGCTTCCTCGCGGCGAGCTTTCTCGCGGCTGAGGCGAACAATGCCGTCGCGGTCTTCGTAGCGTTCGACGAACACATCGACCTGATCGCCGGCGACGAGGGTCGATTCCTGGCCGGGCACGCCGAATTCCTTGAGCGGTACACGGCCTTCCGATTTCAGTCCGACGTCAATAACCGCTACGTCACCGTCAACTTGAACGATGATGCCCTTTACGACACGGCCTTCGAAGCCATCTTCGGCGCCGAACATCTCGTCGAGGAGATCAGAAAAATTCTCGGTAATCTTTGGGGCCGCGTCATCCGCGAATGCTGTTTCCTTGGCAGGAGCCATTGGTCCTTAATCCTTCTGTTCTGTCCTGGCCAACCGGTTGAATCCGGTGGTCTGGTTGTCAATTCCAAATTCCCTAACCGGCCCACCATGGGCCCGCCGGGTCGTAAAATGTGGTCTGTTTTCAGACTTCTTGGTTGCGGGATGTGATGTATTCCAGAGCCTGCGCAAACGCCTGTTCGGCATCCAGATTGCTGGTGTCGAGCAGATAAGCGTCCGTGGCCGGCTCCAGAGGGGACGCGGCGCGCGCCTGATCGCGGGCGTCGCGTTCCATCATATCCTCGAGAACGCGGGCATATATAGCTTCGAGCCCCCGATCCTGCAACTCTTTAACGCGTCTTTGCGCACGGACCTGGGTCGCCGCCGTGACGAACAATTTCACGTCCGCGTCGGGGCAGACCACGGTGCCGATGTCGCGGCCGTCGAGAACCGCCCCTTTGGCGTCCCCCGGCGGGTCGGCGGCGAAGGCGCGCTGGAATTCGAGTAGCGCCGCCCGGACGCCGGGAACGGCAGAAATCTTGGACGCCGCGTCGGCGGCCGCGTCGGAACGCAGGTCATCCGCAGCCAGGTCTTCAGGTGTCATGGCTTCGGCAATTTCTGTCGCCGCGCCTGCGTCTTCTGGATCATGTCCGGCGCGGACCACGTTCATGCCGACCGCCCGGTAGATCAGCCCCGTATCCATAATCGCCAGCCCGAGATGCTCTGCCAGCCGCTTGGCCAGGGTTCCCTTGCCGGCCGCCGCCGGCCCGTCGATGGCAATAATCATATGCGTTTCTCCGTTGCGATACCGTCAGGCCGCTTCAATGTCGCCGCCGAGACTATTCATAAGTTCCACAAAACCAGGAAAGCTGGTGTCGATGGCGGCACCGTCGTCGATGTTCACCGGCTGCTCCGAGGCCAGGCCCAGCACCAGGAACGCCATGGCGATGCGATGATCAAATTGGGTGGCGATATCGCAACCGCCCGGCGCCGGGCCGCCGAGACCATGGACGGTGAGCGAATCTTCCGTTTCCTCGACTTCGACACCGGACGCGGCGAGGCCGCGGGCAATGGCACCCAAGCGGTCGCTTTCCTTGACTCGCAGTTCCTTAAGACCGTGAAAATGCGAAACCCCTGCGGCGCAGGCGGCGGCAACGGCGAGAATGGGATACTCATCGATCATGCTGGGTGCGCGTGACGCCGGCACCACAACCCCCTGCAACTCGGAACTCGAGACCTTTAGATCAGCCATGGGCTCGCCGCCGCCGTCGCGCCGGTTGGTCATCTCGATTTGGCCACCCATTTCCAAAAGCGTATCAAGCAACCCGGTCCTGAGTGGATTGACGCCAACGCCGGTGAGGGCGATTTCGGACCCGGGCGTGATCAGGGCGGCGACCATGGGAAAGGCGGCCGACGAGATGTCACCGGGAACGTTGACATCGCAGCCGGTCAGTTCCGGCTGTCCTGTCAAAGTGATGCGCCGCCCGCGGTCTGTGTCCTCGACGTCGACCTCGGCACCGAAATGGCGCAGCATGTGTTCCGTGTGGTCCCGTGTCGGTAACGGCTCTATGACGCTTGTCTCGCCGGGGGCGTTGAGGCCGGCCAGCAGCACCGCCGATTTGACCTGGGCCGAGGCGACCGGCAATTCATACTCCAGCGGCAGGGGATCAGTGGCACCGGTGACCGTCAGCGGCAGCCGGCCGCCGTCACGGGCAGTGAACTGCGCGCCCATTTGGCGCAACGGCGCCATCACCCGTTCCATGGGCCGCGCCGAGAGCGACGCGTCGCCGCTCAGGGTAGCGGAAAACGGATGTGTCGCCAGCAGGCCGATCAACAATCTGGCCGCCGTGCCGGAGTTTCCCATGTCGAGAACTGCCGAGGGTTCCGCTAACCCGCCGACGCCAAGGCCATGAACCTGCCAGCGGCCATCGTCGAGACGCTCGACGTTGGCACCAAGGGCGCGCATGGCCGTCGCCGTCGCCAGCACGTCTTCGCCTTCCAGCAACCCCGTTATGTTGGTTTCACCCACGGCCTCGGCGCCGAGCATCAAGGCTCGGTGCGAGATTGACTTGTCGCCGGGGACTGAAATGCCGCCGGCTAGGGAACCGGAACGTTGGGCGCGAAGGGCAGTCACGGGATCGGACCTCTTGTTTGCTCACCGTCAATGACGGTGCGTCGATTCCGGCTTGCGCAAATTAATTTCACGCACCGGGGTTTTTGGTTTTGACAGAAGCCGGGGAAAATGGCAATTGGCTGCTCTGATTTGGACCCAGATGGGGAGAAGTGTTTTGGCGAAAGCGAGTTGGGGGCAAAAACGGACCTGCCCGAGTTGCGGCGCGCCGTTCTACGATCTCAAGCGCAAGAGTATTGTCTGTCCGAAATGTGACGAGCCCTATAAGGATCGCAAGGCGGCAACCGCCAAGCGCTCCCCGACGCCCGCGGCAGCGGCAGCGCCGGCAAAAGCGGCGGGCGAGGCGACAGAGGCGGCGCCGGTTGCGGATGAAAAAGCCGATTCGGCTACGGCTGCGCCGGATGTGGACACCGGTGCGGATGCCGCCGAGGGCGCGGACGCGCCGGACGATCCGGCTGAAAACGGTGACCTCACCACCGACGATCAGGACGATGATCTGATTGAGGACACCTCGGACCTGGGCGAGAACGACGACGACATGTCGGAAGTCAAGGAACACATCGATTCCGGCGACGAGGACAAGGGTTAGGAAAGAGGCAAGGCGTTTTTGCTTGCCATGGCGGGTCCACCGCCCCTACTTTCCCGGCCGCGGGCCAGGCCACATCCGACCCAGCCCGCAACAATTCCCATGGGGCCGTAGCTCAGTTGGGAGAGCGCTACAATGGCATTGTAGAGGTCGTCGGTTCGATTCCGTCCGGCTCCACCATTTTTTTCAAGGGGTTAGCTGAAATAGGCTAGCCCCTATTTTTTGCCTAGCAACCTAGTAGCAACCAAGTGAGGCTGATTTCAGCCTGTTTTTCACTTACGTATTAATCGCCACGGTTCGTCAGTTCGGCAATGCGATCCGCCGTACGGTCTGACGCGCCTTTCAGGCCGAATTGGGAGACTAGCTCCTGAGCGGCTTGGTAAATGTCGGGGTTGGAGGTCATGGGTTTCTCACCCGCTCAGCAGGTGTTTTCATCCAGACGGCGTTCAGAAAGATTACGCCTGCTCTCCGTCCGCCGATCCTCGGTAAGGCGCTTCTCGTAGAACTTCCAATCGTTGGATGCCTCTTCCCGCCGTTCCTTCTCGTTTCGTGTCCCGTTGCCGTAACGCCGGCTTTCCTCACTGCGCTTTTCGTCTGTCATTTTCTCAACCCCTGTGCCTTGACTGGATGAGCTTAGCGAAAATCACCACCGCACTGCCACCACCTGCACTCCCCCCATCTTCGCCCCGCAGCTCGTACACCGCAACCGCTGGCCAATCTCAGGCAGGGCCATGGCATCGCTGTACTTGGCCACAAGCGTGGGGATGTCCAGCAGTTCGGATCGCCCGCAGGCGTCGCAGTTGGCGCGAAGGTCGCTGTCGTTGGTGACTAGGTTGGCGAGGGTGGCTGGCATTTGGTCTGCGATGCTGTCTATCTAACCAGCTCGCACTCAAATTGCTGGTCCGGTGAGGTTTCCCGGGCGTAATCAAGCATGAATTTACAGACGCTCAGATTATCAGCGTAGCCGAAGACCAATATTAGCTCCTCCCATTGTCCAACGAAATTCTTCTTCTTTAACCAGTAAACCTGATCGTCTCGCAGGTTCTCCGACGCAAATTCCAAAACCTTGTCACTGGCTGAACGGCGGTTCTGGTTGTCTTGCCAAATCAGGTATCCAGCGCCCAAACCTAGGACCAGGGCCAAAACGCCGATCATCTTGAAAAATCTTTTTAGCATCCTGATCAACTCAATTTTCGCAGTATTGCGGCAACTTAATCTCCTCCCGCGCCGCAACCGCCTCAACCGCCTTGTACCGCCCACCAGAGAACTTCGGGCAGTCCAGCGCCAGCCCCAGCTTCGATGATGTTGACACCGATGTCCTTGCCATCAAGGTAGCAGACGCCGACGAAGCGGACAAAATTTATCACGCAAAGTGTGATGGGCGTCATAGACCGCCTTGAAGCCCCCAGCTAAGTTAGCGAACGTCAAGAATGACGCTTGATTAGGTCTTCCTAGAATAGGAGATGGACCATGGAAACCTTCAAATCACTCACTATCGCTTTCCTATTTAGCGGACTCATCGCCGTGATCATCGTCACGTCGGTAAACCTCGCGTGGGGAAACCCAATGGTGGTCGATACGCCCGTCGCCACACTCTAGACCCTCGCCGCTAATGTCCGCTATTGGGGGTAAAGCGGACATAAATCACTATTCCCGAAAGAGTCCGCTAATAGCCAAAAGCGGACACCCCGCGCCATTGTTTCGAAGCCGTTGTTCAGGTCGCCGGCCAAGAAACGATTGAAACCGGTCAAGAGTGTTTGCTAGTTGAAGAGTGTTCTCAGATTGCAAAGCTAGGGACTCTCATGCTGACTGATGCCGAGATCACTCAATACCATGGAGACGGTTTCGTCATTCCCGACTTTCGATTGGCCGAAGACACGCTGGCTGCCATCCGCGCGGCGCATGGGCTGTTGATCAAAGCCTATCCGCATTTCACCGATTACTGTCCGGCGGTGTTGCCATTCGACAAGAGCTTCGTCGACTTCGCCTACAACGACGATATCCTCGATATGGTCTCACAGCTCATCGGCGGCGATGTCGCGCTCTGGAATTCAAGCTTCTTCGCCAAGCCCGCCAGAACGGGCAGCCGCACGCCTTGGCACCAGGATGGCCAGTACTGGGCGATGCGGCCGCTCGCCACTTGTACGATGTGGGTCGCAGTTGACGACGCAACGACGGAAAACGGTTGTCTTCGTTTCATTCCTGGCTCGCACAAAGATCGGAAAATCCGACATCACCAGATCAACAACGGGCCTGGACTGGCGCTGAACCAAGAAGTGCCGATCGAAGAAATTGATGAAACCAGGGTTTTCGATCTTGTCCTGGAGGCGGGGCAAGTATCGCTTCACGACGTCTATCTGCTGCACGGGTCGGAACCGAACCGGTCGGACAAATCCCGGCGCGGCATGACTCTGCGCTTCATGCCGACGACGTCGCACTATGACCGAGAGATCGAGAAGGAGCGGCATGACGAAAAGCAGTACGCGTGGGCGGCCCCGGAACAAATCAAACGAATGCAGCGTCTGCCGTTATACTTGATGCGCGGCGTCGATCGTTGCGGATTGAACGACTTCGAAGAGTCGTTTGCCGATTGAACTGGCGTTCGCTCAAGTCCAGGAGCAAGCGGCCCGAGACAACGACCTGAGGGACTAATCAAGAAGGCCCAATACAAGGCATGTCCGCTTAGGGTCATAAGCGGACGTTTTGCAGCCCACTCCAGAATGTCCGCTTTCGGGGGTAAAGCGGACGTAGATCACAGCCCAACCGTATGCTGGCATTTCAGAAGGAGCTCACACTCGGATTTTAGTGTGCCAAAATTGTGCCCAGCTTAATCCAGAATGTTTGGTCTTGATCGGTTTTGTTCGGATTCTTGTGCGACAGCGCCCGAACAAGATATTGATATTACTAAGTTTTATTCGTGCTGTGAGGCAATGGCATTGTAGAGGTCGTCGGTTCGATTCCGTCCGGCTCCACCATTTTTTTCAAGGCCTTGGCCGAAACCGGCTGAGGCCTTGTTTTGTTTGGGCAAGCAATGGGTAAGCCAAAATTGTCGCGCCTGACGGCGTCACTATAATATGACACGGTAGTTATAGTTCTAACGCACACGATATCAGTGATTAGATAATATTTGGTCGACTGGAGTCAGTGCATGAGTCTACAGAACTCTGTGCTGCCCCGTGAGTGCCGGTGTTTGATTCTCGGCGGGGGTATTTCAATGTGCCGTCCTTGGAAATTTCTCAGCCGCCGCCTTTGACCGATGCGTACACAGGTGTTGCCGTGTAGGATTGCTAGAGGAAATTAGGAACATGCGGCGGCAGTAATGGAAGATACTCTAGCGCTCCTATGGAACATGATCGAGGCCGATCCGAACCGCATTGCAGTCCATGACCGCACTGGTGAACACACTTACGGAGAATTTGCAGGGCTTATTGAAAGCGTTGCCGGAGCCGTTGCCAAAGCGGGCGATCATCCAAAGGTTTTGATTTACCTGCCGCAAGAAATTGGCGCTTACGCGGCCATGTTCGCAGCACATCAAGCTGGTGGTTATTATGGCGTTATAAATTTGGAGTGGCCTCCAAACCAGCAGCAACGCGTATTTGATCTGTTTAAAGCCGATGCGGTGGTATTTGACAGCTCTACCGTGCCGTTGATGGAAAGTATGGCGGGTTCAGGTGTTGCTGTTGATCTCTCAAACTTACCAACGGATAGGCTAACGTCGCGTCGTCCGGCCCATGATTTGGCCTATGTGATGTTTACATCGGGCTCAACCGGGACGCCCAAAGGGGTGATGATTTCCAGCACGGGTCTTGCCAACTATGTGGATTGGTCGATCCGGGAGATGGCGCTTACGCGAAATGACCGCTGGTCCCAACATTCCAATATCGCGTTTGACTTGAGCGTGCTTGATGTCTATGGCGCGTTGTGTTCTGGGGCCTCACTGCATCCGCTTACCTCGCTCACCGAACGAATGTTCCCTGCACGGTTTGTCCGACAGCGCCAGCTGACCATTTGGAATTCAGTGCCGAGCGTTGTCGATATGATGCGAGCGTCGAATGAGGTGACGTCGGATAATCTTTTCTCTCTTCGACTCCTGACATTTTGTGGCGAGCCTTTGCTCCGCGAACATGTCCGGGCCATTTTTAATGCCCGGCCCGATGTGGAGATTTACAACACCTATGGCCCCACTGAAGCGACAGTATCGTGCACCTTGTTACGGCTTAATAAGGAAATGTATGAATCCGCCAGTCGTGGCAGCATAGCGTTTGGTGAGCCGATCCAGAACATGGGATTGCATCTGATTGACGGTGCGACGCCGGATGAAGGGGAGATTGTCCTGTCTGGTTCGCAACTGGCGCGAGGCTATTGGGAGGCGCCAGAGCTGACCGCCGAAGCGTTTATGGAAGTTGATATCGCGGGTGTGCCGACGCCTGTCTACCGTACCGGTGATTGGGGCATTCGAGAAGATGGCCACAACTATTTTGCGTCCCGCATTGATCGTCAAATAAAGATTCGCGGCCACCGGGTCGAACTGAACGAGATTGACAAGGCTGCCCGGGATGCTGGAGTCCGCTCGGCATGCACTGTCTTTGTTGACCACGCACTCTACTGCTATGTCGAGGGTGACGGTCCCGTCGACCTCGTCTTAGTTCGACGGGAAATGGAAAAGGTGTTGCCGCACTACGCCATGCCGTCCAGCATTCAACAACTCGACAAGCTGCCCCGAAACAGCAATGAAAAGATCGACGCAAACTTGTTAATAGAAATGGTCAAGAATGAGTTTTGAGGCCCCTATTGCCCCAGACGCTTTGATCGCTGAAGCGCTCGGCTGTGAGCCTGAAGAAGTCTCCGATGGTTTGGGGCTAGGCCTCCATCCCAAATGGGACAGCCTGGCCCATTTACGAGTGATGATGCTGCTGGAGCAAAACTACGGTGTGGAGATCGACGACGATAGCATTAGACACTATCTCACCCGCGAGGCCATTCACGCGCGATACATGGAAGTTGCGGAGGAATAGACCGCTGCCGCCTCTGGATGAAGGAGGTTGTTCGGCGTCAAGCACACACATCCAATAGATCGCTGGTTGCGTATTTACTTCTTCTCCGCGATGCAGTTCCAATAGGCTTCCGGGATTTGATCGGAAGGGATTTCGTGGCTGTGTGTCCTGTGGACCATCCGCGTGATCTCAAAATCTCTGAACAGATCTTCAATGTGCTCTCGATCCGAAAAATGCACACGGCCAACTCCGGTCAGATCACCTTCGGTAATATCTTTTCGAGTATAGCGGTCTTCTGCCTCCTCGCCGCGAACGTAGTCGCCGTGTTCTGTAGAGAACCAGTCAATGGCGAAATACTTGCCGCCGGCTTTCAGATTTTGATGCGAAAGTATCACGGTTTTTCGAATAGCGTCGGTGTGGTTGTGGCACACGCTGCCTCGGTCAACGACAAGATCAAACGGCCCGTCAAACTGAAGGCCTTGCGTGTAATCCGCGACCGCGAACCTGTCGGCCCACTCCGGATAGGCTTTCTTGAGCATGGCAATAGCAGAGGCGCTGCCGTCGACGGCAACGTAATCGACGCCCAAGTGTTGAAAAAATGGCACGTTCGCGCCTGACCCACAACCAAGCTCCAAGACCCGGAACTCAGGACCGGTCGGGCGTGCGTAGCGCATGACATATGTAACAAGATCGGACCAAGGCCAGCGGCTGATTTGATTGCTGGTGGGATCGCTGAATAGGCTTTCCCACTCCGTCGAAAAACTCATGCCCGGCCTCCTCGGCTCGAACGGATCCATACATTAGACGGGTGCAATAATGCTTGGGTCGGGTTAAAAAAGGCTTAGTGCGCGCACAATTGGTTTGGGTTTCTGATGCCGGACTTGCTTCACCAGGATGCCGATTCGGCACTAAGGGATATTATTTTCGACAGCGACAAAGTCATCGTTGTTCATTCCGGCATATGGAGTTTCGCGCTCAAATTCGGATGGACCACGCCTGAGGCAATTGACGAGTTTGTTGACATCATCGCTTCTGTAATCGGAGGCCGCACACTCATTCTGCCGGCCTACAACTTTGATTTTCCAAGAACAGGAAAATTCGACCTGAGCCTCAGCGCACCGCAAGTCGGTATCATTCCGGAGCGGGCTTGGAAGCGTCTCGGCATGAAGCGGACGCGGCAACCGATGAACAGTTATTTCATTTGCGGCACTGATACGGACGAGGTTCTGGCCTTGCCATGTACGACTGCATGGGGGGATGACGGCGTGCTGGCGTGGATGGGTAAACGCAACGCCCGGATCTGTTCGCTAGGACTGACTTGGGAAGAAAGTATCAGCTTCATTCACCGTTGCGAGGAAATTGCCAACGTTCCCTACAGATACTTCAAAAAGTTTTCTGGAACGCTTTATGACAACGGAAAGGAACTGGGGCCTTGTACCGAAGTGCTGTTTACCCGGCCCTTTAGCCACGTGATTGAGGAAGATTGGTCTCGGGTGTTCGATCTTATCGCATCGCGAGATCAAGTTGCTCGGGCGACGAACCCAGAGATTCCTTTTGCCTCCGTACTCGCTGACGATGTCGAGAAGGCATGCTTGGAGATTCTTGGTGACGACGTTTACGCTTTGACGGCGAATGCGGCCGACTTGCGAAATTGGGTAGAGACCGAACGCGAAGCCGAGATCGCATCTCTTGAACAAGAGCAGCGCTGGGACTGAGCTAGTGCACGTCGACACTATCGAGCATTTCCATGATCGAGAGGTAACCTAGGACCATGGGATCGGTAATGATGACGCGGTCGGTTGTTTTGGCGAGCTGTGCTTCGACCGCCCTAAAGGCATCCTCGAACCCAACTTTCTCATGTTTGTAGCTAACCGGCGTTTTTTGAACGAAAACGTCTATGGGCCTGTCGCTTTGCACCATGCCTAGTTGGCGGGCTTCTTTCCAAACCTGATCCGAAAACGCTGCGGGATTTTTCCATACATCCGATCCCATCTCGGTAATTATTTCTGAACAAATATAGCTGTTCCCATCAGCGGTCGCCTGGTTTGAATAATTTCCGGCGCTCGACAACCGGAACGTCAGGTTGCCGGGGTCATAGTTCTGGATATAGCTAAGATCGCCGATTTCGTCCTTGGGCGTCAGGAAGTAGTACAGCCCCATTGGAGTCTTGTGAACCTTGTCTGACACAAGATCCTCACCCAATGCAATTTCACTCAAAAGACCCGTGTCCAATGCCCAAACCATGTAATCGAAATGCCGCGCCGCACCGCCGATCTTGACCGAAACGCCGCCATTGTCGGCGCTGAATTCTTCAATCTCCGCACCGAGACAAATCTCACACCCGGCCTGTTCCAGATAGGTTTTCGCTGCCCGCGGAAAGGCGCCGGTACCACCTTGCTTAGGATAGTAATGGCGATGCGGAATCTTAGGGTTGGCACGCTCCAGATATTTATAGGGATCATTTACATTCGTTGCGGCAATTCTGTCGTCCAAGGGAGCGATTTGCTTCAACAGGTCGGCAACATCGGTATCGGTAACTACGATCCGTAATCCCAATGTTGAATGTATCGCTGCGGGAGAGAGATTGACAGGCGACGTCGTCGCGACCTTCTCGCACATACGGTTGAGGTGGGCGGCAGCGGTCGGGCCGAAGCGCTGTTGGAAGACTTCCTCCAAATTAACTGCTCCCCTGACGTCCGGATTGCGGGCAGCCGCCTCAATTATCTCACTTAAAATCAAGCTAACTTCTTTATCGGGAAGGCTGGTTAAGTCGGGGATCGCCGAACCGATGGACTTTGTCCCGTTGTAGACGGTGGCGACGCGCATATCGTGGGATTCAAAATTTCCATCCAGGATGTCCAGCATGATGTCGTCATATACTTGATCGCCGCTGCCGAAAAGATGACATCCCTTATCAAGGATAAGGCCGTGATCTTCCCATTCGTATGGCCAAAGCACGGCGCCCAGGAAAGGAGCGCGTTCGACCAGGGTCACATTGAGCCCGCGGTTTCTCAACAAACAGGCGCTGATGATACCCCTGAACCCGCCACCTGCGATGACTACGTCTGCTGACATGAATGGTTCCTGTATGGAGCCCGCGTCTCGGCAAAACCACATGCGGTCTCATCAATGAAAGGCCGCTGCAAACTGTCTTATGTCAAAGCGATCATAACCTTGTGACAAAGAGCTGATGGAAGACAACCAGCCGACGAGTCCGGCACCCCGTTGGTCAAATCGTTAGTTTTCCAAACGTCTTTGATGGTGGAATTGATTCTCTTCCAAGAGACCGGCACTCTTGAACTGCTGCACGCATTCATCAAATGCAAAAATCGGCAATCCCGCCGATTGCGCAATCTCAAGCAGATCCCGCTCGCCGTCGACCGCGTGCATCAGCGCATAGTAGGCATCGCTCTGCATGTTCCCGTAGCCGCCGCCGCCGGCGCCGTGCTGATGCGGATAAATACCGTAGCTCGACAGGAACGGCGTCGTCGAATAGGTGGCGCGGTAGGCCCGTGCCCGCTCGACCACCATCAGCGTGGTCCAAGTAAACTGTAGTGTTTCAAGCAGCCGCTCGGCGGTTACCACCGTTCCAGGTTCGTCAGACGACGAATGATATTCCTGATACCCCCCAGGCCGTGAGCCGCCCCGGGTCACATTGGCCATGGCCAAGCGATAGCCGACGCCATTGAAGGAGTTTGGGTCCCCGGCATAAATATTGAACGGCCTTGATATGGCTTCATGCCCGCACAAGGCCAAGGCGTGTGCGGCGGCGCGGTCAAAGATTGAGTCCCCAAAGTAAGACTGATCCAGTCCGATCGGGCTTTCGTCACCGCATACGGCGAGTTGGTAGCCGCCGATCATATTGTTCAGACGTTCGGGATAGCTTGCCATATAGGTGATGGCGCCGACCGTTTCCGGCCAAAGGGCCAACCGATAGGAAAAGTGCGGCTTTGGCAGCTGTGACAACAGTCGAAAAAGTTCCGTGGCGACGACGACGCCGCTGAGATTGTCGTTGGCCCCGCGCGGATGGCACAGGTAGCTGGAAATCAAGACCTCTTGATCGGTCTCGCCTTGGATGAAGCACTCCCCCATTCGCAGCTTGCCGTCGAACAGCCTGGTTTGAATGTTGACGCGGTAATCTCCGCGCGGCATCGCCGCAACTTCCGCCTCGCTCGCACTGAAGCACCAATCCTCGCGGTAATAGGTCTGCCGGAGCGGAATCGCATCCGGTATCCGCGGATCAGTGTGGACGTGTTCAAGGAGCTTCTCGCGGCTCAGCGTACCCTGGAACGGCCGGCTATAGACGCCGAGATGGTAGGGGTGCGATGCGAAATCAAAATACCGCTTTCCGTCGGAACCTTCGGCCCAAGCCTCGATCACTTCGAACTCCTGTGGGATTGTCCAATCGAAAACCTTGGTTCCGGTATCGAACTCGGTGATCTCGATGTCGAGGGAACGGCGAATGATCCCGAGCGATTCCATGAACCCGGGGCCGCAAAGGGCCCGGTAGATGGGGAACAGATCCGCCATCAAATTCCACATTGAATTCTTGGCTTCGCTCTCGGGCGAAGGAAACGGGCAAATCGGTCGGGACCAATTCAAATCTTGTAACATCGTCGCCCTATGTAGCGAGGGAACTTGGATTCTCAGCAGTATTGCCGTATTCAAAGTATAGTGCCGAAAAACGACCCGCAACACATCTCTCTGTGGGCAGTTTCATAACACTTTGAATTAGGACCGGTCACGAGACGGTTTCTATGTTAAGTCTGATACCGAGACGCGAAGACTAGGTAATTTTAGGATAAATTTGACGGTTAGGGCGTATGCATATTTGATATGGCGGAGCTTCAGACCTTTTTACGCCGCATGTTTCTGGCAAAATCCTCCTGTGAATTCGAGACCGACCCATTGTCGCTAACTGAGTGGCTTTGGGATTTGCGATGAAAAGCGATCAACGAGCATTGCGAAAGCGAAATCTTGCGGCCTTCAAGAAGATGGCTCCTCCGATCTATGCTCAGCTGAAGGATCACAAACCAAATTCTACCTTGGTGTTCGATGACGACGGCGAACCGGACGTTATCATTGGCGGAAAGAAGTATTACGGCGGGCAGTCGAGTGCCTTCGCCAGACGGCAGGTGGAGAAGTTCCTAGCACATCCGCTCCACTTTTGCGTCTCGACCCCAGATCCCGCGGTGTTCGATTTACAGACCAATCAGTTTCTCGGCGAGATTCTTCGATTTTGCAAAGCGGAGGGAATAACCTTCGCGCCAAAGCCCGCCGGGGGCAGTTCATTCTTTCTCGTATCTTATGGAGTTGGCCTGGGTAAGCATATCGATGCACTCGTTGAGGCGACTAACTGCTATACCGTCATATTTGTCGATGAGGATTTCGAGTTTCTTTATCACTCTCTCTCCACATACAACTGGCAGAAGCTATTCACCACGTTGCTGGCCAAGAAGGGCGGCGTCTACTTTGGTATCGATAGCCAGTTTGAAGCTTTGCTCTCGGGGCTCACCAATACATTAATCCAATGCAATCAAATATCGATTGATGGCACAGCTTGTTTTGTTCACAGAGAGTCGCAAATTTCACAAAATTTATTTCCCACCTTGGCCAGCCAGCAAGGGATTTTTTCCGGCACGGGTTTTTTCTATGACGAAACCATCATGCTTCGGAACGCCTACGCGAACTTGCAAGTCAAGAACACGAAGATTTTTCGCCAGAGCATTCACGCTAAATTTGACGCCCCGGTCTTCGTTGTCGCCAGCGGGCCTTCGTTGGACGACAGTATTCCTTTCATCAAGGCCAACGCAGACAAGGCGATTATTGTCTCCAGCGGAACGACGCTTCGGCCTCTACTCGTTAATGGAATTGTCCCCGACGTTCAGATCGAACTGGAGAATATCTGGATCTATTCAGGCATGAAGGAACTGGCCGAGAAGTATGATCTCTCTTCGATCCGATTGGTTGCTGCGAGTACGGTGGACCAATCGATTACGCAGTTTTTCGAGAACATCATCTACTTTCACCGCGCCGGGCTCAGTCCCTATCCTTTGTTCGCTAAGTCAGACAAGAGCACACTACGGTATCCCAGTCCGAATATCGTCAACGCGGCTCTTTCATTTGTCCTGGATACCGGGTTCCGCAATATCTATTTTTTCGGTACGGACCTGGGCGTTAAAGAGGGCGAGCGTCACCACGCAAAAGATCATAGTCATTACTCCGAGAATGTCGTCTTCGCCGATTATCGGGTTTACCAGCAGACCACACCAGGAAACTTCGGTGGTCAATGCCGCACGTCGAGCGATCTGGAGATCGCGAAAGCACGTATAGCTGATGCCATTCGATATTATGGCGCCGGCAGGCAGTTCTTCAACTGCAGTAATGGCGCGCTCATTGAGGGCGCCCAACCCAAACACGCCGATACGCTCGTTCTGTCGGATATCTCCGGCGGTAAAGAAGCGGTGCTCAATGAGATATTGAATGATCTACCTGAATTGTCTTCCGCCGAATTTCATAAGGCATGGGACGATAAGAGGCTTCGATCCACGATCAATGAGTTCGTCGATGGTCTCGTGGAAATGTTTCGAGACCCGGAAGTGCTGGAGGACAGACGTTACACGATTTCACTTGTCGAAAAGACAATGTGGGTGGCTGCCTTGAAGGGCGGCGTCGACAAACGGGCGAAGCACTCCGTGGCTCTACTATTCAAGGGAACTATTTATATGATGTTCTTATGCGTCGAGTATTACCTCAGACGCGTCCCGGAACCCGATGTTAAACGTTTCGCCGAAGAAATTTGCGCTGCGTCTCGGCGAATCCTTGAAAATCTTCGCCTCGAGGCTCTGCGCGTGCTTGATGATCCGAGCGAAGTACCAAGACCTCGGACAGATGCAAAACCTGAAGCAGAAGACTTTATTGCTACGTTACCACAGACCTGGGGGAAAGTGCCGAGGAACGCCGATTGCCCCTGTGGCTCAGGCAGGCGTTACAAGCATTGTCACGGCAAGAATGCTCAGGAATCCTCCACTGATAGTTAACAGCAGAAGTACAGCGACTGATTCTTATATCCGCCTTCGGGGAGAAAGCGGACGTGAATCGCTATGTGGACCAATGTCCGCTAATAGCCATAAGCGGACATGGTTCGTATCACTTGCTTAACGCCCGTCCGGGCTTGAATAGTGCCGAGACCGCTACGGTGGAAGCCGGCATCCTAGGATGTGAGCATTCGCATAAGCGAAAGCTGTTTCTCTCGCCACGGCATTGCGTCCTCAAGCTGTGCGGCTAGCCGCATCAGCAACGCATCGTCACCAAACGAAGTCGCAAAATGAACACCAATCGGCAAATCATCTGCGGTCCAGTGTAGCGGAAGCGAAACTGCAGGCTGGCCGCTGGCATTAAAGGCCGCGGTAAAAGGCGAATAGACAAACACACCGTCGCGACCGGTTCGATAGTCCAGAAAATCCTCGTTTACGGGTTTGAAACGGCCAACCTTTGCCGGCGGCTCGGACAATGTCGGCGTCATGAGGACGTCAATGTCGGCGAGGTGCCTTGCCATCTGCCTGCCGAAGGCGTGGACGACCCCGATTGCGTCAAGATAGTCGGCGCCTGATATACCTGCCGCCATACGAACCGCGCCTTTGGTGACGCCATCAATCTGGGGCTCGTAAACAGATGGGTCTTTCGACTTCGCGTAAACGCCAAGCGCCGTCCCGCAGGCGACAATGTTCGTCCATGCCCGCATCATCGGCATAATCTCAACAGAGCCTTCAAACTCAGCAACATGATGCCCGAGCCCTTCTAGGGTTGCCGCGGTATTCTCGACGGCCTTGCGGCACTCGTCGTCAATCTTGTCTCCCGAAAATGAACGGGTCAGGTAGGCGATCTTCAGTGCACCGGGGGTTTGGCCCATGGCGGTCGCGTAATCTTCGGCCATGGGCGGCGCCCAATACGGCGCACCAAGATCAGGGCCGGAGGTCGCGTCGAGGAGCACGGCAGTGTCGCGGAGGCTACGGGTCAGAAAGCCGGCAATGGCCATTCCCGCCCAACCCTCGCCTGCGCCGGGACCATTGGGAAGCCGTGCACGGGTTGGCTTAAAACCAACGAGACCACAGTTCGAGGCGGGAATACGCACCGAGCCGCCGCCGTCGCCACCATGCGCGGCAGGAACGATTCCCGCCGCCACGGCCGCCGCTGCGCCGCCGGACGACCCGCCGGAGGTATGTTCGGTATTCCAAGGGTTTCGGGTCGGCGCACCGTTGGCACCGGCCTCCGTCACGGGGCCGATGCCAAATTCCGGCGAAGCCGTGCGGCCAAACGCGACGAGGCCTGCCGCTTTTAACCGGAGAAATATCTCAGAGTCGTAAGCCGGGACATTGCCCTTGTATAGGTTGGAGCCGCTGGTTGTCGGCAACGCGACGGCCTCGGCGCCAAGGTCCTTTAACAGGAAAGGCACACCGGTCATGGGACCGCCTGGCAGGCCATCAGCGATCGCGCTTCGCGCGACTTCCTCGGCCATCATCGTTATGGCATTGATTGACGGATTAAGTTTCGCGGCGCGGGCTAGGGATGCATCCAATAGCTCTCCCGCCGTTACTTCGCCACGCGCGACCAGCGCTGCCGACTCAACCCCATCATACTCGTAATAATCGTCCGCCATGTGCACACCAAGTGAGAGAGCCGATCACTATTTGGATGTTCCTATTTATTTGCTTTGATGACCGGGCGATGTTTGCGGTCGTGAAGCCACGGCGACTTTTTCTCAAACGCCGCTGCGGCGCGAAACACGGAGACGTCATCAAATGTCTTGCCGACGATCTGCAGGCCCGTCGGCACGCCGTTTTTGCCGAAGCCAGACGGCACACTGAGCACCGGACAGCGGCTCAGGGTATTGAACGGGAATGTCATGCACCACTTGAGCGAATCCGGCATCGATTTGCCGGCCGTCTTGTATGAGGCGTAGTCAAACTTTGGATTGGCTTTCTCGGCGGGCTTGGCCGTGGTCGGACACAGGAACACGTCATAATTCTCCATCATCGGCCCGAAGAACGAGTACATCTCGCCGGCCTTGTCCGTGGCATTAACAAAATCAATTGCCTTGGACTTACGCCCCTCGATGGCAAAGGCGCGGGCATAGTCGGTCATCAGATCGCCGTGCTTTTTTTCAATTGGCCCCAGGCTTGCTCCAAACAGGTGCGAGAGATGATCCCATGCCGCCTTGGCGCAGCTTTCATCCCAGGGTACCTGCACTTCTTCCACCGTGCATCCCATGGACCTGAAGGTTTCGACCGCGCGCAGGGTGTTTTCGCGAACGTCCGGTGTTGGCTTGAAGAATCCCAGGTCTAGGGAATAGCCGATACGCCAACCGCGGATACTTTTGAGCTTTTCCGGTATCCGCAGCTTAGGCTTGATCGTGGCGATGTCCGTCGGATGCGGTCCAGCGATAACGTTCTCCATGAGGGCCGTATCGGCAATGGTTCGCGCCAGGGGCCCTTCATGGCAATAGTAATCCAGGTTGAAGCCCGCCATTTCGGGCACCCGGCCATAGGGCGGCTTGAAGCCGACGACGCCACTGCAGGATGCGGGAATGCGGATGGAACCGCCAATGTCCGAGCCGGTGGCAAGGGTGGTGGTGCCCGCCGCCAGCGATGCCGCCGAACCGCCGGAAGATCCGCCGGACGTAAAGTTGGGATTCCAGGGATTGCGTGTGGTGCCCCACAGCCGTGATGTGGTCACGGCGGCACAGCAGAATTCCGGTGTTGCCGTTCGGGCATGGCAAATTGCGCCGGCGTTAAACAAACGTTGGGCGAATACGGCTGTGTACTCAGCAATGTCGTCTTTCAAAATGAGCGAGCCGGCGGTGCAGCGTTTGCCCTTCACCGGCACTTCGTCCTTGATCGCCAACGGGATGCCTTCCAGCGCCCGCGTGCGGCCGCCTTTTCTCATGTAGCGGGCTTCCGACTTCTTGGCCTGGGCCAGGGCTTCTTCGAAAAAGGTCTCGGTGAAAGCGTTAATAACCGGCTCAACCTTTTCCGTGCGCTTGATGATGGCCTGCATTAGTTCAACGGGCGACAGCTTACGGCGTTTGAATAGTTTCAGCGCCTCTGTTGCCGTCAGATAACATGTGTCCTCATAACTCATACTCGTCAACCAACTTTCAGGTGCCACAGGCACCAACACAGATGCGCGTCCGGAACACACCTTTTTCTATTTTGGCCCCGAAGGCCAGACGATTCAGCGGCGCAAGGCTAAATGCGCCGGGATAACTGTAGGCCGACATGATGAAGGGGTAAACCGTATGTCCAAGTGCGTCACCAAATGTCCGCTTTTAAGGATAAAGCGAACGGGCTTCAGTATGTGAGCAACGGTTCGATCAGAAGCATACTTGACAATCTCTCTAATGTTCTCTATATGTTCTTATAATTCCCGGGCCGTCACCCAATGGGGCGGCGCAAGCCCGGAACATCCCCCGGAGGGAGCGCGAAGATAAATGCGCCTTTTGGGGAGGGCCGCTCCGACGAGTAGCCATGCTGTTTGACATTGTGAATAGGTACGGCTGTCGATCGATCCCTCGGCTGGGATTGTGAGGCTACGGCCGAAAATCGAACCCGGCTTGAATTTCCGGGTGAATTTGCTCGTCCGAAGATTGGCAACTGACGATATTTGACGATAAATGACGACAGATGACGATATTTTCTGCAGATCGTATTGAGTAAAATCAATGGGTTACATGGGAAAGCGTTGGGATGCTCTACCCGTCCTCCAACCGCCCCTCCAGGAAGAAGGTTTCCACTTCACCGACGCCGCGCATGTCCAAAGTCCCTCGCGACTCAAACTTAAATTTTTTCTTGAGCGCGCGGGCGACCTGGGCGGAGACGTGGATCTTGTCGGGCAGACTATAAGATTCGTAACGGCTGGCGATGTTCACCGTCGATCCCCAGACGTCGTAGATATATTTATGGGTGCCTATGATGCCGGCCACAACCGGGCCGCTGTGGACGCCGATGCGGATGGCGTAAGGATGAACCAGGGCCGGGTTGATCTCGTCGATGACGGCGATCATGCCCAAGGCCATGTCGGCGATGGCCTCGGCGTGATCGGGTTTTTCTTCGGGCAGGCCGGCAACGACCATGTAGGCGTCGCCGATGGTTTTGACCTTCTCGACGCCCAGTTCCTCGGCCAGGACGTCGAAACGGGAGAACACGCTGTTGAGACTGCGGACCAGTTCGCTGGGACCCATGCGGGCGGAAATTTCCGTGAAACCGACCAAATCGGAGAACAGCACGGTGACATTTTCATAGCGGTCGGCGATCAGATCTTCGCCGTCGTTGATGCGCTCAACGATTTGCGACGGGAGAATGTTGAGAAGCAGTTCTTCCGACTTCTTTTTTTCCTGCTCCAGGCTGTCGCGGTAGAGCATTTCGCGGTCGTGCGAGCGTTTGCGCTCAATGCAGGAATTGATACGCGCGCGCAGCAGCACCGGATTGAACGGCTTGGTCAGGTAGTCCTCGGCGCCGGCCTCGATGCACTGGATCACCTTGTCCTCCTCGTCCAGGGCGGAGATCATGATGACGGGAATTTCCTGCAGGCGGCCGTCGGCCTTGAGGCGGGCCAGGGTGCCAATGCCGTCCAGGCCGGGCATCATCATGTCGAGCAGGATGACGTCGAAATCTTCACGGTCGGCGGCGGCCAGGGCCTGTCGGCCGTCCTCGGTCAGGGTCACCGTATAGCCTTCGCGGGTCAGTTGCTGCTGCAACAGGTCGCGATTGGTGGCGATGTCGTCGGCAACAAGGATACGGCCTGAATGTTTGGTCTTACGGCTTGCGGCTGAGGCCCTCGGCTTGGCCTTCCCGCCGCCGGTGACAGGCCCTCCTGTTTGCGGCCCGGCTTCCTCATCCGGGAAGTTGACCACCTTTTCCAGCCGTTTGAGCAGCGCGTTGGCCTCGTCCAGGAGCTTGGCGAAAGACGGGCGCAAGCGGTCGTCGCCCATATCCTCCAGGTCTTCCAGGATCATCTCGCCGTAACCCTTGACGCCGCCGATGGGAGTCCTGAGATCGTGGCGAAGCTTGCGAGCCGTTTCGTGTTCGGAGCGACCGGCAAAAAGCTCCTCCGCCACACCCTTCCCGCTGAGGTCTTCGATCATTGTGCTCAGGTCATTGGCGGAGTCGACAATACACTCGACATCGGGCAACAGCGCATCAGGCCCGGTATCCTTTACACCGCCCAGCAGGCTCAGGCTAAGCTCGCGTATGGATTGGGCCGGGGCCAGCAGTTCGACGTTTACGTTGGCCAGCCACTCCGCATTCCGCTCGCTGGTTTTGTCAGACATGACCCCCCTTAACGCGAAATTAATCGCCGGGTGATGCGAGAAGTATTTCGATCTTTTCCAGCAACCGGGACAGCTCGACCGGCTTGGTGTCGTAATCGTCGCAACCGGCGGACAGTGCCTTTTCACGGTCGCTGGACATGGCGTGGGCAGTGAGGGCGATGACCGGTATGGCGCTGGTTTCCGGAGACGCCTTGAGCTGCTGCGTCGCTTCCCATCCGTCAAGGACAGGTAGGCTCATATCCATCAGAATGAGGTCCGGCTTATCAGTGCCGACCATTGCCAACGCCTGCTCACCGTCTTCGGCAATGGTGATTTCATAGCCGCGGCGCGACAGCCTGCGTGACAGCATGTCGCGGTTCATCTCGTTGTCTTCCACCAGTAGGATTTTTGCCATGCCGTCGCCCCCTCGTACGGCCCCGCCGCAATTGGAATAACTTATCGGTTTGGCATTCGGTTGTAAAATCAGGGATGACAAATTCGTTGGCGGAGGCAGGCAGCCGCCGCTTACCCGGGACCCTCGGCGCTGTCCTCAAGGATCTCTTCGATGAGACCGGGCAGTTCGTTGAATTCCAATGGCTTGGGGAGAACCGCATCGGCGCCGATTTTTTTCGCCGCCGCCAGGGCGTCCGCGGAATCCATATCATCGTAGCCGGCGGAGATGGCGATTATTTTTACATCTTCGCGCTGTTCGCGGATCAATCGAATGCCTTCGATGCCGCCGACTCCCTCCATGAACAGATCGATCATGACAAGGTCGTATGTCACATGGCCGAACTGCTCCAGCCCATCCTCGACACTGGGAGACACGACAGCCTGATAGCCGTTCTTGCTGAGAACGCGCGAGACCAAATCAAGGATGACTTTGTCATCGTCGATAATCAGAACTTTGCGTCTTGGTGCCATATCCGCAACCCGGCTTGTGAATGGGGCCAATCGCGTAATCCGAAAGTTTCACAATTATGGTGAGAAGTACACCGGAAACGCCACCCGACGTTGAATGTGTGGCGATATTTCATTCACTGACTGGCACAGTCATTACGCCAAACTGAATGCAGCTGTGTCTACTTTTCGGCGTCATCGCGTTTCGAGTGTTTGCTGTGGCTCGGAGGCAAGCGGAGGCGGAGTTACAATTCAATTACAGCCAACAGAGATTGATGGAATTGAGCACATTATCGGCACCTGCATCCGAATCAGCCTGCACCCCGATCATGGTAGTAACGTGGATAAACTGATTCAAGCCGCCGATTCGATCATCTACGAAGCAAAGAGCGGCTCGGAGAAGCCATATCGTGTCTACTCAGGCACCAACTGACAATCCACGTCTTCTGATTTATGATCCTTGTCCGCAGGGCGAACGAATGTCCGGTGAAACCGGTTAGAATGGGTTCATGCAGCTAAAATCCGGCGATACGGCTCCAATACTTGCGATCATTATCGTGGCGGTGGCATTTGCCGTAGCGTTGCCGCGAGTTCTGCCGCCCGTTCAGGTCATGGAAAACTGGCTGTCCGATTTTCGTTTTGCCACTCTGGCACCGCCCGCACCCCAGGACGACCGAATTGTCATCGCCACCATTACCGAAGAAACCCTGGCAACCCTGCCCTACCGCTCACCGGTCGATCGCGGTTTCCTGGCCCGCCTGCTCAGAGCCCTTGAGATTGCCGGGGTCCGTGCTGTCGGGATTGACATCCTGTTCGATCAACCAACCGAACCTGCCAAGGATGACGCCCTGCGCCAGGCCATTCTCGACTTTCCGGCTCCCGTCGTCGTCGCCCAGGCGGGGAAGGCTGAAAGTTTGACCGACAAGCAGATGGCATATCTGAATCAATTTACCACCGGCATGACCCATGGCCTTGCCAATCTAGTCAAGGATGATGCGGACAGCACCGTGAGGTGGATTTATGCCGGGAGGACGATGCCTAACTCAAACGTGCGCACGCATGGAATGGCCGCCGCCCTAGCTAAGGCCCTCGATATCGATCCACCCGCAAGTAATGCTCGCCTTGATTACCGCCGTGATTTTAATAGCGAAACACCCGTCTTTCGTAGGTTCCCCGCTCAGGTAGTTCCCGTACTGCCGAAGGCATGGCTAGCCGGCAAGATTGTCTTGATTGGCGCGGACCTTCCCATGAGTGACCGCCACCGCACTCCTTTTGCTGCCGACCATCGCGTTAAGGTCAAATCTACCCCCGGGGTCGTCATTCACGCCCACGCGCTGGCCCAGCTCTTGGATGGCCTCGTGGTGCGAGATGCGGGAATACTAGGTACAGTCGCAGTGATTGCGCTCATGGTCGCGCTCGGATTTGTAATCGCCACTCTCGATATATCATTGCCAATCAAGGGTGTGATATTCACAGGGGGCTTAGTGGGGTTCTGGGTTGCTGTCTTCGCCTTGTATTCGAGCACAAACACTCCAATTCCGCTGATCCCGCCAAGCATAGCCTTCGTCGGAAGCTGTGGGGGCGGTATCGCTTTCCTCGGTCGCCGGGATCGCCAGCAGAAAAAGTTCATCCGCGAGGCTTTTTCCCACTATTTGTCGCCTTCCATTGTCGACCAACTTATCGCCGATCCATCCAAATATGAAGTTGGTGGTGAACACCGTGAGGTGACGTATCTGTTTACTGATTTGGCCAACTTTACCGCCCTGACGGAGCGCATTGAACCGGACGTCCTGGTTAAGTTGCTCAACGAATATATCGATGGCATGTGCGCCATTGCCTTTGAGCATGGTGCCACATTGGATAAGATTGTCGGCGATGCCGTGGTCATGTTCTTCAATGCCCCTGTCGATCAGCCAGACCACAAATCCCGCGCCGTAATCTGCGGTCTTGCTCTTGATGATTTCGGTCAGGCATTCGTGGAACGCCAGGCAGCGCAGGGACTAGAAGTCGGCATTACCCGGATCGGCATCAATTCGGGTGTTGCCATAATTGGAAACTTCGGTGGTGAAAATTTCTTCGATTATACCGGCCATGGCGATATGGTGAACACGGCGGCCAGACTGGAAAGTGTTAACAAGCACCTGGGAACACGGATATGTGTGAGCCAGTTCACAGCCAAGGATTGTCCCGATGTGGTATTCCGTCCCGTGGCTACGCTGGTATTGAAGGGCAAGACCGAAGGTATTGACGTCGTCGAACCAGTGTCCGAGACCAGGGCGAAATCCAAATCGACTGCCCTTTATCGTGACGCCTTCGAGGCCTTGTCAAATAATGAGAGTAAAGCGGCGGAAATGTTTCAAAAGGTGCTCGACTTGGACCCCGATGACGGGTTGGCAGCCCTCCACCTACGCCGCCTGCGTGACGGCGAGATGGGGACGATCATCGTAATGGGAGAGAAATAATGCAAAGCCGCTTAATGCCGTTGTTAGCGGGATTTTACCTGTTGATTCTGACTGTACCTGCCATGGCGGCGGATTTGGTGGTCGTGGCCAGCACGGCACCGGAGTTCAAGGCCGGGTGGATTGTCGCCTCCGGCTCAAGCCTTGATGTTCCGGCTGACCAAACCGTGACCCTGATTTCGCAGAGCGGCAAGGTTGTCACAGTTACCGGTCCCCATTCCGGGCCTGTCGGCAACAGCGAGAGCGGTGACGCTAACGGCAGTAGTCTAGTTGCCTCTCTTTCCAGCCTTTTGGGCGGTGGCGGAACCGAGGCCGGTTCGCTCGGCGTCATGCGTGCGGCAATGAAATCGGCCGAACCTGACGATCCATGGGTCGTGGTTGTGTCGCAATCCGGTGATCACTGCGTCCCGGCGGACGGGCAGCCCATACTTTGGCGGTCTCGGAAGAATTCTCGTGGCGCCCTGACGCTGAAGAGAATATCTGGAGGGGGAAATAAGTCGATAACCGTATGGCCCTCCGGAGCTGGCTCCCTCGCCTGGCCAACTGATATACCGATAACCGACGGCGGCGCCTATTTCGCCCGTCTCAAAGGCGCCGGCGCGGCCGCCAGGCTGGTCGTTCACCGAGTTCCTGGTAACCTTGCTACTGATGCCCATCGAGCGGCCTGGATGGCGGACCAGGGATGCCGCAGTCAGGCCATAAGGCTCCTCACCCAACTTCGCTAGTGGGCCTGTGATTAGGTGAGTGAGCGTGGGGAATGACATTCGGTGGCGCTGGATCCATACCGAAATGACCTGATCGTCGGCATCGTCGGCGCTGGTGCCATGGGGCGTGGGATCGCCCAAGTCGCTTGCGTAAGTGGTTGTCGGGTCATACTCCATGACGCCAACCTGGATACTTCTGCCAGGGCCTTAGATTTCACCTCCGAAATGCTGGACCGCGCCGCCGTAAAGGGACGGCTCAGCAATGCCGAGGCAGACGCCGCGCGGGACCGCATTAATGTGGCCGACGGGATAGACAGTTTGGCCCCGTGCCATGTGGTGTTCGAGGCGATAATCGAGGACCTGGCTCTCAAACAAGCCGTCTTCCAAGACTTGGAGAAGATCGTCGCCGATGATACCGTCATAGCCACCAACACGTCGTCGCTCACGGTTGCATCCATTGCCGCCGTCTGCAAGATGCCTGAGCGTGTCGCCGGTTGTCATTTCTTCAACCCCGTGCCGCTCATGGATTTGGTCGAAGTGGCCGGTAGCGAAAGTACGGCACCGGCGGTCATCAGCGCCCTCATGGAATTGGGTCGGCGGTTCGGTCGCCAACCTGTGCGAGTCGCCGATGTTTCTGGTTTCCTCGTCAATCAGATCGGCCGGGGCTATGTCATTGAAGCCGCTCATTTGGCTGATGCGGGTATAGCCGGGTTTGCCGACATAGATCGAATCATGCGAGACGCCGCCGGGTTTCCCATGGGGCCGTTTGAGCTAATGGATTTGACCGGCCTTGATGTGACCCATCCGGCAACTGAACGTATCTTCGAAGGAACTGGTCGCGATCCCCGGTTCCGTCCCTCCCCCCTTCTGCAACAGCGAATGGAAGATGGCCTGCTGGGTCGCAAAGCGGGTGCAGGTTTTTATCAATATCAGGATGGTAGCGTCGTGACCGGCCCAGAACCGCCTGCTCCCAATTATGATGGTCGATCAGTTTGGGTCGATAGTGATAGGTTAACTGACCTCGTGGAGAATTTGGGCGGGAGCTTGGATAAGGATGCCAAGCCGGGTAATGAATCGATAATTCTCGTTTCCCCGCTCGGCGGCACGGCTGCCAAAACAATATCAGACGGCGGTCTTGATCCGGCACGTTCCGTTGCCATCGATACCCTGTTCGGCCTTTCAGGCCGCCGCACACTGATGCCAACGCCAGCCGCCAGCCGTGATATCATTGCCGCCGTCCACGGCCTCCTGGCCAGCGACGGTGTTCCAGTAACGGTGATTACTGACAGCCCCGGTTTCATTGCGCCGCGTATTGCCGCCATGATTGTCAATCTGGGCTGTGCCGCCGCCGAGGCCGGCACCGCTGAACTTGGCGATATTGACCGGGCGGTAACGATGGGACTTGGATATCCTCGCGGCCCTCTGGCGTTCGGAGACGCATTGGGACCTGATCGGGTGCTCAAGGTGCTGGCTGCCGTACATGAGCAAACCGGCGACAGCCGCTATCAACCAACTCAATGGTTGGTTGACAGAGTTAAGTACGGTGTTTCATTGACAACGCCGGACTAAGCCGCATTGCTGACGCGGACTCCCGCCCCTTCAAGCAGCATGACCTTGTTGAGCAGCTTGACGCAGGCGTAAACGGCTTCGATGGATGGCGCCGGAGTTTCCGTCAACGCGCCCAGTTCCAGGATAGCGCCGATCAGAGCCTCAGTCTCCAATGAGCGGCCCGCTTCCACGTCTTGCAGCATCGACGTTTTGTGGGCACCGACACTCTCGGCCCCGGCGATTCGCTTCTCAATAGTATGGCGGAAGGTGATGCCTAGGGCCTCGCCGATTTGCTGTGCCTCGCCCATCATGTTCTCCGCTAGTTTTCGAGTATCGCGGAACTGGCAAATATCCTCGAGGGTTGCATGGGTGAGCGCACTGATCGGATTGAATGACAAATTGCCCCAGGCCTTCAGCCAAATCTCAGAACGGATGTCATCGAGGATACGCGAACGGAAGCCGGCATCGACCAACAGGTCGTGCAGCGTTTGGACACGCTCGGTTTCGCTGCCATCCAATTCGCCGATGGGAAATCGGTCGCCCTCAACGTGGTGGATTACTCCTGGCTCGGTAACGGCGGCGGCCGGATAAACGACGCAACCGACAATCTTGTCAGCATCAATGTTCTTGCCGAGAATGCGGTCAGGGTCCAATGAATCCATAGCGTGGCCGTCAAAGGGACCGCCGTGCTTATGGAAGTACCACCACGGAATTCCGTTCTGGACCGTAACGATCATGGTCTCCGGTCCAGTCAGGACCGACATCTGGCGGGCGACGTTTTCCAGGTAATGAGCCTTGAGCGCGAGGATCACCAAGTCATGCTCGCCGGCCTCTTCGACTCGGTCCGTGGCGGTGGCAACTTCGGCCGTATACTCCGCTCCGTCTTCCCAAATCAGCTTCAAGCCCTTGTCGCGGATGGCTTCCAAGTGCGCACCTTGATCCACGACGGTGATCTCGTTTCCTGCGAGCGCAAGTTTGGCCCCCATCAAACCGCCAATCGCTCCGGCGCCAACAACGCAGATACGCATGATCTAGCCTCCCCAAAAAGGTGTGCCGCTACGTTTCAGCCATCACTCATTTATATACGTATTACTGAGGGTCCCGATCCCCTCGATAGTTATTTCGACGGAATTGCTGGGCTCCTTCATGGACCCGACCCCGACCGACGTGCCGCAACATATGACGTCACCCGGCTCCAGGGTCATGTCTTGCGACAATTGGCTAACAACACTGTGCGGTGGAATGACCATATCGCTGACTGGATAGTTCTGCCGCTCGTCTCCGTTGAGAACGGTGCGGATCGACAAACCAGCCGGGTCGAGCCCCGTCGCCACCACCGGGCCAAACACACCGAACGTGTCGAAACTCTTGGCTCGGACCCATTGGTCAAAGGTGGCATCGGCCTTCAATAAGTCTATCGCCGTGACGTCATTGATGCATGTGTAGCCAAAAATATGATCACCGGCCTCAGCCTCCGAGACGCCAGAACAACTCTTACCAATGACGATCCCTATTTCTCCTTCGTAGATAACCTTGCCCTCATAAGAAGCCGGCCGCCGAATGGTCTCACCCGTTGCCAGGAACGAATTAGGCGCCTTGAGAAGAAATAGTGGATGCTCGGGCACAGGCAAATCGGCTTTTATGCGCATGGCGTGAAAGTTATTCCATAGCGCAATCATTTTGCTCGGCTGTGTCGGGGTTAGGACCCTGACATCGTCAATCCCAACGGTTTCGGGCGTAGCGGTGGGCGAGTCGAACATATCGCCTTCGTGAACAGTGATAACGCCGCCTTCTAGCGTTCCGAAGCGGGCCTGCCCAACGTTCTCAAACCGAATCCAATGAGTCATTTTGGCTCCCTATGCTGCTTGGCCTCTCCTTGCGGTGGAGAGTTGCCGTATCATAGCACTGGTATACCAGACGCATAATCACAAATCATTGTTCTCCGACCGAGTTGGACAGCCACATCACGGAGTCAGGGAGCTATTGACAGAGCGCCTATTCACGCCAAATCTATGCTCATAAGCTCACGGCGCGGGGTGCGCGGTGGGCCGGACGCCTGATTTAGGGTCCAAGACTCGTACTCGCTCGCTAAACCAGAGGAGCACGCTGATGTCGCGCATGTCTGTTTTCAATAGTCCATTGTTGTTGGGTTTCGACCATTTCGAGCGCATGCTTGATCGTGCCTCCAAAGCGTCAGCGGAAGGGTACCCACCCTATAACATCGAACAGACCAGCGAGAATGGTCTACGCATCACCCTAGCCGTGGCCGGATTCTCCATGGACGACCTCAACGTGACTGTGGAAGACAATCAGTTGGTAATTCGAGGTCGGCAAACTGACGATGATGATAATCGGGTTTATATCCACCGCGGAATCGCGGCGCGGCAGTTCCAGCGCAGTTTCGTCCTGGCCGAAGGAATTGAGATTATCGGCGCTGATCTGGACAACGGCCTGCTGCACATTGGATTGGAGCGCATTGTTCCCGAACCGGAAGTTCGCAGTATCGAAATTTCAGGTAACAAGAAATCCGAAGGCATTAAGCCGAAGACCATCGACGTTAAACCGGACTAGAAATCCTCATGTGCCCTTGCCCTGACGGGGAGTGACACGAATATAGGAGTTTCGCCATGACAAGAGATCAGGACACAGGTGACCGCCACGCCGGCGCCTTTCAGCCCATGAGCCGGCAGGATTTCGCTAATTGGGGAACGGGCCACATAGCCTACATCAAACACCAAGAAACCCCGGACGGTTTGGGCTTTGTCATTCACGCCGCCAACGGCGAGCCCTTGGCCTCGGCGACAACCCGCGACCTGGCCGCCGCCGCCGCGATGCAGAACGACCTAGAACCGTTTAGCGTACATTAAATTGTTAGGCTGCGCGGGGCTCCATGCTCTCGGTGAGAATGGCATAGAGAGCCTCGGCATTGTCGGTGCCACGAAGCTTGTCGCAAATTACTTTATCTCTGAGCAAACGCGACACACGGGCCAACGCCTTCAGGTGGTCGGCGCCTGCTGACTCAGGCGCCAATAGCAGAAAAATAAGATCGACCGGGCGCTCATCAATGGCCTGGAATTCGACCGGTTGCTCGAGGCGTGCAAACAAGCCGTAAAGCCGGTCCAGGTTGACCAACTTACCGTGCGGGATAGCAATTCCGCTACCGACACCCGTGGTGCCTAGACGCTCGCGCTCCATAAGCACGTCGAAGATAGCCCGTTCATGCTGTCCACAAATATCCGCGGCTCGGGCTGACAATTCCTGAAGCGCTTGTTTTTTGCTGGTTGCCCGCAGGTTGGCGGCTATCGCGCCGGGTGTCACCAAATCGATGATTTCCATGGTTGTTTCTTGTCCTTGTTATCAGACGGCTACGATTTGGAGCCGGTAGATTTGATGGTATTGGCCGGGTCAATCCAGCCGACGTTTCCGTCAGCCCGGCGATAAACAACATTTAACTCACTGTTGGCCCGATTGCGGAACATCACAACCGGCGCATCAGCCAAATCCATGCGCATGACTGCCTCGCCAACGCTTAGCGTGCTGATCTCGGCGGCCATCTCAGCGATGATCGTCGGTTGCGCGTCCTCGGGTACTTCCTCGCCGTCATCTTCCGGCTGGATCACGTATTGCAGGGCAGGAAGAATGTCATCGTGACCGTGTCCCTTGTGGTGGTTACTCAAGCGTCTTTTGTAACGGCGCAGTTGTTTGGCAATTCTTTCCAATGCTCGGTCAAACGCCACATAAGGGTCCTCCGCGTCCGAGCCGCCCTGAACAACCAGACCACGGGGGCCGGGATGAACCGAGATATCGGTGCGCATCAAGTGGCCTTCCTTTGAAAAGGAAACCGTGGCATCGATGGCATGATCAAAATACTTCTCAACGGCGGCGCCCAATTGTTCATGAACGTGGTTCCGAAGAGCCTCGCCGACGTCCAATTTTTTGCCTTTGATGGAAATGTCCATGAAGTCCGGCTGTCTTGCCTATAAAACGTCTAGGATTTCAGCGAAACACATCGACGACATCCTTGCCTGGGCGAACGACCAATTTGGTCTTAATGTGGCCCGCAGCATATCGTCTGTCCGTAAGGAGGCGGAACTTAGTGATCAGCATCAAGAGAGTCAATACACCTGAATTTTTGTATTTTCTAGCTTGAAAAACGCAAAAATTTACGTAACTGCGGATTTCTCTCGACGGCGCTGGACGGACGAAGAAATACCCATAGCCTCGCGGTATTTGGCCACCGTCCGCCGCGCAATATCTATTCCGTCGACCCGCAGAAGACTTACAATCTTGTCATCGGACAACACCTTCTTCGGGGGCTCTTCGTCAATCAATGCCTTGATTCTGTGACGAACCGATTCGGCTGAATGAGCTTCGCCGCCGCCGGTCGCGTTAATCGCCGGCGTAAAGAAATACTTGAGCTCGTAAATGCCCCTGGGCGTAGCGATGTACTTGTTAGATGTGACACGGCTAACGGTACTTTCATGCATATCGATCTCTTCAGCGATATCGCGCAATACCAATGGCTTCAAGTGCTGCACCCCATGGGCGAAAAATGCACCTTGTTGGCGCACCAATTCGCTGGCCACCTTAAGAATGGTCGTTGCCCGTTGGTGCAGCGACTTGACCAGCCAATTGGCTGACTGAAACTGCTCGGCAATATATTGCTTTTCGGATTTGGTTCGCACGCCACCGCTTACCCGCGTATGGTATTGGTTGTTGACCAGAACCCGCGGCAGGGTTTCAGAATTTAGGTCCAGTATCCATCCACCACCCGATTGGCGCCGCATCAATACATCCGGTGTAATTGGCTGCGCGATACTATGGTCGAACGCCAAGGCTGGCTTAGGATCGAGTGCTTTGACCTCGGCAATCATGTCGGCAATATCCTCGGCGTCAACACCGCATGCCTTTTCCAAGCCGGCCAGATCGCGCCCAGCCAACAGATCAAGATTTTCGAGGAACGTCTGCATACATGGGTCAAGGCGGTCCAGGTCTTTGAGTTGTAGTGCCAGACATTCGGACAGGCTGCGGGCGAAAATTCCCGGTGGATCGAACTGCTGAAGACGGTTCAGGGTCGCTTCGACTCTTTCCGCAGGACAGCTAAGGACCTTGGCAACAGCATCCAAATCCCCGGTCATATATCCCGCTTCGTCCAGTAAATCGATCAGATGCAAACCGATGAGGCGGTCAACTGGGTCGGATAAATCCATGCTCAGTTGGCTAACCAGATGATCGCGTAGCGATTGCTTTTCGGAAAGTGTCTGTTCGATATCTGGATGCAGGGCATCGAAACCGCCACCGCCACCGCCACCGAAGCTCCCATCGCTAAAAGCGGTCGCCGGTAAAGGCTCGTAGGGGTCACCACCCATATCGGAGCTGCTGTCATTGGTGTAATCGTTGTCGTAATCCACATCGAGTCCAGACTCGGCGGAAATCTCAGCGGGTTGAGCCGCCGTAAAATCAATACTCTCTAGAGCCGCAGACTCACTTTCCTCTGAGCCGCCGCTATCGGCTTCCAGAGGGCTCTCCGCATCTTGCTCGCGGCGATCACCTTCATCGCGTTCGAGCATGGGGTTTTCCTGGAGCTCGCCCTCCACGTACTCGGCCAGTTCGAGATTGGATAGTTGCAACAGCTTGATTGCCTGCTGCAATTGCGGAGTCATAACCAGGCCCTGGGCCAGACGCTGGTCGAGGCGAGGGACTAACGCCATGGCGTCACCCGGACAGTCAATTTAAAGGCTAAAGCGGTCACCCAAGTAGACGCGGCGGACGTCTTCGTTGCCGACGATGTCCGCCGGAGCGCCCTCCATCAACATCATGCCATCGTGAATAATATAAGCGCGGTCAATGACATCGAGTGTTTCTCTGACATTATGATCCGTAATCAGTACGCCGATGCCGCGATCCTTAAGATGTGCGACCAAGTCCCGGATATCTCCGACAGCAATGGGATCAATACCGGCAAAGGGCTCATCAAGAAGAACAAAATGCGGGTTTGAGGCCAGCGCCCGGGCAATTTCCACGCGGCGGCGCTCGCCGCCTGACAAGGCCAAGGCCGGAGTCCGGCGCAAGTGGGTAATGGAGAATTCAGCCAAAAGGGCTTCGAGGATAGCTTCGCGCCGTTCGCGGGATTTTTCCACCACCTCAAGCACGGCGCGGATATTGTTTTCCACGCTAAGTCCTCGAAAAATTGAAGATTCCTGTGGCAGATATCCGATCCCGGCACGGGCGCGGCGATACATGGGGAGCCGGGTGATATCTTCGCCGTCCAGGGAGATGCTACCCTCATCCGGCGGCAGTAATCCGGTGATCATATAAAAACATGTGGTCTTACCGGCGCCGTTGGGTCCCAACAAGCCTACCACTTCGCCGCGCTGAACCTCCAGGCTGACGCCACGGACGACGGGGCGTTTCTTAAATCGTTTTCCGATATTATAGACGGCTAGGCCGCGATTATCGGCGACTAACCGAGGCGGAGTCTCCGCCGGTGTTACAGCATCGGGGGACCCGGGAAATTTTGTCGTATTGTCATCCATACTCTGGTTCCGTATCCCATTGACCGCCGAATGTCACTCGGTTTTAGCCTTTCCGGCGCCCGGCTGAAGCAATCCGTTGACCCGCCCCGCCGTGTCGCAGCTGTGCAGCGTACTAATACCGGTGTTCAGATTTATCTCGGCGCGGCAACCCTTTAGCACATTCGGGCCGCGAATGATCTTAACCGATCCGATTAGGGTGGCGATACCGCTTTCCACGTTATAAACACCTCGTTCGGACGTCGCGACTTCGCTCTCGGTCGCAACCCGAACATTGTCGAAAGCTTCCACCCGGTAAACTTTTGACTCACCTTTTTTGTCCTCACGAAAATAGGCGGCCAACACATCGGCATGCAGGCGCTTGGCCTCGCGCACGGCAACGGCGTTGCCCCGAGCCACCGCCATCTGTTTTTTCTCCCAGTACTCGATTTGTTTTTCCGCAGTAATCAAATCTGTTGGCGTGACCAGCTTGAGGTCACCACCATTGAGCACAAGAATTCCGTTGTCGACGTCATATACCGCCTTTTCGCCGAATGCCTTGCCGTCAGTGCCAATAATCCGAACTTGGCCCAAAGCATCCAAGCGCCAGATATCGGTGCCGCCGCCTTCTTTCTCTCGGTAATAAGCGCGCAATTCGTCACCATGAACCGTCACTTCGCTTCTGACGGCGCGGGCATTGCCGCGAGCAACGAACACCAAACTTTCCTGCTGCCATTCAATTCCGTTGTCGGCAAATATCTCAACCGGATCATCACCGGCTGCGCCAAGGTTCAGGCTCTGGGCGAACCCATTATTGGTCCAGAGGTATATCTGCACCGCGGCAAGAATCGCCAATACCAATTTTGCCGACCGCCTCATGGGAGAGATCCGCCCGCGCCCGGATGTAGCACCAGCTTAGCTTGACCGGTAAAATAAATGGTCTTGCCGCGCTCAAGTAACTTAAAACCCTCGGCATTAAGAGTGCCGAACGGCCCTTGACCAGAGACCGGAACGTTTCCAGAGGCTCCACTCGATTCCAGGTCGATTGCCGCCTTCTCGGTCCGGAACTCATAACCGGAATCGTGATACAGGTTGACCGCACCGACAAGATCAAGGGTTTGGGCGTTTTTGGCGTAGGTTCCTGTTTCCGCCGTCAATACCAACCAAGTCCCGTCTTTCAAGGCAATATCAGCCTTTGGCATTTCCAACTCGAAGGTCGCATCATCATTCGACATCTTGCGGGCCGTATCCGCGGTAATAGAGAATATCTGATCATCCTTATCGGAGCCCATGTAACGCGGGTTTATCATCGCAGGTTCATCGGAATCGCCAAGATTCAGAGCCGTAAACCCAATACGGAAACCAAAGTCATTGCTGCTCAAGTGAGGCCACAAAACGACCAAACCAATCAGTGCTAGCGCGCCCGCCGGCAGCAACCATTTCATGGCGCTGACAAACCCGCTATATGCCCCGCCCTGAATTGTTCGGCGGCGCGGTGACTGGAATGCCATTCGGACCCGGGTCCCGGGACCGGCGGTGGTGTTGGTCTCTGGAGTCATTTCCATGGCGCCAGCGGATCCGATCACCTCAGGCGACGCCCGCGCGCAGGCAGTCGTGGATATGGATCACACCGGTCGGCTTTCCACTTTCGATTACGAATAGAACGGTAATCGAAAGGGTGTTCATTAATCCTAGAGCTTCACTAGCGAGTACATCGGGCCCCAAGGTCTTTGCGTCCGGCGTCATAACATCGGCAGCGGATAAATTGAGAAACTCGCTGCTCATATGACGCCTGAGATCGCCATCGGTAATGACACCCTTCAATACACCGTGGCTATCAACCACGCCAACGCAACCAAACCGCTTGGCAGTCATTACCAATAGCGCATCTGACATTAACGTTTCGCCGTTGACCAGGGGAAGCTCGTCGCCGGCGTGCATCAAGTCCGCCACTTTCATGAGCCGACGGCCCAATTTACCGCCCGGATGCAGAACATGGAAATCCGCCGACGAGAAACCCTTGCGTTCGAACAGGGCGACGGCAATGGCATCACCAAGGGCCAGCATCATCGTGGTCGAGGTCGTCGGTGCCAGGCCCATGGGGCATGCCTCGGGAGCCGCCGGCAGGAGAAGTGAAACCGTAGCCGCCTTGGCCAGAGCGCTGTCGGCACTTGCGGTGATAGCTATCAACGGAATTTCAAACCGCTTGGCATAGTCGACGATATCGGCGAGTTCTGAAGTCTCCCCGGAATTTGATAAAGCGAGCACAGCATCGTTCGGCGTCAACATGCCGAGATCACCATGGGAGGCCTCGCTGGGATGGACAAACAATGCCGGCGTTCCCGTCGACGATAGTGTAGCGACAATTTTGTGAGCGATGTGGCCGCTTTTGCCGATGCCTGTCACCACTACGCGCCCTGAAATTTCATCCAGCACATCAAGGGCGTGAACCAGGGAGGCGCCAAGCCCTGCGCCCAGGGCATTTAATGCCGCCGCCTCTGTTTCCAAAACCCGCTTCGCCGAGTCGAGACCGTCCTGATCCTGGTCGGAGTCAACCGGCTCGGCACCGGTCTGCGATGGGGCTGATGGTGGGTTCATAGTGATCCGTCATTCGTTGCCGCAGCCGAAGGCCCATAAAATGGCCTGGAAAGATATAATTTTGTCTTAAGCCGCAGTTCTCGAATTATGCGCCCGAAACTCGAAAAGGTCAATAAAACCTGAGGCTTAAGGGAAATTTGCCTCAGTGCGCAAAGATATCCACTTCCGGCCAACCACCAAGATCCAAGTCCGCCCGGGTGGCAAGAAAATCAAAACAGGCCTGAGCCATGGCATCCCGGCCCTCTCGAACCAACATTGCTTCTAACTTTTCACGTAGCGCATGAAGGTGCAGGACATCAGCCGCGGCATATTCCAGTTGCTCCGGTGAAAGGTTTGCCTCCGCCCAATCAGACGACTGCTGCTCTTTCGACAACTCGATACCGAGCAACTCTCGGGTGACATCTTTTAGGCCGTGGCGGTCCGTATAGGTGCGAACCAGTTTTGAAGCGATTTTAGTGCAGAAGACTGGCGTCACGGAAACACCCAAGTAGCGCTTAAAAATTGCCACATCGAACCGGGCAAAGTGGAAAAGCTTGGTCACGCCGGGATCGCTAAGCAAGGCTTTTAGGTTGGGTGCCGAATAGGAATCGCGTGAAAATTGGACCAAATGGCAAACCCCATCGCCAGCCGACAACTGGGCAAGGCATAGTCTGTCGCGCTGAAGATCTAGGCCTTGGGTTTCGGTATCGACAGCGACGCTGTCTCCGAAATCCAGGCCATCAGGCAGATCGCCTTGGTGAAGTTCAATGGACTTCGGCTTCGCCTTGGTTGGTTTTGCCATCCATTCCACCCTATCACATCGCGGCGCCACGGGGCCGCTGTAAAAATGGTGCCCAGGAGAAGACTCGAACTTCCACGACCTTGCGGCCACAGGTACCTGAAACCTGCGCGTCTACCAATTCCGCCACCTGGGCAACCGAAAAACGCCCGCACAGCGGCGTTCGCAACAGTGATTATTGCGCTGGAGAGGGGATGTCAACCTGGAACCATTGGAAACTACACTCCGAAAAGGCGTCATCAAGGTTGACGGCATTCATGATGACATTGTAATCCGGGGGGGTCGGGACAATTGATAAAGCCGCTGGATTCGATCCGGCCGCCCTTGGAGACCCAAATCATGAAGCGCGTTGTCACCGTATTTGGCGGTTCCGGATTTATCGGCCGTCACCTCGTTCGCCGGCTGGCTGCCACGGGATCAGAAGTTCGTATCGCCGTGCGCGATACAGAAGCCGCCATGTTCCTGAAGGTCGCAGGTGCTCCAGGGCAGATCGCGCTTTGGGCAACCGACGTAACTGATGCTGAACAGGTGGCGACAGCCGTTGCCGGCGCCGATATCGTTATCAATTTGATCGGCATCCTGTACGAAAGCGGGCGTAATTCATTTGAGGCTATCCACACGGAAGCCGCCGGGAACATCGCCCAGGCGGCTCGGGCAGCGGGCGCATCGCGGTTGATCCATGTTTCAGCCCTAAGCGCCGATGCGGAGGCAGCCGCCGTTTATGCCCGGACGAAAGCTGCCGGAGAAGAAGCCGTCCTGAGTGCATTTGGCGGCGCGACCATTATACGGCCCAGCGTGGTCTTCGGACCGGACGATAATTTCTTCAATATGTTCGCCGGCTACACACGCCTAAGTCCGGTGCTGCCCGTGTTTGGTTGCCCGTTGATTCCGACGATGTCGGTCAAGGGCGAAGACGGCAATCTTTCCTTGGATGTTAATCTGTACGGTGATGGTGGTACGCGCTTCCAACCGGTTTACGTGGGCGATGTTGCCGACGCCATTATGGCCGTCCTCGACGATAGCGCGGCCCAATCCAAAACCTACGAATTGGGCGGCCCACAGGTATACAGTTTCAAGCAGATCATGGACTTGGTTCTTACCCATACAGGCCGCCACCGGTTCCTGGCGCCCATGCCGTTCGGGTTGACAAAATTTTACGCCTTTTTCCTCCAAATGTTGCCCAAGCCCCTTTTGACATGCGACCAGGTGGAATTACTGAAAGTTGATAATGTGGTCGCGTCCAATTCGCTCGGATTCAAGGACTTAGGGATCGCGCCGGTTACAGCAGAGTCTATCCTGCCAACCTATCTGCACCGTTTCCGAACACCCACAGGCCGCAGTGCCATGGCAAACGGACATTAGTAACGGCGAGGTAGGCCTGTTTCGTCAGCGGCTCGGGATTCTCCCGCAGCAGTGACGACAAGTTCACCCAATTCGCGCAAAAAAACCGATCCGCGTACAGTTCGCTGAATGAGAACGCTACGCCGGTCAGCTTCATCGGTTTTTCGACGCACCAATCCTAATTCGACTAATCGGTTAACGGCTCGGGTAATAGCCGGCTTCGAAACGTTCAAAGTTTGCGCCAGACCACGCACCGTATGAGGTGGCTCAACCATGTATACGGTCAGAAGCAGCGCCAACTGCCGAGCTGAGAGGTCCGGCGCATCAAGTCGGACGCTCTGGACTATGGCGCTACGCCAAACATCAAGAGCTGTTAGTTCGTCCAGGTCAATGGTGACCATTCCGATTTCCAAAATTCATTTCGTTAACGGAATTATTAGCCAGTTCAATCCGCATCGGCAATAAAAACCATCGTCTGAGCCGCACTTGCAACCTCGCGCCGTATCCCGGATGATCGTGGACTTCAGTTTGCGGAGCCGTCACCCATGTCGTCCCTGACCCTTGTTATCGGCAACAAAAATTATTCTTCCTGGTCTTTGCGGCCCTGGTTAATTCTCAAAATCGCAGGCATCCCATTCGAGGAAATACTCATTCCTCTCTATCAACGGGATTCTAAAGTTAACATTTTGGTTCATTCGCCTGCAGGTAGGGTCCCTGTTCTCAAATCTGACGAAACCGCTATCTGGGATTCGTTGGCTATTGCCGAGTATCTGGCAGGGTCATTTCCGGATGCCGGATTGTGGCCATCGAACGTTGAAGCCAGAGCGCGCGCCCGTTCGGTGAGTGCGGAAATGCATTCAGGATTTGCCGCTCTCCGCGACCATATGCCCATGGACTTGCGAAACCAGTCTCCCGGCGACGGCATGGGCCCCGGCGTTGCTGATGATATTGGCCGCATCATCGACATCTGGACGGATTGCCGTCATCAATTCGGCGGTGGCGGCGATTTTCTGTTCGGCAGATTTTCCATCGCTGATGCCATGTTCGCTCCTGTTGTCGGGCGTTTCCGCACATATGGCGTCGATCTTCCCGACGTCTGCCAGGCCTATTCCGACACAATCTGGTCGCTGCCCGAAATGGCCGAGTGGGTCGCCGCGGCCCACGACGAACCCTACGGCATCGATTGGTCAGAACCGGACAGCCCGGTCGGTAGCGAATTGCCCGTTACTTGAACGTCCGTGTTTCACCGGGTTGCATAACGACAACGTTAGTGTCGGCGGAACCCAAAGCCGCTTTAAATTGAGCCGGCGTTCCCTTTAGCGGCGGGAAGGTCCCGTAATGGATGGGAACCACGGTCTTGGTCTTGAGCAGATTCTTGACCGCATAGGCGGCATGGGCAGGGTCCATGGTGAAGTGGCCGCCGATGGGTAGCAGGGCCAGGTCCGGATTATAATATTCACCGATAAACTTCATGTCGGCGAAAACACCCGTATCGCCGGCATGATAGATTTTGTAGCCATCCTCCAGCTCGACGATGTAGCCGCTGGGCTCGCCGCCGGGATGCATGGTCTCCTTGCCATTGGCATCCTTGAAGCTGACTTCGGAGCTGTGCTCGGCCCGGACCATAGTGATGGTGACGCCGTCGCCGATCGGCTTCACCGGGCCGGATTTGTTAAAACGCACCATCTGCTTGTAGCCGACCCAGCCGAGGGTGGCGAAGGTGCGGCCCATGTCGGCGTTAAGCGCCACCTTGGCGCCGGTCATCTTGGCCAGTGCAACCGTATCGCCGACGTGATCGCCATGGCCATGGGTAACCAGGATCAAATCAACCCGACCTAGCTTGCCTAAGTCCTTTTGGTCGGCGGGTGTTTTCGGATTCTTGGTGATGAACGGATCGATCATGATCACCTTGCCGCCCGGCGTGGTGATCTTGACGGCGGCCTGACCGAACCACTGAACTTCCGCGGCGACTGCCGCGCCGGCCCCAGTTGTCAAAACAGCGGCGACAGATGCGGCCGCTAAAATCTTCAAAGAAGTTCCTCGCATAATTTCCTCCCTGATTGGTCGTTCTTAGTCCGACTTTGTGCCGGCTGACGAGATGTTGCGAAATACACGCTACCTGCGCAAGCGGTAGGCCTCGAACCTGACGTAACCGTGATCAGCACTCGCTCATGTATCAGTCGAGCATTTCCGGCTCCGGCAGCCCCATGCCAGCGGCGGGAATCTTCCCGGCAGCAGTGTCGGCGTTGGTCTGCTCCTCCTGGGCGACTTTATCCAGGGACGCAGCGAGAACCGCTTCCGCCCGCTCCAGGGGTACAACACAGACTCCATCATCATCACCGATAACCAAATCCCCTGGTTTGACCGGACAACCGGCACAGGCAATGGGTCCGTCGATGACACCGCCGAAACCCTTGTGCGGCCCGGCCGGAACTATGGCGCGGGAAAAACATTGGAACCCGAACTCGCGTATTTCGGCCACATCGCGCACGGCACCATCGACCACCAGCCCACCGATACCGCGCTCCAGGGCCGCGCGGGTCATAATGCCGCCCCACACGGCGGTGTCCTCGTAGCCGCCGGCGTCAACCACCAGCACCTCGCCCGGCCGCGTTAAACCGATTGCCATATGCAGCGCCGAGTTGTCGCCGACCATACAGGTGACCGTCCGCGCCTGCCCGAGCAGCCGCATACCCTCGGCCACCGGTTTGATGGCTCCGGCCATGACCTGGGTCCGGTTCATGCAATCGGAAACGACGGCAGGCGGCAAGTCTCGCCAGTGCTCTAGCTCAGTTGCGGTCATAGCGGCAAAATCGATCTGGTGTTGCTGAATGGGCATGGCCTAAATCCTTCCCAGTCGGGCTTGGATGCTTTTGTGGTTCCCCGGGAACCGTATATCATCATCTCCACGGGACCAAGTCAGGGAGCACGCATATGTTTGGCCTGTTCGGCAACCGTAAGGAACGAGAGGCCCGGCAATTGAACCGGGATGCGCCGAATATTGTCGAGCACACTTACCAAAGCTTTCGCCCGGAGTTGATTAGCGAAGTGGCACAAATGACGTCCGAGCACATCAAACGGGCGCACGAGACCTACGGCGTTAGCGAGATCGATTTGAAGCGCGCCCACGTAGATTACAAAGCGCTGCACCTTGAGGCCCAGCGCCGCCGCGATCAGGTTGCGCTTAGCGCCATGACTCTTACCATTATCTATCTACGGGCGGAAATTTCCGGCGCCAGCGCCCAACCAGCTTGTGAAGCCATCAACGAGTTCATTCGCGAGTGGGCGCATGCAGCCCGGGAGCCGGACGACAGTGAGAACCAATCGGAGATTCCCAATGACCAATGACCGCTTCGGCAATCCAATTTCATCGGATTTTGCCTACGCCCGTGGCGAAATTCTTCCCGATACCGCGAGCGATTTGGCGAAGATGCGTACAGCCTGGGCCATCATGCGTGATCGACGTGAACGGCTTGGTCCCGACTCGCTGTATTTGCTCAGCGGCCTGGAGCGGAACCTGCAGCTGGACCCCATTGACCTGGATGTCCTGGACGACGAGATCGCCTCGGCGTTGTTCATGGACGACGTGACGCGCCTCGGCCTAGAGCATATGGGCGGCGATCCGGACCGCCACGACATTATGGTCTTTAACCGTTTGACTGCGGCGCTGCTGACCGCCGCCGACGTGATGATTAATCCGGGCGATACCGTCATCGGCGTCTCGCCCCGTTACTGCCATCCGGCCGTGGTTCGCGCTGTCGCTCACGGCGGTGGTGATTTCACGGACACGGCGGGCTTCGCCGAGTTCGAAACCGCCATGAAGGCGGCGGATCACGTCGATATCGTTTTCATGACCCGGCTTTCGGTCAGTTATGAGATTCTGGATGAACGGGATATTTCCCGGATTGTCGGCCTGGCGCGCGAACGGGGTGCACGCATTATCGTTGATGACGCCGGCGGCGCCCGTGTCGGACCGGCCGTGTTCGGCCAGGCCCGCACCCTAGAACTGGGCGTCGACGTGGGCGCGACCGGTCTCGATAAGTACGGCACCACCGGACCTCGACTTGGCCTGCTTGCGGGCGATCGGGAAACCGTTGCAAAAATTCGCGCCCGGGCTTTCGAGATGGGCGTGGAAGCCCGTCAGATGCTCTACCCCGCTGTCGTCCAGAGTCTTCGGGACTATGATCCGGAAAGGGTCCGCGAGCGGGTGGCGGCAACAAAAACCGTGGCTGAGGAACTGCGCAAACGGGTCGGCGGAAACCGTCTGTTTGAAACACCGGTCACTGTTCAACTTACCGCCGAGGATATCCTGGAGATGGCCATGGAACGGGCCGGCCTGGATGAGCCGCCGGTGGTCCCGTACGAAGCGACCGCCGGCCTAGCCATGCTGATGCTCCTTGAGTACGGAATTCTTAGCGTCCACTTTGCCGGACTGCCACCGGGAACGGCGGCACTGATGATTAAGTTTGTACCGCCCGATACCTTAGAAAGATTTGGCGGCCCGGCGCGCATGGCCGACGCCATTGACGACTGCTTGGGTAAGCTTGGCGATCATCTCAAACAACCGGGCGGTCTCAAGGAATTGCTTCTCACCGCGCCAGCGTAAAAAAGAAGCGGGAAACTTACTGTCCAAGACTCGGCGGGAAAAGGAATTTTATGACTCTATCACTTAAATAAGAGACATAACATATTGTTTTTCAACGACAATATTGAATTCTATCTAAGAATACGATAGTCTGCACTCAATCGATACCAGTGATATGGCTGGCCCTTGAGTCGACAGGGCGTCCTCGGGCCGCATCCAGAAGGAGCGGACAGATGAGCGTATTTTCAGCAAACGACTTCGATGATCACGAAGCGGTCGTCTTTCACAGCGATCCGCAATCAGGCCTCAGAGCCATCATCGCCATTCACAATTCCGGCCTGGGTCCGGCCCTCGGCGGTTGCAGAATGTGGCCCTACGAATCCGAAGCGGATGCCATTGCCGACGTACTCAGGCTATCACGCGGCATGACATATAAGGCGGCCATGGCCGACCTTCCCTATGGCGGCGGCAAGTCGGTCATCATCGGCGACCCGAAGACGGACAAATCCGAAGTCTTGCTGACGGCCATGGGCCGCTTTGTGGAGTCCCAAGGTGGCCGCTATCACACTGCTGAGGACGTGGGAACCACGGTCGAAGACATGGATATCATGCGCCGGGAAACCGCCTATGCGCACGGCTTCTCGGACGGCACCGGCAATCCGTCGCCTGCGACGGCGTATGGAGTCTTTCGCAGCATTGAGGCGGCGGTCAAGCACTGGTTCAGCCGTGACAACGTCGCAGGCACGAAGGTAGCGGTTCAGGGCCTTGGCAACGTTGGCGCGACTCTGTGCCGGTATCTGGCGGAGAACGGCGCCAGCCTGATCGTGACGGACGTGGATGCCGCCCGGATTGAGCGGGTGGTAGGTGATTTTGACGCCACCGCCGTTGCACCGGACTCAATTCTTGACGCCGACGTCGATGTCTTTGCCCCCTGTGCGCTCGGCGCCGTCATTGATGATGACGCGGTCAAACGACTCAAAGCGGCAGTCGTTGCGGGCGCCGCCAATAACCAGTTGGCCGAGGCGCGGCATGGTTCCGATCTGAAGAAGCGTGGCATTCTCTATGCGCCGGACTACGTGGTCAATGCCGGCGGGCTCATCGATATCGCCCACGAAGGCCCCGACTACACCACGGAAAAGGCACTGGATCAGGTATCCAGAATTTACAATACCCTAAGTGAAGTTTTCGACCGTGCCCGGCGCGAGGATGCCCAACCGGAAGCAATCGCGGACCGCATGGCGGAGGAACGATTTTTCGGCCCGGTGACATCTCCTGAATCGGCCGCTGCCTAAAACAGCTCAGTTACCCTCGACCAAGGTCAGCCAACCGTGGTCATCCGGCAGCTTGCCGCTGGTGATGCCGAGAAAACGTTCCTGAATTTGGCGGGTGATGGGTCCGGCCTTGCCGGCGCCGACCTGAATTTTATCGACACTGCGGATCGGCGTAATTTCCGCCGCCGTGCCGGAGAAGAACAGTTCCTCGGCGGTATAAAGAATTTCCCTCGGCATGATGCAATCGCGGACCGGAATATTAAAATCGTCGGCGATCTGTATGACCGAAGCGCGGGTAATTCCCTGCAGGTTCGAGCCTTCGATGGGCGGCGTGACGATGGTGCCATCGACAACCGCGAACAGGTTCTGTCCGCTACCTTCGCTGATGACGCCGCCCGGTGTCAGGGCAATAGCCTCCACATACCCGTTGGCCATAGCCTCCATCTTAATTAGCTGCGCGTTGTTATAGTGACCTGCCGATTTAGCCATACCGGGAAAGGTGTTGCCGGCGGCCCGCTGCCAGCTTGAAACGCAAACGTCGACGCCAAGTTCTAACGCGTCGTCGCCTAGATAGGCACCCCAGGGCCAGGCCGGTACATAGGACTCAATGGGATTGTCCACGGCAGCCATACCCAAGTCGGCTCCATATCCCCTAAGCACCATGGGGCGAACATAACACGCGTTGAGATCGTTGCGCGCGACAACGCCGCGGCAGGCTTCCGTCAGATCGGCTTCGGAGTATCCCGGATCCATGCGGTAGATACGGCACGAGTCCATAAGCCGTCGAAGGTGTTCCGGAAGGCGGAAAATAGCCGGCCCGCGGGGCGTGTCGTAACAGCGGATTCCCTCGAACACGGATGAGCCGAACTGTACTGCTGTTGACAGGATGTGGACATTGGCTTCTGCCCAAGGCACGAAGTCGCCGTTCTTCCATATCCACTCGGCTTTGCTCGCGTCGATGGCCATTCATCAACCTCCCTTCCGATTATTCTAGGCACAAATGGGAAGGGATAAAAAGCCCAAGCCAGCATCAATCAATCCCTCGGCACGAAGTTGTCGCGGAGGTACGCGGCTTTAAAGCCGGCCCGTTCGATATTGTGATAGGAATGCTGCGAATCGCCTTCGACAGCTTCTCCGGTTTCCGTAGCAATCAACCGGCAGCCAAGTTCATTTGCCTTTGCAATTCGTGCTGCCAAGACCGCGCCTTGACTTCCACGGCGGCGAAAGGCTGGATCCGTGCCCGCCCAATCGCACCACGCGATACCGTCCCTAACGAACAACGCGCCGGCACCGGCAGGCTCATCGCCATCAAAGCTCATATATATATGCCAACCTGGGTGGCCGACTAAGGCCGCCAAGAGAGGCGCACTGGCATCGGTCATATCAAACGCGGGGGCAACGATCCGTCCGAAATCGGCGGCGTTTTCCAGACCGATTTCGCGCACTTGCAAATCCGTCCTAGTGGCAGCCGGCGGCAAGGGTTGCCGCGAAAATTTCATCCATCGGCGATAAGCCTGATAACCCGCCGCGTCCAATCCGGCTCGGAATTCTCCCGACGCTGCGTCAGGCGAGAGATGGAGAAAATGCCGGCCAATGCTGGCCTCCGAATAGAGGCCACGAATAACCGCTGGAGTCTCAAACTTGGCCATTTGCCCAACGCCGAGCCCGATAACCCGATTAAGAAGAATGCTCGGATCGCCAGCAGCCATGGAGACCAAGGCGCCGTCAACCTCCTCTGAATGAAGTCCGAGATCTTGCCGTAATTTCTCCGGCGCGGCGGCATGCAAGCTCGCAAGCGCCGCCCTTTCTATACCTTCGATCTCGTGTTCCAATTTAACCTCCTCTAGGCGGCGAGACGGGTCGGTAGACGTTTGCGCAAATAGACGACGTCCGTCCCCTTGTAATCCCGGCGCTCCACCTCCTGGTATCCGATAGACTTATAGAGACGGAGATTTTCGGTCATTACCTCATTCGTATGAAGGCGGACTTCATCGTAGCACATACGCTCGGCCATCACTTCGGCGCGCCGCAGCAACCGAACGCCCAATCCCCGTCCCTGCCACCCAGACCGGACGGCAACATTCTCGACCTCCAAATGGGCTTCCTTGGTAATCATATGGAGCACGCCGACCATGAGGCCATCGACCTCAAGCACATGGACGATGTTGTCGCGGATGGCTTGGGCAAAATCGGTGATCATGGGTGTCGATTTCCGCCCCAGCCGAATGATGTATTTATCGTGCGCTGATACGATCAGGGCGTGGACACCCGCAGCATCTGCCGCTGTTGCCGAGCGTATCTCAACTGCTGGCTTGGTCATCTCCATCTCCTCTCTATTGCCGGCAGACGTAGTAGACGTTCTGGATGTCATGGCCCAACTCATGCGCCTCGACACTTCCGAAACCGGCTTCGGCAAACATTTCCGTCGCTTTTTCGCGGCCCCACATGGCGCCCAGACCGGCACCGTCCTGCGCCAAGGAAACCGTCATGCAGTGCATGCACGAGATGGTGTAAAGCAAGGTGCCGATAGGGTGATCGACATTGTTGTGGTGGTGTGTTGAGCCGTTGATGTCCTGAGCCAGGAAGACGCCATCGGATTTCAAGGACCGGTTAATTCCGCGCAGCAGACTGGCCGGATCGGCCTGGTCATGAATGGCGTCAAAAGTCGTCACCAAGTCGAACTGTTCGTCCTTGGCAGCGTCGGCGAAATCGCTCAGATCGCGGGAGACAAACTCGACATTCTTGTGGCCTTGTTGCTTGGCCTCTTCGGTGGCGAAGGCAACAGCTTCTTCCGACAGGTCAAGACCAACAAATTGACTGTTGGGGAACATGCCGGCCATGAGATTGAGAGCCCTGCCGCGGCCGCAACCGGCATCGAGAACGCGAATGCCGTCCTTGAGGCGGTCCATGAGACCCGGAACCAGTGGCAGAATGTGCTCTTCCAACGCCGGTAGTACGGATTGCCCGCTGTCCTCGGCCATAACGTCATGAAAGCGGTCGAATTTTTCGTACGGCACGCCGCCGCCGTTATGGAAGCACTCGACGATGTCGTCCTCGACCGATCCCAAGAGTGGGATGTATTGGGCAAAGACAGCCAGATTGTTAGGTGTCGCCGCCCGGGTTAGACACTCGGCGTGCTCTTGGGGCAGCCAGTAGATTTTCTGCTCTCCGTCATGGGCAACGAATCCGCCCGTGACCATGGCGCCGAGCCACTCGCGCACATAACGCTCATTAAGGCCGGCTTTCTTGGCGATGTCCGCGCAGGTCGCCGGCGGCATGTCGGCGATGGCATCAAACAGGCCGGTACGGTGGCCAATGGATGTCATCAGGCAAAGCGCGCCGCCATTCAGCGCATCGACGAAACGGTCTTCAAATCTATCGATCTCGGGTTGAGTAACTTGCGGCTGTCCACACATAATAAAAACTCCTGGTTTGTTTTCGACCAAATGGTCGGCGGGTTCTAATAGATTTCCAATTTCTCTGTCAATCCGAGACGTGACGAAACGCCGTTAAAATCGCGTTAAAAGTACGTTAATTGTGTTATATCAATATGTTATGTATATTTCATTTTCCCATAACTAGCTCGATATTTGTTTTGATACCAAACGGTCTAATATCTATAATAACCTCTCGATCCGCATAGGAGTTGGTCATGCCCCGCGACGGTACCGTAACCCGAACCGCTATTCTTGATGCGGCCGAAGCGCTTGTTCTAAAACAGGGTTTCGGCGACTCATCGGTGGATAGCATTATCGAGCGCGCCGGGATTACCAAGGGTACTTTCTTCTATCACTTCAAGAGCAAGGCGGAGCTGGCGCGCACCCTCATTGAACGTTATGCGGCTAACGATGTGGAGCATATGGAGCGCAATTTTGTCCGGGCCGAAAAACTAAGCCGGGATCCTCTGCAGCAGGTCCTCATCTTAATCGGCCTTTATCAGGAAGAATTTTCCGAACTAACCGAACCCCACCCCGGCTGCCTCTTCGCGGCCTATAGTTATGAATCCCAATTGTTCGACGAAGAGGTTCAGGAACTCTCCCGGGTAACGGACTTGAAGTGGAGGGCACGCCTGGGCGGGAAGTTGGAAGAGGTGATGAAACTGTATCCGCCGCGAATGCCGGTGCGGGCCGACGATCTCGCCGAAATGATCACCGTAATATTTGAGGGTGGCTTTATCCAAGCTAAGATCATGGTCGAGCCACAACTCATCGCCGACCAGCTTGAACACTACAGAAACTACCTGGAACTACTGTTTTCCCCGCCAAATAATTGACAGGCAGTGGTGGTAGGGAAATTGGCGGAGGGAGAGGGATTCGAACCCTCGATACGGTTTCCCGTATACACGCTTTCCAAGCGTGCGCCTTCAGCCACTCGGCCACCCCTCCGGCGCGGCGGCAAACTAGCCTGTGGCGGGGGTCAGGGCAATCCCTTTGCCGCTCACCCTCATTGGCCGTTAGAATGCCTCCATGATTGTCTTATTTTATCTCGGTTGGGTGCTGCTCATCGCGGCCTTTGCCGCCGCGGCAGCCGAATCGACGGTGCGGGCGCAACCGGGCATCGGCGGCATCATCACGTCGGCCCATGACCTCTGGTACACGATTTGGCCGGGTTCCCTGGTGGTCGCTCAAATCCAAATTGAAAAAGCCGCGCCGATTCTTTGGGATCCGATATTGGTCGCGGTCCTCGCTGTTCCGGCTTGGGTCCTGCTTGGCGTTCCAGGAATTACACTGGCCTGGCTATTCCGGCCAAGCCGCCTTCTGACGGCAAATGAGCGCGAAGAATTCCAAAAACATCAGGACTCCCTTTTCCTTTATGATGAGTTGGAGAGGGATGCCACAACCTGGAACGAAGATGACGGTTTTGATGACCGTTCTCCGGACCACGATGGCCACGACTCTCTTGATGAAATCGAGCGGTATCCGGCGCCAACGGACGATGAGCTCCTTCTCGCCATCGACGAAGACGAATCCGCACCCGCCGGCAAGTCTTGAGCCGAGTTAGTCAGCGATGGTAACTCGGCCCGGATATTCTCCTTGTTCGGCGGCATCTTGATCAGCAGCCAGCCGAGCCAACAGCGGTCCGGCCTTATCATCACCCGCGCCCTGCCAGTGCTCGAACGCGACCAGATCAGCGACCGGCAACCGAGGCCGCCAACCCAATGTCTGCAGCTCAGGCTTGTCCTTGAAGCCGGTCACATGGCCGAGACAAATATAGGCGACGGGAACGACCCGTTTGGGAATGCCGAGAGCACATTTTAGAGCCTTCTGATCGAAGATGCTGACCCAACCCACGCCCAGACCTTCGGCCCTGGCCGCCAACCAAAGGTTCTGAACCGCGCAGACACTACTGTAGAGATCCATAGCCTTTGAGTGGGTGCGGCCGATAACCACCGGCCCGGCGCGGTCCTTGTCGCAGGTAATGCAGATGTTGATAGGTGCCTCTCGGATGCCTTCCAGCTTCAAGCGCCGGTAAAATTCCTGATCCCCGGCATCGAACATATCCGCCGCTTCGGCGTGAGCCTTGTCGAACAACCCATGCACTTGGTGCTTGGTCTCAGAAGATCGTATGACAATAAAATTCCACGGCTGCATGAATCCCACTGACGGTGCGTAATGCGCCGCCATCAGAATGCGACTGAGAACGTCATCGGAAACGGGATCATCGGTAAATTGCCCGCGTACGTCACGGCGTGAAAAGATAGCTTGATAAACGGCAGCGCGGTCAGCGTCAGCAAACTGATGATTGGTCTGGCCTTTCGGCGCCAGGTTTTCCATTTCATTCCCCTTTATGGAAACCGTGGGGCAGCGCTATCCAGGCGCCGCCATATGTATCTCCAGGCCGGTCTTCTGACTCAGGATCACTCCATCTGGGCGCCTTCCCAGGGTTTCCCCCAGTGGCATCCCGCCCAGACAGTCCCCATCACAGCGTTGGGCACGTCGCGGATTTTCACCGCTTTTCCGATTCTCTCCGCCGAGCCTTGGCCCTTTGGAGCACCTGAAGAGGTGAGTTTAGCTTCTCCCGTTAGTCGTCACTTGTTTTCAGAGCCGCCAGAAACGCTGACTGCGGAATTTCCACATTGCCGATCTGGCGCATACGTTTTTTACCCTTTTTTTGCTTTTCCAGAAGCTTTTTCTTTCGCGTGATATCGCCACCGTAACACTTGGCTGTCACATCTTTGCGCATGGCGCTGACTGTCGTTCGCGCGATCACGTTGCCGCCAATAGCGGCCTGAATGGCAATCTTGAATAGCTGGCGCGGGATTAAATCTTTAAGTCGTTCACAAATTGCTCGGCCGCGGGATTCGGCATGGGAAGAGTGGACGATAAAAGCGAGGGCGTCTACTGCCTCGGCGTTGACCAGGATCGAGACTTTTTCCAACTCGCTTGCAGCATAGTCGGCCAACTCATAATCAAAACTGGCATACCCGCGCGATAGTGATTTGAGACGGTCGTAAAAATCGAACACGACTTCGTTCAACGGCAGTCGGTAGACCGCCATGGCGCGGTTGCCGACATAGGTCAATTCCACCTGCTCGCCGCGCCGCTCCTGGCAAAGTTGCAAGATTGCTCCGAGGTACTCATCGGGAACCATGATCGTCGCCCGGATCCACGGCTCTTCCATTCGCTCAATACGACTCGGATCCGGCATATCGACCGGGTTATGCATCTCGCGCATAGATCCGTCGCCCAGATAAACACGGTAGACGACACTGGGGCTGGTAGTGATCAGGTCGAGATCAAACTCCCGCTCCAGTCGTTCCTGAACAATTTCCAGGTGCAGCAATCCGAGAAACCCGCAACGAAATCCAAGACCAAGTGCCGCCGACGTCTCCGCATCAAAGTGAAAACTAGCATCGTTGAGATGCAGTTTCCTGAGACTGTCGCGCAAGTCTTCGTACTGTCCGGAATCCGTAGGGTAAAGGCCGCAGAAGACAACCGGCACCGACGGTTTGAAACCGGCCAGCGGCTCGGCCGCCGGGGCCCGGTCATCGGTAATGGTATCGCCGACCTGGGTATCTGCCACAGTTTTGATAGCAGCGGTAATGTATCCGACTTCACCGGGGCCGAGGCTATCCACCTTTTCCAACTTGGGCCGAAATACACCAACCTGCTCGACCTGATGCACAGCGCCGGACGCCATCATGCGAATTTTCATTCCTTTCTTGAGCACCCCGTCCGTGATCCGGACAAGGATCATCACGCCCAGATAAGAATCGTACCAACTGTCCACCAGCAGCGCCTTGAGCGCCGCCTGCGAGTCACCGGCCGGTGGTGGCAATCGTTCAACCAAAGCTTCCAGCACCGCCTCCACCCCAACACCGGTCTTGGCTGAAATCATCAGTGCGTCCGAAGTATCCAGGCCAATAACGTCCTCGATTTGCTTACAGATGCGCTCCGGTTCCGCGGCGGGTAAATCAATCTTGTTGAGAACCGGCACGATCTCGTGGTCGGCGTCGATGGCAAGATAGACATTGGCCAGGGTTTGTGCCTCCACGCCTTGCGTCGCGTCGACAACCAACAACGAGCCCTCACATGCGGACAAGCTGCGGCTGACTTCATAGGTGAAGTCCACGTGGCCCGGCGTGTCCATGAGGTTCAGAATATACTTGCTCCCGTCAGCGGCTTTGTAGTTCAGGCGCACTGTCTGTGCTTTGATGGTGATGCCGCGCTCTCGTTCGATATCCATGGAGTCGAGCACTTGCTCGGTCATTTCCCGCTCGGCCAACCCGCCGCACAGCTGAATCATACGATCAGCAAGCGTCGACTTGCCGTGGTCGATGTGGGCAATGATGGAAAAGTTGCGGATATGGGAGAGTTCGGTCGTCATGGCCGGGTATCTATCACCCGCGAGCGGGGCGCTCAATCCTTATCAGGAGCCGTATTGCCGCTGCTTACTCACTTGTCGCCGTTCCCGTCGACTGGCGGCGGCGCTTTTCGAGACCGGCCAGATATTCGTCGCGGCTGAAGGCATGACCGCAGACCATGCAGGTGGCGGGACCGAACGGTTCCGCCACCGGATCAAACCCGCCGGGCGTCACGTTCTGGCTTTCGCCGCACTGTGGACAAGGGACGGGATAGATATCATCGCTCATGGCCTACAGATCCGGCGCATCCAGCCCGTTTTGGCAGGCTGCCGCCACCACTGTATTTCTGAGCAGGCACGCAATGGTCATCGGCCCGACACCACCGGGAACCGGCGTAATGGCGCCGGCCACCTCCCTGACCTCGTCAAAGGCGACATCGCCGACAAGGCGGGACTTTGGAGTTCCATCCTCTTTCATTCCCCGCTCCGGCGCGTCAATGCGGTTGATGCCCACGTCGATAACCGTGGCGCCGGGCTTGACCCAATCGCCGCGCACCATCTCCGGCCGGCCGACGGCGGCGACCAGGATATCTGCCTCGCGGCACCGCTCTTCCAAGTCGCGGGTTCGCGAATGCGCGATTGATACCGTGCAGCTCTCACCCAGAAGCATCGCCGCCATGGGTTTGCCGACAATGTTGGAGCGACCAAGGATCAGCGCCCGCAGACCTGACAGTTCACCCAAGCGATCCTTCAGCATCATCAGGCAGCCGTACGGCGTGCAAGGGACCAGAGAATTCGCGCCGGTCCACAAACGTCCGACGTTGATCAGATGAAACCCATCCACGTCCTTGTTCGGATCAATGGTCGTCAAAACCTTCTGCTCGTCAATGTGATCCGGCAGCGGGAGTTGCACCAGGATGCCGTTGACAGACGGGTCTTCGTTCAATTTTTCGATTAGCGCCAGCAGTTCCGTCTCCGACGTAGCCGCATCCAGCTTGTGCTCAAACGATTCCATGCCGGCATCGACCGTCTGGCGTCCCTTGTTTCGCACATAGACCTGGCTTGCCGGATCTTCGCCGACCAGGACAACTGCCAAGCCGGGGGTAATTCCGTGATCGTCCTTGAGGTGCGATACCTCGGCCGCGATGCGGGTAACCAACTTCGCAGCAAACGCTTTGCCGTCGATGATCTTCGCGTCAGTCATTTTTCTGCGCTTTCCTCTTTCATTTCAATTTACGGGTCCGGAAACGTGTCAGATGTCCAATTTTCTAGCTCTTCAAGTAGTAATTCAGCTTCACCCGCGACCAGCAGAGTCTTATTGCGATCCTTGACTCCCTGGATGATGCTGATGGACGATTTGGCCAGCCGCCAATGCTTGGCCACAAGCTTTGTCAGCGCGCGATTGGCCCGGCCATTTTCGGGGACGGCGGTCACCGACACCTTCAGGGCATCCTTGCCGTCGCCATCCTTGATGATTCCGTCGATTCGCGCGCGCGATGCCTTGGGCGTCAACCGAACCCTGACCCGAACGCCGTCTGCGGCGGCGACAAACGGAGTGCATGTGTCAGCCAACTCGCATCGCGAGATTTCGAATCACGCCTTGAATGAAGAACAGGCCGAGGATCAAAACAATGGGGGAGATATCCAGTCCGCCCAAATTGGGCAGGAACCGGCGGATTCGGCCCAGCGCCGGCTCGGTCAATCGATAAGTGAGATCGCCGACCATGTAAACGAAGCGGTTTTGCGTATTGACCACATTGAAGGCTACAAGCCAACTCAGGATAACACCGATAATAATAACCCAAATGTACAGGTCGATAACCATCAACAACACCTGCAAGAAAGGGCCTAAAACGACGTCCATGGCGACACCCGACTCCGTTGAATTTCGCGCGGCTAACCTAACTTCCCCTATCGCCCGGCGCAAGCACCGCCAGACCGCTCCTGGGACCCTGCTTCCCGCTTGACAGGTCCGGCAACGACTCCCATTATCCCGCCGGTTCCAGCCCTGGCCGGAACACCCTTGGGGCCGTAGCTCAGTTGGGAGAGCGCCACGTTCGCAACGTGGAGGTCGGGAGTTCGATTCTCCTCGGCTCCACCATTTCCCCAGAATGGTTTCACCGCTGAATTCGCATCCCGCAAACGGTTTGTATTAGAGAATCATAACATCTCGCCAATGTGATCGGGTTTGAGCCTGCCACCGCCGTGGCTCAAGTTAGAGTCGACTAAATGGCTGAAGTACTCCTCATGGAAGATGATACTGATTTTCGGTCGCAGTTCCGCAAAGGTCTCGAAGATGCGGGCCACGAAGTTGTGGAAGTGTCCGATGGCAAGGAAGGCATGGTCAAATTCCGCGATCGCCAACCTGATATGGTGATCACTGATATCGTTATGGACAATGGCGAGGGCACCGGGGTCCTGCTGGAAATTCGCGAGGTCGCCCCGCAAGTGCCCGTAATTACGATTTCCGGAAATGTTATGTATCTGAGCTCCAGCCGCAGGCTCGGAGCCGCCAAAGCCTTGTTGAAACACTTTCGCATGACCGAGCTTCTTGACAGCGTGGAGTCGGCGTTGGCGGCCTAGCCGTCACTTTCAATCCGTTCCATGTCGGCATCGCTGAAACCGAAGTGGTGTCCGATTTCGTGAATCAGGACGTGGCGAACGATGTGGGTCAGGTCTTCACCGGTCTCGCACCAGTAGTCCAGGATCGGCCCCCGGTAGAGGAAAATCATATCGACATTGTCAGGCGCCTGGACGACGCTCTTCTGGTCAAGCGACACGCCTCTGTAGAGACCGAGTAGTTCGAACGGACTCTCCAACTTCAATTCGCGCTCGGTCTCGGCATCGGGAAACTCATCGACGCGAATGACCACATCCGTCACATGTTCCCTCAGTTCAATGGGAATGGTTTGCAAAGTTTGCTGGGCCAGATCCTCAAATTGGTTGAGGTCGGGCGCGCGAAAATTATCGATCCTGCTCATGGCCAAAACCTAACTTAACTTGATCAAGGAGCCAAACGCGCCTATCTGCTGGTTACCGTACCCGCTTTGCATGACAAGGAGAGGACGGCATGACGGACAAATTATCCGGCGAAGCACGAGCCACCGCCCTGGCCGATCTTAATGGCTGGACAGAGGTCGAAGGCCGCGATGCCATCCAGAAATCGTTCAAGTTCAAGTCTTTCAATCAAGCCTTTGCTTTCATGACCCGTGTCGCCCTAAAGGCTGAGAAGATGGACCACCATCCGGAGTGGTTTAACGTCTACAGCACCGTTGATGTAACCCTGGCGACCCATGACGCCGACGGGGTCACTGAACTGGATATAACCTTGGCCAAATTCATGGACAAGGCCGCCGACTGACTGCCATGGAGGTTCCACCTGACGACGAGAAAGCCCGACGTCTGGTCGCCGAAGGGTTCACTGAGAAAATTCGAATTACGCTCGGCAAAATTCCATTCACCGAACAAGCGGTCGCTGCCTACTACTGCGCCATGGACCGGGCGACGCCGGCACACGTCAAGGCCACCATCATCGGCGCCCTGGCCTACTTCATTACCCCCATAGACGGCGTTCCCGACTTTATTCTTGGCCTCGGATATACGGACGACGCCGCTGTGTTCTGGGCTGCCTACCGTATAATCTCCAGCCATATCTCTGAGAGCCACATTGCCAAGGCCAAGGAACTTCTCAATCCGGTTACTGGGCCTGATTGACCCCATGCCGATGACTTGCGTCCGGCCATAGGCCTTCGCATACTGGGTTTTCTATCGCCCAATGGAAAAGGCGGAGGAAATCGTGGAGCACCCGCTTTGGCAACCGGACCCGGAACATGTCCGTGACGCCAACGTCACCAAGTTCATTTCCACCATCAACGATGAGTGGGGTGCCCGGCTGCAAGATACCCGGGCGCTGCATGATTTCTCCATCGGCGAGCCGGAAAAGTTTTGGTCCAGTGTGCGAACGTTTGCAGATCTGATTGGCGAATCCTGGGATGGAGCCGTGCTGGTTGACGGCGACAAGTTACCTGGCGCCAAGTGGTTTCCGGACGCGCGCATGAACTTCGCGGAGAACCTGCTGCGACGCCGAGACGATACAGAGGCCATAGTTTTCTGGGGCGAAGATCGAGTGAAGCAGCGCGTCAGCTTCGCCGACCTCTATAACCGCGTCTCGCTTCTCGCCCAGGCGCTTAGGGCCGAAGGTGTTGAAGTCGGAGACCGGGTCGCCGGTTTTCTTCCCAATATGCCCGACGCCGTCATTGCCATGCTGGCGGCGACCAGTATTGGCGCCGTGTGGTCATCATGCTCGCCGGACTTTGGTGTTCAAGGTGTTCTCGACCGGTTTGGACAAATCGAGCCGAAGGTACTTGTATCGGCCGACGGCTATCACTACGCCGGAAAAACTCACGATTGCCTCAAAAAGGTGGCGGACATCCTGGCTGATCTGCCGAGCGTGAAGCGTACGATTGTCGTGCCCTATGTAGAAGAGCAACCTGATCTGTCCGCAACCGGGAATGCCGTTCTACTTAGCGAATTTACCGCTGCGTTCATTGCTGGCGAGATCACTTTTGCACGACTTCCCATGGATCATCCGCTCTATATCATGTTTTCCTCCGGCACCACTGGAGCACCGAAGTGCATACTTCACAGCACCGGCGGCACACTGCTCAAACATGCATGTGAGCAGCGGCTTCACTGCAATATCAAACCCGGAGACCGTGTGTTTTTCTTCACTACCTGCGGCTGGATGATGTGGAACTGGCTGGTATCCGCCCTCGCCTGTGAAGCGACGCTGCTGCTTTACGACGGCTCTCCGTTCCATCCCAGTCCGGCCGCTCTGTTTGATTTTGCTGATGCAGAAGGCATGACCCTGTTCGGCACGTCGGCCAAGTTCATCGATGCCCTGGCAAAAAGCGATTGCCGTCCAGCCCGCAGCCACGATCTCTCGACGGTAGCTCAGATGTGCTCAACCGGTTCGCCCCTGGCGCCTGAAGGATTTGACTTCGTTTACGAACACATCAAAAACGACATCCACCTAGTCTCATTCACCGGCGGCACGGATATAATGGGCTGCTTTGCTGGTGGTGATCCGACCCGGCCGGTATGGCGCGGGGAACTGCAGTGCCTGATCCTAGGCATGGCCGTCGATGTATTCGACGACGATGGTCAATCTCTTCGTGGTGAGAAAGGTGAACTGGTCTGCACAAAGTCGTTTCCATCGGTTCCGCTTGGTTTTCTCAACGACCCCGACGGCGAACGGTTCCACGATGCCTATTTCGACGTCTATCCAAATATTTGGTGCCATGGTGATTATGTGGAAATCACCGAGCACGACGGCTTGGTTATCTATGGCCGCTCCGATGCAACCTTGAATCCAGGTGGCGTAAGAATTGGTACGGCGGAAATATACAGGCAAGTGGAGAAGCTCGGCGAGGTGATGGAAAGCATCGTCATCGGCCAGGAGTGGGATAACGATGTGCGTGTTGTCTTGTTCGTTGTCCTAAGCGGGGATTTGACCTTAGACGATGATCTTACCCAGCGGATTAAGGCCCAGGTCCGAACCAATTGCACGCCCCGCCACATCCCGGCCGTAGTTGTGCAGGTGGCCGACATCCCCAGAACTAAGAGCGGTAAAATTACCGAGCTTGCGGTCCGCGATGTTGTTCACGGCCGGCCGGTGAAAAACAAGGAGGCCCTGGCCAATCCCGACGCCCTGGCGCTCTACGAGGGTCTTCCGCAACTACAAGCCTAACCCGCCGCCGTTTCTTAAGTTGATACGTCACTCTCAGCCTCTTCGAACAACCATGCTCTGAAGGCCTTGATCTTAGGCCGGTTCAAATTGGCCTCCGGACAGACCACGTAGTAGGCGAAGTTTGCCGGAAGCGCCAACTCAAAGGGCCGCACCAGCCGTCCAGACGCCAGTTCGTCGGCAACCAGGACACTGCGCGCCAGAGCCACCCCATCGCCGTGAGTGGCCGCCTGGATAACCAAATTTGAATGCTGGAAGCTCGGTCCGCGATCATGATCGACGCCCTCGGCGCCCGCCGCCATCAACCACATACGCCAGTCAACCCGCATATCGTCGTGCAGCAGAGTGTAGTGCCGAAGGTCGGATGACTGTTCCAGCGGCACTCCCGAATCCAGGAGCGCGGGACTACAGACGGGAAACAATTCTTCAGCCATTAGCTGCTCAACACTCACGCCCGTCCAGTTCCCGCTTCCGTAACGAATTCCCAGATCAACGTTCTCGCGGGCGAAATCGACGCTGATATCGCTGGTAGTGACGCGCACATCAATATCCGGGTGGAGCTTCCGGAACCGCCCCAGCCGCGGGACAAGCCAGGAAACAGCGAACGAATCCATGGTTGTGACCGTCAACACGCCCGCTTGGTCGTGCCGGTGCAGGCGATCTACCGCCACCGCCATGATATCCAGCGATTCGTTGACGGCGGGGAACAGGGATTGCCCAGCCTCGGTTAACCTGAGCGCCCGGTTTAAGCGCCGAAACAGCGGCATTCCCAACCGCGCCTCAAGTCCCTTGATTTGATGGCTTATGGCGGCCTGAGTGACTGAGAGTTCGTCGGCGGCGCGGGTGAAACTGAGGTGGCGTGCCGCAGCCTCAAAGGCCCGAAGTGCGTTCAATGAAGGAAGTTGCCTTGCCATCAAAAATTAATAATGTTTTTTTATGCGTTTTGCAAGAATCAAGATCGAAAGAAATAACCTTTAACTACTGGTAATACAAAGTTATTTAGAATTGTTGAATGATATAATCATTATTTTACCTAATGTGATACTCACAAAACATCGTTTGTGAACCGAACTGAACATGGGTACAACTTGGCCATCGACAAACACTGAGATCGGCCCTTCGAGGCCTGATAAGAAAAGGAACAGACTCATGACCACATGCACAACGAACACCCTCTCGCAACGCAACGCCAGCCAGCCGTTGGCCACCCAAATCTCCACTTTCGTCGCCGCAGTGGTCAACCTTCCGGAACGCGCCCTGGCCACCGCCATGGTCTGGCAGCAACACGCCTACGACCGCCGGCAACTCCTGGAACTGGAGGATTGGCAGCTCTCTGATGCAGGCCTGACCCGGGCCGAAGCAATCCACGAAGCAGCCAAACCAATTTGGACCCCCTGAAAACACACATCCTCTGACTATGAGGGCCGGTTTGTCCGGCCCTCTTTTTTTGCCAACGGCGCCGGACCTAAACTGTTAGGACAACCTTTCCCGTGGAGGTCCTCCCGGTCAGCGTCTCCATGGCTTGCTCGACGTCCGCGAGATCAAAGGTATGAGAAACGCGCGGCTTAAGCTGGCCGGCATCATACCAAGTCAACAATTCGGCGAACGAGTCGGCAATCAACTTGGGATCGAGCGTGCGGTGGGCGCCCCAGTAGTAACCAATCACCGATATATTCTTGACCAACAAGATATTGGCGGGAATTTGCGGCACGTCGCCGCTGGCAAACCCGACGATGAGGATTCGACCACCCTGTGCCGTCGCCCGGAGGGATGCGTCAAAGGCGCTGCCGCCGACCGGGTCGTAAACCGCGTCAACACCGCGGCCGTCCGTTAATACCTTGACCCGGGCGCGAATGTCCTCATTCCGGTAATCGATTAGATGATCGGCCCCCTGCTCCTCGGCTATGGCTAACTTTTCCGGGCCGCCCGCCGTCGCGATAACGGTCGCGCCCATGCGTTTTGCCAATTCCACAGCAGACAATCCAACACCACCGGCGGCACCGTTGACGAGAAGAGTTTCACCGGGCTTGAGATCAAGTTTTGCCGCAAGGCCAATATGTGATGTTCCATAAACAACCGGGAACGCCGCCGCCGTCACGTAATCCATGCTATCGGGGATGGCATAAACGCCCGTGGCGTCGGTCACTACCTCCGCCGCAAAACCCCCGTAATGAACCATCGCCATAACACGGTCGCCGGGCTTCACATTGCTGACGCCAGCAGCGCATTCAACCACCTCTCCGGCGACCTCCAGGCCGGGGCTAAAAGGATGCGGCGGTTTGACCTGATACTGGCCTTGGATCATCAAAGTATCGGCGAAGTTGACACCCGCAGCCTTGACGGCAACTCGCACAGCGCCTTCAACAAGCGGCGGCGGCGGCACGTCGCCGATCACCAGCCCGTCGGGTCCGCACCAATCCTCGCAAATCACCGCTCGCATCATGATCTCCTTGATTGTCGCAGGGAATTGCCCAAGGTTAGAGCATGCGCGGCTACTTCGCCATCGGTGTCGAGGGAATTTCCAAGGCCATGAACGTGGGCAGCCTGTTCCGCTCGGCTCACGCCTTTGGCGCCAGTTTCGTATTCACTGTCGCCGCCGTCTATGCCCGCGGCGAAGGTGGTAAATCGGATACATCGGATGCGCCTGGCCACGTCCCGTTTTACAGCTTTCCCGATATTCCGGCGATGATTCTGCCTAAGGACTGCTCTCTTGTCGGGGTCGAATTGACCGATGACGCAGTTGATCTGCCCAGTTTCCACCACCCGCCCCAGGCAGCCTATGTGATGGGACCGGAGCGCGGCTCGTTGTCGCCTGAAATGACGGATCAATGTGACTTCGTCATCAAAATTCCCACCCAATTTTGCGTCAACGTAGGCATTGCCGGCGCGATCGTCATGTACGACCGCACGCTCAGCATGGGTCGCTTTCAGCGCCGCCCGGAACGTCCCGGTGGCCCCACGGAAGCACTGCCCGAGCCGGTGTTCGGCGACCCGGTGATTCGCAATAAAATGGAAAAATTCCGGGATGTGCCTCCGGTGGAGGAAGCCTAGTCCGCCCAACCTTCCGCCATCCGCACGGAGCCGACGCGCTTGCCGGGGATGTTGTAAATGGGGGCTTCCAAAAGGTCAGCCATGGTTGCTTGAGCCGCATCGTCAAGCAAATTGAGAAACCTGAGGATTGCCGCCATGGCCACGTCGGCGGCCCGTTTTGTCCCGTCGTCGATCTTGAGCGCGATACCCAATCCAAGCTCGGGAATAATACCCGCGTGCACAGCCTCGGCACCGGTTTTGACGGCAAACCTGCCCGGCGCCGCCTGCATGGCGATGGTATCAAACCGGTGGCGGCCAGCGACATTGTAGGGATGTGCCATCATGGCGGCGGTAATTCGCTTGGCCGCTTCAGCACGCGACGGCGGCAATTCTTCCGGATTAGCCATGCGCGCCAGGGACAGAGCCATTGCCGATAGAGGCATGCCCATGACTGGAATGCCGCACCCATCTGCACCGCGCGCCGTTCCGGAGAGATCGACGCCGCCCATTTCACTCAGCACTGTCTCAAGGCGCTGCTGAACCGGATGGTCCGGGCCGATGTATCCCCGGATCGACTCGCCGGCATGCACGGCTGTAGTCAGAAATCCCGTGTGTTTGCCGGAACAGTTGCTGTTGAGATTGGTGGCAGGCTCGCCGGCACGAATGAGATCGTGGGCGCTTGCCTCATCGTAAGGAAGATGGCGCCCACATTCCAAATCGTCGATGCCAAGGCCAATTCGCTCAAGCCAACCCGAAACGAGTTTCGTATGGTGGAATTCGCCATTATGCGACGAACAGGAGAGGGCAATTTCCGATTCGCCCAAATCGAATTGATCCGCCGCGCCAGTCTCGATGAGTGGCAAGGCCTGCAACGGTTTGATGGCGGAGCGCGGATAGATATGGCGATCAATATCGCCCCAGGCATGAACGACCTCACCGTGCGAATCGATCACGGCGGCAATACCCCGATGACGACTTTCCACTAGGTCGCCGCGGATCACTTCGACGGTTAATAATTCCTTATGAATCATCGCGTATCAGTGCCATTGGCCATTAGCCTTGGCAAGCACCAAAGCAGCGTATATTGAGAATGCCCATGACTCATCGTTTTCTCCCCGCAGCATTTCTACTTTCCGCCTTGATGCTGACTGCGTCCGGTGTTGCTATTGCGCAAACAGTGCTCGGCACGCATGGAAAATGGGAGGCCCTGACTGAAAAAGAGGGCGGCAAGCCAGTGTGTTACATGGGTAGCATGCCGACCAAGGCGACAGGAAAGTACAAGAAGCGCGGCGACAGCTATGTGCTGATTACTCATCGTCCCGGAGACAAAAGCACCAACGTCGTCAGCATCCAGGCCGGTTATACCTACAAACCGGGCAGCGAAACCGAAATCACCGTGGGCAAGAAGAAGTTCAAATTGTTCACCGATGGTGGACATGCCTTCGCCTATGATTCCAAGACCGACAACGAATTGGTCAAGTCCATGATCCGCGGCACGGTGATGATCGTTAAGGGCACGTCCAGCCGCGGAACCCTGACGACGGACACCTATTCGCTCAAGGGATTTACCGCCGCTTACAAGGCAATCAGCCGGGCCTGCAAGGTCTAACGGCCACTATTTTCCTTCCCGCTTCCCGAAATCTGCGATATCACCCGCTCATGGATGATGATCGCAAGGATCTCGTGGGACTCAGCCGCGACGAACTGTCGGCGGAACTTGTCAGCGCCGGCGAGAAGCCGTTCCGCGCCAAACAGCTGTGGCACTGGATCTATCACCAGGGCGAAACCGACTTCGCCAACATGACAACGCTGAGCAAGGCTTCGCGCGCCATGCTGGCAGAGCGTTATCGGGTCGGTCGTCCGCAAATTTCCGAGCAGCAAACCTCCGAGGACAGCACCCGAAAATGGCTGGTCCGATTCCCCGATGGCAACGAAGCAGAATGCGTCTATATCCCCGAAGAGGATCGCGGCGCACTTTGCATTTCGTCGCAGGTCGGATGCACGCTGACCTGTCCGTTTTGCCGCACGGGAACGCAAAAGCTTGTCCGCAATCTAAACGCCGACGAGATCGTCGGACAGATGATGCTGGCCCGTGATTCCTATGGTGAGTGGCCGAGTCCCATGGGCGAGCGTATGTTGTCAAACATCGTCATGATGGGCATGGGCGAACCGCTCCTGAACTACGACAATGTGGCCAAGGCGCTGACTATCATCATGGACCCGGAGGGCATCTCGCTTTCCAAACGGCGAATTACGCTTTCCACCTCCGGCTTGGTGCCAATGATCGAGCGCTGTGGCAACGAGCTGGGCGTTAATCTGGCCGTTAGCCTGCATGCCGCCACCGACGAGTTGCGCGACGTCCTGGTTCCCATCAACCGCAAACACCCGCTGAAAGAGCTGCTTGCGGCCTGCCGTGAATATCCCGGCGCCAACAATGCGCGGCGCATCACCTTTGAATATGTCATGCTTCGCGGTGTCAACGACAGCGCTGCCGACGCCCGCGAATTGTTACGGCTGGCCCGCGGCATTCCAGTCAAGTTCAACCTGATTCCCTTCAACGCCTGGCCCGGCGCACCCTACGAATGCTCAACCAGCACGGCCATGCGGACATTTGCCGAAATCCTTAACGACGGCGGCTATTCGGCTCCCATACGCACGCCCCGGGGACGCGACATCCTGGCCGCCTGCGGCCAGTTGAAGTCCGCTAGTGAGCGCGCGGGACGGCGTACGGCAACGTCCTCACAAAATGTTTAAGTCGCCCACTCTGTTCCCGTGTTAGGGTGCCGTCCGCAAACACGGACCAGAGGAGGCCGCCCATGTCCATGACCAAGACCAGAACGCCGGCGCCGGAACTCAACGTCGCCACCGTTGGCGGCGAAGACTGGACTCTGTCGGATCAAACCAACGACGCATTTACGTTGGTGGTCTTTTACCGCGGCTACCACTGCCCCAAGTGCAAGCTCTACCTCGGCCATTTGAAAACCCTACTTGGCGCCCTCAATGGTAAGGGCGTCGGCGTCATCGCCGTCAGCGGCGATCCGCAGGACCGGGCCGAAACCACACACAGCGAATGGGACTTGGCCGACCTAACCGTGGGATACGGCCAAAGCGAGGGCAGCATGCGGGAATGGGGGCTCTATGTTTCCAACTCAATCCGCGAAGGTGAAACCGACCGCTTCGGCGAACCGGGCCTGTTTCTCATCCGGCCGGACGGCACACTCTATTACGCCGCCGTCAATTCAAATCCGTTTGGCCGGGCCAATCTGGATGAAATCTCGGCGATGATCGATTTTGTTGCCGAGAAGGATTATCCGGCCCGCGGCGAAGCCTAATCCATCACCATCCGGTGCATCGATCCCAAGTGTCGATAATCTCGGTGCCGCCATCGATGACGTTATAGGCGCCGTAGGCCGCCGCCGTCATGCAAGCGTGGTTGGGCATGATCCGAACCCGGGTCCCGACGGGCAGGCGATCAAAGGGGATATCTCCGGTTACCGCTTCGACGCATCCGTGTTCCTGGTGCACGCCTGTCACTTGCAACCCGGGGATCGGCTGGCATGTCTCGGCATCACAGACCAGACCGTAACCGCAATCTTGATCCAGAGCCTGGGTCGATCGGTCTTTTGACAGCGCCAGCCCGCCGGCGTCGATATAGAGCACGCCCTGTTTCCGTCGCTGGGCATTGACCGTAGCCAGGACGGTGACGGCGATATCATCAAGCGCGCAGACTCCAATTCCAGCCTGGAACAAATCTTGGAAGACGTAAACACCGGGCCTGACTTCGGTGACACCTTCGAGATGACGGGCGTAGGTGGCGGTTGGCGTCGAGCCGACACTGACGATATCGCACGCATGCCCCGCGCCCCGAAGCCGCTCCGCCGCCAACACGACCGCCGCGCGCTCGTCTTCGGCGACGGCGGCCATCTGCTCGGGACCGCGACAGTCGTAGGAGTGTCCGCCATGAGTCAAAACCCCGGCCAACTCAGCTTGGCCGGAGGCCGAAACGAGAGAAGCGATCTCCAGCAACTCATCGCTGTCCGGCGCCACCCCGGTGCGGTGCTCGCCGCAGTCGATCTCGATCAGCACCTTGTGGCGGCCGTCGTGGCTCGCAATGGCCCGGGCAACATCCGGGCTGTCGGTCAGTAATTTCAGATCAGCGCCTTGCTCAACCAACGCCGCCGCTTCGTCCAGCTTGGCCGGCGTCATGCACACCGCATAGGTGATGTCGGTCACGCCGTGGCCAAAGAAATAGGCCGCCTCGGACAGGGTCGAAACGGTCAGGCCGCCAAAGTGACCGGCCATGGCCAGACGCGCAACGTCCACGGACTTTGCCGTCTTGGCGTGCGGCCTCAGGTTAACGCCGAGGCCGAGAACGCGCTCCGTCATGGCCACCGTATTGGCGGTTAGTCGGCTACGGTCGAGGATCAGGGCGGGTGTCTTGAGTTGATCCAATTTCATGACCGTAGTCTAGGCATCCCGGTCGAGGTGGGGCAAGTCCGCTAGCCTTGCCCCGGCCAAGCATTTGCCTATACTGCGCGCGGCCCGCTCAGGGGCTTGGTAATGGGAATTCAAAACATGGCCAGCGGCATCAACAAAGTCGTGCTCGCCTACTCCGGCGGCCTGGATACTTCAGTCATTCTCAAGTGGCTGCGGGAGGCCTATGACTGCGAGGTCGTTACCTTCACCGCCGATCTGGGCCAGGGCGAGGAATTGGAGCCGGCGCGGAAGAAAGCCGAGATGCTCGGCATCAAGGAAATCTACGTCGAAGACCTGCGCGAGGAATTCGTTTCCGATTTCGTCTTCCCCATGTTCCGGGCCAACGCCATTTATGAAGGCACCTACCTGCTCGGCACCTCCATCGCACGGCCGCTGATCGCTAAGCGCCAGATTGAAATCGCCGCCGAGACCGGGGCCGACGCCGTTGCCCACGGCGCCACCGGTAAAGGCAATGACCAGGTCCGCTTCGAGCTTAGCTACTACGCGCTCAATCCGGACATCCACGTGATCGCGCCGTGGCGGGAATGGGACCTGGGCTCGCGCACCACGTTGATCGACTACGCCGAAAAGAATCAGATCCCGATCCCCACGGATAAGCGCGGCGAGGCGCCCTATTCACAGGATGCCAACTTGCTGCACATTTCGTCCGAGGGCAAAGCCCTGGAAGACCCGTGGGTAACGCCCGACGACAGTGTCTATACCCGGATCACACCGCCATGGAACGCGCCTGACAAGGTCACTGAGATCACCATTGATTTCGAAGCCGGCGACCCGGTCGCCATTGACGGAAAAAAGCTTTCGCCGGCGGCGCTATTGACCCGGCTAAACGAGCTTGGCGGCGTCAACGGCATCGGTATCGATGACATCGTCGAGAACCGTTTCATCGGCATGAAATCGCGCGGCATCTACGAAACCCCGGGCGGCACCATCCTGTTTACTGCCCGCCGCGCCATGGAAAGCCTGACGCTCGACCGCGCCACCATGCACCAGAAAGACGAGCTGATGCCGCGCTACGCGGAGACCATTTACAACGGCTTCTGGTTTGCGCCGGAACGCGAATTGCTGCAGGCCGCCATCGACCAAGCCGCCGAGCGGGTTACCGGCACCGTGCGGCTTAAGCTCTACAAGGGCAACGTCATGGTCGCCGGGCGCAAGTCGCCCAACAGCCTGTATGACGCCGACATCGTCACCTTCGAAGAAGACGACGTCTACGACCAGCACGACGCCAAGGGCTTCATCAAGCTCAATGCCTTGAGATTACGGTTGCGCAAGCGCCTTAGCGACAGCTAGGCGGTCAATAAATACTGACGATGGATTTGTCCTTGGGACAACCGGCCTCGACCAGCGTGTCACCCTGGTGGTGAAGCCGGATCCATAAGGTTTCATCTCCCGGCAGGGTCTTGAACACTTCGGCGTCCGGCGGCGGGCAGGCCAGCTTCAGGTACGAATACTTGATCCGGGAATTGCGCGTCTTGATGACCTCGGCCTCGCGGCGCAGGATGACTTTAACGTCGACCACCAACCGCAATTCCGGTGTGACGCGGACCGCCGTCATCTTCCATCCGATCTTGAGGGGGTTTTCCGCCAGGTAGTTGCCGAAGTTGGCGGCGGCCAAATCAAGAATCTCGCGGTCGCTCAGAATGTCCTCGGTCAGCTTGATACCGATGAGCAGGCTTACCGGCACCGCCAGGGCGATCATCACTCCGACGATCAATCCGTTGGCAATCCGGCGGAACTTATCAAAAATCATTCCGCGCTCCTTTCGGCGGCCTAACTCTAGGCATTCCGAACTCTGCATAACAGAACAATCAAGCTTACAAGCACAGACCTAGTAAATACTGACGATGGACTTGTCCTTGGGGCAACCCGCTTCGATCAGGGTGTCGCCCTGATGGTGGAGACGGATCCACAAGGTCTTTTCTCCGGGCAGCGTGCTGAAGACAGCGGCATTGGACGGCGGGCAGGCCAGTTTGAGGTATGAGTATTTGATCCGGGAATTTCGCGATTTGATGACCTCGGCATGGCGCCGCAGGATCACCTTGACGTCGGCTACCAATCGCAGGTCCGGCGTCACGCGCAGCGATGTCAATTTCCAGCCCGTCCGCAGGGGATTGTCCGCAAGATGGTTGCCGAAATTAGCGGCGGCCAATTCAATAACCTGACGCTCGCTCAGCTTATCCTGCAAAAACTTTGGCGCGACCATAAGGAACGTAGGGATCGCCAGGGCCAGGAAGCTGCCCAGCAGTAGGGTTTGAAGGAACCAATGAAACTTGTGGAAGATTTGGAAGCTCGTCATGTCGGTCTCCTTTCGGCGGTCCCGCTACCCAGGCCGATTTGGCTGCCTGGGCCGGTGACTTTGCGCCCCACCGTCACCGGCGGTTTGCCCTTCTCGAGGGTTCCGGACAATCCTGAACGTCCCCAATCGGTAAATGCAGATTAGACGTTGGCGGACGGCTAGGAAGTGATGATCATCACGCTAGCGAAATAAATTTTACACAAACCGGAGAAATTTCCCGGCGTAGAATATCGTCATCTATCGTCATTTATCGTCATTTATCGTCAAATGTCGTCCGTCGTCTTCGGATACTCATTACGCATGCGAAACGCCGCCGTTCCGGTCCATCGGCTATGCCCGCCACTCTCCGGTCACCGGCAAATTCCCGCCAACGAGCCGAAGGCTTTTCCTATTCACAATGTCCAACAGCATGGTCGCTCGTTAGAGCAACCCTCCCGGCATGGCCGGGGGTATTTCAATACAGAACATATAGAGTACATATGCTTCGAATACACCGCCGTCAAGGCTCCCGTACTCGAAAATTTTTGCGGCATTTTAAAGTGAAGTTTGTTCAATGTCTCTGAACTCAGCGCTAATTTCCTATACAGATGGGGTGTAAACAATATAATCGGTGGAATAGAATAGTTATGTTTTAAATTAATTTTGGAGAGCATAGATATGGCAGAACGTAATCATGGTGGCGTGCGCGAGGGAGAACTGCACAGACCTGCGCTCGAAGTGATGGCTACGCGACCGAATGGCGCAATTTCGACTAGCGACCTGATCGATGAGTTAGCTGAGATTTTTCGCCCATCGGGCAGGGACGCAAGAATAATTCCGGGTCGGAATGACACTTACTTTTCGCAAAAAGTTCGAAACCTTATTTGCCATCGAAATGCGCCCAGCAGTTTTATCGCACAAGGCTATGCTGAATACACTGGGGACGGGCTTCGAAACACTAATGCAGGGAGACGACTAATTGCCTAAGTGCACCGATACTCTGTCACGAATACTGTGCTTTATATCCGGGCTTAAACCACGCTAACTCCGTTGGGCCAGAAATATCTTTATCCCAAACAAACCAAGCATATGCAGTTGTACCACTGCCGGCTTTTTTCGCGCCCTTAGGATAAAAAGTGATTCTTTCACTGAAGACCCAAACTCGAGCAGGCGGTGATATACTAAAAATTGTGCGATTTCGTTTCGCACTTTCAAGAAATGCTAACCGAAGCAATACCGCAAACTTCTTCTGGCTTGCTTTTAAAGCAGTAGCCACAAATCCTTCCGCGCTGTGATAAGGAGGATTCGTAACAATATTCTGTGCTGTTTGATCTGTCGTCAAAAAATCGACACCTGATTTTCCATAATCACGATCGTAGAGATCGGAGCTTTTTATTTTATTTCCAGTCTCCTCAAGCACTTCCGACATGGCCCCATCGCCACAGGCGCATTCCCATATATCCCCTTCGAACTTTTCGTTATCAATTAATGCGTATGTCGCCCACGCCGGGGTCGGGTAGAAGTCTGGTCCGGCCAAATCAGCGTATCGTTTAAGTGTAGGCTTATATGAGCCATTTAAATTATATGTTGCATCCATATCGATTCTCCATATTTAAAAAGATATAAGAGAATCAATAGCTTAATATCGAGTTAATCCGCCTGCCCGCGGCCGACCCAATAGGCGTACAGCGCCAGGGGCGCCAGGGTCAGCTCTAAGCCGCGCATGGTGGCCGGCCGGGCCACGGCCATGGTCAGGATATAGGGCTTGGCGCCCGGGTTCGTTGCCTCGACGAAACGGACAAGCTGGTCGGGTCCGCGCTCGCGCCCGTAGGCGTTGGTCCAGTCCAACTCGTAGACGTGATCGGGCTGGTCGGTCGCCGGATCCAGGCTCAAAAGATCAATGCCGCCGCCGCGCCAGCTGGCATAGGCCAGGTTGTCCACCGCCCCGGTACCCAGCCATTGGCAAACCAGGGCGGTCTCGGCCAGGCGGCGAAAGGCGGCGTCGGTTACCGGCACCGGGCCGAACTGGGCGGCATAAAGGCAGGGCGCGGTCAAATAAACCTTGAAGGCAACCTGGCGCTGGAAGCGTTTGGCGTCTTTGTCAACCCGCGCCACGCGGCGGATGAGGAACGCGGACTCCAGGTAATCGAGATATTTGCGTAGCGTGTTCTTGGCGATGCCGGCGGCCTTTGCCAAATCGTCCATGGTCACTTCGCGCCCCGTATTGAAGCTCAGGATACCGAATAATTTATTCAGTTCCTGGGCATCATTGATGCCGGCAAGGCTGGACAGGTCCTTGTGCAGCACCCGGTCGGACAGGCCGTCACGGATGAAGGTCGGCGCCGGGGAGCCCTGGGTCTTGCCGACGATGCCTTCGAGAAAACCGCCGAAATTGACGTAACGGTGGAACTCGGCGTTCAAGGCCGGCAGGGCCTCGGCGCGGAGCGCCATGGGCCCATCGCCGGGATTATCGCCGAATATGGTTTTCTCCGTGCCGCGGAAGCGGAGAAATTCCAGGAAGCTCAACGGCGGCAGGACAATCACCGATAGGCGCCCACCGGCCACCGATGCGCCGGTTGTCAGCGCCGGCGCGCCGGAGGAAACAGCGGCGACAATGCGCGCCTTGGGCCGCAGTTTGGCCAGGGCCAGAACCGCGTCTTGCCAACCGCGCACATATTGGATCTCATCGTAGAAGACATAAAGCTCGGCGTCGGCCTTGTGGTGGTAGCGCCGGCAGAACATTTCAAACAGCGTCGCCAGGTCGGCCGAGGTATAGCTGGGAACGGTCATGTTGCAATAGAACACGCTGGTCGGCGGCACCCCGGACTCGATGACGTCGGCGACCATCTGGCGCAACATCACCGTCTTGCCCGCCCGCAAGGGACCGGCCAGGACAGTGACCGAGGCATCAGCGGCGGCACGGGCCTTGTCGGCAAGCGCCTGATAGCCCGCCCGCTTCGGCGGATGACGGAACTCAATCTTGGTGTCGCCGGAAAATTCCCACCACGGATTGTCGAAGGCCAAGCGCTGAAACAGATCGTTGTCGGAGATGATATGCACGGCCGCGCCCCACAAGCCCCAATCACTTAGGATCAATTCTATGATCTTAATTTATATTTCTACGCGGGAGCCGGACTCCTGTCAACAAGGTGCTGAAACAGTTAAGTAAATTGCGTTGCTCTTATAGGAGCTGCCCGGTCCGTTTCCGTAGCTCCGGCAACACCTCCGCTTCGAACCAGGGATTGCGTTTGAGCCAGCCGGTGGAGCGCCAACTGGGGTGGGGTGTGGGCAGAAAATCCGGCAGGTAGCCGCGCCAATCCCGCACTGTCTCGGTCATGGTCTTGCGCCGGTCCTTGCCCAGATAATAGGTCTGCGCGTAACCGCCGACCAACAGAGTCAGTTCAATTCGCGGCAGCAGGCGGCGCACCCGTTGGTGCCATTCGGGCGCGCATTCCGGCCGCGGCGGATTGTCGCCGCCCTTCGGGTTGGCGCCGGGATAGCAAAAGCCCATGGGAACGATAGCGATGCGCGATGGGTCATAAAACGTCTCGTCGTCGACGGCCAGCCACTGACGCAACCGTTCGCCGGACTTGTCGTCCCAGGGAACACCCGATTCATGCACCCGTGTACCCGGGGCCTGACCGATAATCATCAACCGCGCCGAGGCTTCGGCGCGCAGCACCGGGCGCGGGCCGAGCGGCAGGTCCTTCTTGCAGATGTCGCAGGCACGGATGTCGACGAGCAGGGTTTTCAGATCGTGAGCTGTCATTGCCGCCATCCGCCATCCAGGATTTCATCAACAAAGACCGGCACCAGTTGCGTGGCCGGGCCGTAACGTGTCTCGGCGAACAGGGTCGCGCCTTGGCTTGGTTCCATGTTGAGTTCCACTGTGCGGGCCTGCGTCCCCAAATGCACCTGTTGAACGAAGCCGGCCGCCGGGTAGACGTTACCCGACGTGCCGATGGAAATAAACAAGCCGCAGCCGCCCAGGGCCTCGGAAATGCGCTCCATCTCAAACGGCATTTCGCCGAACCACACGACATGCGGCCTAAGCGCACCCGATTGACCGCATTCAGCGCAGGCCTCCTCCACACCCAGGTCGCCGCGGCAAACCGTTACATCGCCGCAATCGCCGCAGCGGATCTTCAGCAGCTCGCCATGCATGTGGATGACGTTGCGGCTGCCACCCCGTTCGTGCAGATCATCGATGTTCTGCGTCACCACCAAGACGCCTCCCGGCCATTGATCCTCCAACTTGGCCAGGGCGTGATGGGCCGCGTTGGACTCGACCTCGCCGCTTGCCAACTTGCCGCGCCGCGCGTTGTAGAACTCGTGCACGCCGTGGGGGTCGCGGGCAAAGGCCTCGGGGGTGGCGACGTCCTCAATACGCACCGTGGCCCAGATGCCGTCCGTGTCGCGAAAGGTGCTGAGGCCGGATTCCTTGGAAATACCGGCACCGGTGAGGATGACAATGGACGGGTGGTGGGTGGTGTTCATTTGGCATCCCGCACAGGCTTGCTCTCTTTGCTCGCGGCCATGATAATCCCTTTCGCCGCCGCCTCCACGGGAGATTTCTTCATGGTCAATGTGCTGTTCGTCTGTCTCGGCAACATCTGCCGTTCGCCCACTGCCGAAGGCGTGTTCCGCCATCTGGTCGAAGCGGAAGGGTTAAGCGACAGCATCATTATCGATTCCGCCGGCACCGGGGCTTGGCATGTCGGTTCACCGCCGGATAGCCGGGCGCAGCAAGCGGCCAAGCAGCGCGGCATCGACTTGAGCAGCCAGCGGGCGCGCAAGGCCATATCGGCGGACTTCGAGCGGTTCGATTACGTCATCGGCATGGATAGCCAGAACCGATCCGATCTCAGCGCCATGTGTCCGCGCGGTTTCGAACAGCGCCTGCATCTGTTTCTCGACTTCGCGCCGCATGTCGGCAAAATCGAGGTCCCTGATCCCTATTACGGTGGAGACGGCGGGTTCGACCGGGTCCTCGACATGATCGAACAGGCCTCACAAGGGCTCCTGGACGACATTCGCACCAAACATCTTTAGGCCTGGCATGCGGGCCGGCATTCAAGAGATCATTGAGAGTGTCACCGGATCGACCGTAACCCGGGCCGTAAAGCTGGGCGGTGGTTGCGTCGGCGATGTCGCCCGGATCGAACTGGCGTCGGGCAAGACCGTGGTCGCCAAAACCGGCGATGCCGACAGCGGCCTGGCCGTTGAAGGCATGATGCTGGCCTACCTGCGTGAAAACTCCGGCCTGCCGGTGCCTGACGTGCTGCATGCCTCCGGCGAAATTCTGCTGATGAGCGACCTGCCGTCCGGCGGCGGTCTTGACCGCGCCACCCAGGAACACGCCGCCGACCTGGTGGCGGCCTTGCACAATGTTACCCGGGACCGGTTCGGGTTTGAGGCGGAGACGGTGATCGGCGGCTTGCCGCAACCCAATCCGGAGACCGTGAGCTGGATCGAATTTTTCCGCGACGCGCGGCTCTTGTACATGGCCGGCGAGGCGGAGAGGGCAGGGCGGTTGCCGGACCGGCTGCGGGCGCGGTTGGATGCGATGGCGGCGCGGCTTACGGATTGGATCGGTGAACCGACGGCGGCATCGCTGATCCACGGCGATATGTGGACCGGCAACGTACTCAGCCATGGCGGAGAAATCAGCGGCTTCATCGATCCCGCCATCTATTACGCCGATCCGGAAATCGAGTTGGCCTTCACGACGATGTTCGGAACCTTCGGTGATGCCTTCTTCAGCCGCTATAACGAACACCGGCCGCTGGCGCCGGGGTTCTTTGAGGAGCGGCGCGATCTCTATAACCTCTATCCGCTATTGGTCCATGTGCGGCTGTTCGGCGGCGGATATGTTTCGTCCGTGGAACGAACCCTTGAGCGGTTCGGATTTTGAGTCGAGGCCGGTTTAGGAGTTGCGATACAGGAAAGTTTAATAATTTTTTTCCTCGCCAACGAGGATTTCTAGCGACATGAGCCCATCGATGGACTCACCGGTGTGGGAGAGCGGCGCACGAATGATTTCAGTGCTGTAAATCTTGGCGGGGTAGGCCGGAAATTTTGCCCGGAACAGACAGGGCTTGCGCAGTTCAATGATGCTCTTGTACTGGTCCAACAATACACTGCGGAAAGTATTGTCCTCAATGTCGCTAAGTCTCTTTCCGGTCATCTCCGTCCCGATCATCCTGACATGCCAGGTGCCGAAGAACCGGTAAACGAATTCCAGCGGATCAGTGATGACATCGACGATGAAAACGCGGGGAACCAAGTCGAGCGGCAGGGCCATAAGGTCTATGTCGCTCCAGGCCGGCGCAAATTGATCGCCCCGAGCACCATTCCAATAGTCCAGAAACTGGCTGGCCTCAGGGTTGTCACACTCGCTCACCGGAAAAAGCCCGCTTTCCATTTCGAAAGTAACAATACCCATACGCCCTCCAGCTGCTAGAGAGTATAGACGTATTCAGTCGATCGGGGAATTATCATTGCCCGGCTTCGTCTACGAACGGGTGACGATCACTTCGGCGCCGGGTTCCTCCGGCTCGGTGTCGATCATTTCTTCGGGGAACCCCGGTGCGCGCAGATCGGTGCCGCAGGCATCCTCCAGACGCCGCACGATGGCCGACGACCACTCGCGCGCGCCGTAGCGTTCCTGGCCCTCTTCGAAAATTTTCATGACCACGGGCGAAATCTCCAATGGGACTTCGGCCCGATCGGCCACGGCCTGGAACAGGCTCATGTCCTTGATCACCAGATCCATAGTGAAATTGATGTTGTAGCTGCCGTTGAGGATGACTTGGCTTTCCGTTTCGTGAACGAAGGAGTTGCCTGACGAAATTCGTATCGCCTCATAGGTCGTGGCCAGGTCCATGCCCGCCTGCTTGGCCGTCATCAGCGCCTCTCCAACGGCCGCTAGGTGCACCGAAGCGAGATAATTGGTCACCACCTTGAGCACGGAGGCGGAGCCCAGCCGGCCGGTATGCAGGATGCGCCGGCCCATGGTCGTCAGGGCCGGCAGCGCGCGCTCGAAGGTCGCCCGCTCGCCGCCGGCGAAGATGGCGATGTTGCCGGTCGCCGCGCGGTGACAGCCGCCGGAAACGGGGCAATCAATGGGTTCCGCGCCCAACCCCGTGACCAGGGCGCCCAGCCGCTTGACCTCGGCCTCGTCGGTGGTACTCATCTCGGCCCAGATTTTACCCTCGGACAACCCGGCCAGAATCCCGTCGTCGGCCTCCATGACCGCCGCCGAAGCGGCCGGCGACGGCAGGCAGGTGATGACCATATCGACCGCCTCCGCCAATTCCTTCGGCGTGTCGGCCCAGGCCGCGCCACGGGCCAGCAACGGCTCAGCCTGGGTACGGTCCAGGTCACGCAGGGTGACGTCATAGCCGTTGCGCACCAAGCTGCCGCACAGCTTGCCGCCCGCATTTCCCAATCCGATAAATCCGATTTTCATCACTTGTCTCCGCCGTGGGTGATTACCCCGAATTTGTGCCGCCAATGGAGGAGGGCGGCAACCCTTTTTGTTGGGTGATCCGATGAGCGCCTGTATAAGACCGGCGGAGGCAAACGGTGCTGATTATTTTCGATTGCGACGGCGTGCTGGTGGACAGCGAAATCCTGGCCAGCCAGGTTCTGAGCCGCTATCTCACGGGTCTCGAGTTCAACTACTCGTTTGATGACTGTAACAGTCCCCGGTTCATGGGCCTGCCGTTGTCGAAGGTCAAAGATATCATTGAGGCTGAGACCGGCAGGGCCTTGCCCGACGATTTTATCGATCACATCCACGCCGCTGACCATGCCTTTTTTCAGGACCGCCTGCAGCCCATCGACGGCATCGGCGCGGCCCTGGACCGGATTCCGAATTCGAAATGCGTCGCCTCCAGTGGCGAGCCGGAAAAAATCGTCAACTCCCTGACCCTAACCGGTTTGCTCGATCACTTCGGCCAGCATCTCTACAGCGGATATCAGGTGGCCAACGGCAAGCCGGCGCCGGATTTGTTTCTCCACGCTTGCACCGAGATGGGCTATGAGGCCGGGCGCTGCGTGGTCATTGAGGACAGCCGGGCCGGGGTCATGGCCGGGGTTGCCGCCGGCATGCGCGTGCTCGGTTTTACCGGCGGCGGCCATTGCGGACCCGAAATGCCCGAGTTGCTCAGAGACGCGGGCGCCGATGTGATCTTCGGACATATGCGGAAATTGCCCGGCCTGCTGGACGGCCTCACAGCCTGAGCCATTGCCGCCCACCCCGCCAGCGGATACAAAACAGCATGACCGCCAAGACCATCATTACCTGCGCCGTCACCGGATCGGCGCCGACACCGGCTAAGACCCAGGCGACGCCTGTCACACCGAAAGAGATCGCCGCCTCTGCCATCGAAGCCGCCAATGCCGGCGCCAGCGTCGTTCATATCCACGTCCGCGACCCGGAGACAACGCTGCCGTCCATGGAACTGTCGCATTACCGCGAGGTGACGGAGCGCATCCGGGACTCAGGCACCGACGTCATCATCAACCTGACCACCGGCCCCGGCGCCATGTTTGTCCCCGGCGACGACGACCCCCTTGAGCCAGGCGACGGCACTGTCTTCGTCAACCCGGCTGAACGGGTGGGCCACATCGAGGAATTACGTCCGGAGATTTGCAGCCTCGACGTGGCGACGCTCAATTTCGGCGAGCGGGTGTTCATGAACGTCCCAAAACACCTGGCCATCATGGCCGACCGTATCCGCGCCGCCGGCGTCAAGCCGGAGTTGGAAGTGTTCGATACCGGTCACATCGAACTGGCCCGAAAGCTGATTGCCGACGGCCATATCGCGGAACCCGCCTACTTCCAACTCTGCCTCGGCATTTCCTATGGCGCCGGGGCGACGCCGGAAGCGCTCATCCACATGCGCGACCGCCTGCCCGAGGGTGCGCCGTGGTCGGCCTTCGGCATCGGTCCCAGGCAGTTCCCCATGGTGGCGCAAGCGGTCTTGGCCGGCGGCCATGTCCGGGTCGGCCTGGAGGACAACATCTATTTGGAGAAGGGCGTGCTGGCGCCGGGTAACGGCGCGCTGGTCGAAAAAGCCGTCTCCATCATCGAAATCATCGGCGGCAGCGTTGCGTCTGCGTCCGAAGCGCGCGGCATCTTCGGTCTGCCGGCGCCGGGTTAGATGATCCAAACCCCGGGCAATCGGGCGGAGCCATGATTGGCAATCCGGCCCTACGCGACCGCGATTTCCAGAAGCTTTGCGCCGGCTCCGCCTGCAACAACATCGGCATGAGCGGCGAGATGGTGGTGGTCGGCATCATGGCCTTTGAGGCGACCCAGTCGTCGGCCTGGGTGGGGATTGCCCTGGCGCTGTATCACCTGCCGATGCTGGTGTTCGGATTGCTGTCCGGCATCATCGCCGATTGGATGGACCGCCGCACCTTGTTGCGCCGTGTCGAATTGGCGACAGCGTTCAATCTCGTGGTGTTCGCCGGATTGATGGCGGTGATACCGTCCGCGTTGTGGCTCGTTCTGCTGTTCGCCTTCGTTGCCGGCAGCGTCCGCGATTTCGCCTATGCGGCGCGCATCAGCTACGCCTATGATCTGGTCGGCGGTCGCAACATCGTCGCCGGCCTCGGTTTGCACAATATCGTCACCCGGATCGGACAGATGGTTGGCGCCCTGGCTGCCGGCGTGATGATGCAGGACCATGGGGCGCCGGCCACGCTAATCGTTCTGGCCGCGGCCCATGTACTCGCGTTTTTCCTGGTGGCGCGGTTGCGCTCGGCCAGGCAAACCGAGCCCGCCGAGCAGATTCCTGTAATTCAAAGCCTGCGTGAGAGCATCGCCGAGATGCGGACCAATGCGGTCCTGCTGACGCTGATCCTAGTCACCGGCGTGGTCGAAGTATTCGGTTTTTCCTACTCGACAGCGCTGCCGGAACTGGCCAGCGCCCGGTTCGAGGCCGGCGCCGAGGGGTTGGGCGAGATGCACGGGGCGCGGTCCGTCGGCGGCATCATCGCCGGCCTGGCACTGGCCACCGTGGCCAGCCAGCATCGCCGCGGCCGCCTGTTTCTCATGGTCATCTGTGGCTTCGGCGCCGGATTGCTCGGACTCTCGGCAGCGGGAAATTTCATGTCGGCCCTGGCCATGATCGTCGTCATCGCGGCCATGGCCAGCGCGGCGGACGTGTTGACCCAGAGCATGATGCAGCTGTGCGTACCCGACCGCCTGCGTGGACGGGCCATGGGATTTTGGGTATTCGCCATCGGCTGGGCGCCGCTCGGCCACCTGGAGATGGGCAACCTGGCTGCCTGGCTCGGCGTCTCCACGGCACTCTCAATCAATGGCTGGGCTTTGATAGCTGTCGGCGTCCTGGTCGCCCTGACCGTGCCGCGCTTGCGGAAGTTGTAGGTCGGATCAATCAGCCGAGGCGGTATTTTTCAACCGCCGCGGAATCGAATGTGAACCCGAGACCCGGGCGCTCCGGCATTAACAGCATTCCGTCGACCAACTCCATTTGCTCATTAAATAGCGGCCCGAACCACGGCATATGCTCAACCGACATGCAGTTAGCGGACGAGCCGCCGATGCTCAGGCTCTGCTCAGTAAGAATGTGCGTGGAAATGGGGATATCATGTTCCGCGGCCACGGCTGCGGCACGCCGGAATTCGGTAAGCCCGCCGATGCGCTGCAGATCAGGCATCAAAATGTCGCAGGCGCCGGCGTCGATCATCGCGCCCATGCCATACCGGGTGTACTCGGATTCACCTGATGCGATCGGGATGTCGAGCGCGGCGCGCACCTCCGCGTGGCCGGTCAGGTCATAGCAAGCAACCGGCTCCTCGAACCAGACGAGATCAAACTCTTCCAGCTGCCGGCCGAGGTGAATGGCTTGTTTCGGCGTCAAACCCTGGTTGGCGTCGGCCATCAGTTCGATATCCGGTCCGATGGCGTCTCGGACGGTGCGAACGCGCTCGACATCTTGCTCGGCATTGGAGCTGCCAACGCGAACCTTCATTGCCCGGAATCCCTGCTCGACGAAGGACGCTGCTTCGGCTGCCAATTCGTCAAGCGGCATGGAAAGCCACAAGCCGCCACTGGCGTAGGTCTTAACGCGGTCCCGGCAGGCGCCGAACACTTGATAGAGCGGCCGGTTGGCGGCTTTGCCGATGATATCCCAACACGCCGTATCGATGGCGGAAAGGGCAATGATCGTCACGCCCTTGTGGCCGATCGGATTGATCTCGTTCCAGATACCCTGCCATATTTCCTCGACATCCTGCGGATCCCGCCCCTCAACCAACTCGGCGAAGCTCAAGACCATACTTTCGAAAATCTTCAGGCGCTTTGCGTTGATGGTAAAGGCGTATCCTTCACCGGTAATGCCGTCATCCGTTTCGAGCGAGACCAGAACGCAACCAACCGAGCGGATATCATGGATCGCCGTTGCAATCGGCTTTGCCAGCGGCACATCAACTAGGACCGTCTTCAATTTGGATATCTTCACGCGTCACTTCCCTCAAGTCCCTCGCCGGTCATCCACTTCGAATCCTGGATAGCGGTATCGAGTTTTTCGATCTAACTGATAGATTATATTCGATCGCTTTGCCAATGTAGCAGAGCAAATATGCAAGCATTCACTGTTTGGAGGGCTCGCATCGTGGCCGAAACTTTCAATCAAGACGCCGAGCGCGCGCCATCCCACATCATTGATCTTGACCGTTACCCGATTGACGATCTCAGCCGGCCGGAAACACGTGACCTGGTCGCGAATTGTCGCAGGGAACTTGACGCGGCCGGCTGCTGCGTCGTGCACAATTTCGTCCTACCGCAGTCCCTGGCGCGGATGAAAGCAGAAGCTGATCGACTGCTACCGCGGACCTTTTGGTCGACGGAAGACCACAATCCGTACTTCTGTGCCGGTGCGCCCGAGCTGCCGGCGGACCACCCGCAAAGGACATTCCAGAAACGGGATAGCGGCTTTATCAATTCCGATCTTCTGGAGGCCGACTCCGATTTGCGGGCGATCTACAATTGGGATGGATTGACCCGGTTCGTCAGCGACTGCCTCGGGGTTTCTCCGATCTATTGCTGGGCGGATCCTTTGGGCTGTAATCCTTACGGTGTGATGCGGAACGGCAGCTTCTTTCCCTGGCATTTCGACGGCAATGAGTTCACCATCAGTATTCTTGTGCAGGAGGCCGAAATGGGTGGCGTGTTCGAGTACGCGCCGGATATCCGTTCGCCGGAGAACGAGAACTTCGACTGTGTAAAGCGGGTGTTGGACGGCGGGCGGGACTGTGTTCATGCGCTCGATCTGCGGCCCGGCGATCTGCAAATTTTCAAGGGCCGGTTTTCCATGCACCGGGTCACGCCCGTCACCGGCGGCAAACCGAGAATTATTGCGCTCCCAACCTATGTGGTTGATCCTTTCGCGGTTAACCGGCCTGAGCACTCCAAGCAAGTCTACGGGCGCGCCCTGCCGATCCACTACGAACGTGAATCCTGTCGGCCCGACGCGCTAACTGACTGAGGGTACATCATGCAAATCGGATTCATCGGTTTGGGCAAGATGGGCGGACCCATGGCCGTAAACCTGATCGAAGCCGGGTTCGAACTTAACGTCCACGATCTTGACCCCGCGCAAGCGCAAGCCGTGATCACCAAGGGCGCCACTTGGGCCGAGACCGCGGCTCAAACCGCTGAAGCCGCCGATATCGTCCTGACGTCGCTCCCCGGCCCAGCAGACGTAGCGGCGGTCGCTCTTGGTGAGCATGGGATATTGGCCCATATGCGGCCGGATGCCATTCTTATTGAGACGTCAACAAACAATCTCGAGGTTTCGCACCAGCTTTGCGATGCCGCGGCGACGTACGGCGTTGAGGTGCTCGATGCCCCGGTCACCGGCGGTACGGAAGGCGCCGCCGCAGGTGATTTGACGGTACTGGTCGGCGGCTCCAAAGATGCCTTTGAGCGTTGCCTGCCGGTCTTTCGCGCTATCGGTACGCGGATTGAACATCTCGGACCCGCCGGCGCGGGATATGTGGCGAAAATCGCACAGGTAGTGCTGTGCTATATCCATTCCCTGGCTTTGTCGGAAGCACTGATGCTTGGCGTCAAAGGGGGCGTCGATGCGGACAAAATGCTGTCGATCATCCAGGACAGCGCCGGACAGAGCTACGCCGCTGACCGGTACGGCCCGGCAATCCTTCGTGGCGATTACGATCCGTCATTTGCGCTCGGCCTTGCCTATAAGGACATGCGGTTGACCATGGAACTGGCGGAAACGGTGAATGCGGCCTTACCGCTCTGTGAATTGGTCCAGCAGACCTACGAGGCGGCCTGCGATTCCTACGGCGGCGATGCCAATCATCTAACAGCCGTCAGGCTGTTGGAGGAAGCCAACCAGACATATCTCCGGGCCGGCACGCAAGCCGGGGAAAATCCGGAGGATCAAAGGGAGATTGTGTCATGAAGGACGACATAGCGGCGCGAAAAGAACTGTCGACGGAGGATTTCAAGAGTAAGGGCGGCGTACGCCAGCTTTCAGATGCCGAGTGGCAGGCCCGGGTCGATCTGGCGGCGCTCTACCGCTTGGCCGCCATGTTCGGTTACGACGACCTGATCTGGAACCACATCACCATGCGGGTTCCCGGCACCGACCATCAGTTCCTGCTCAACAAATTCGGCCTGCTCTATAACGAAGTCACGGCATCGAACCTGATCAAGGTCGATGAGGACGGCAACGTACTCGACGGACCGGAAGACGTGAATACCGCCGGTTTCGTCATTCACAGCGCCATTCATCTGGCGCATCCGGATATGAAGGTGGTCTTTCACGCTCATGCCCCGGATGGATTGGCGGCAACCACCGTTAAGGACGGTATCGAGTATCTGGTCCAGGATTCCTCGATGCTCTACGGCGACATCGGCTATCACGACTGGGAGGGACTGTCGCTGACCCTGGAAGAGCGGGACAGTCTGGCCGAAAACATTCGCGGCAAGACCTGTCTGATCATGCGAAACCACGGTTTCCTGACCGTCGGAGAAACGGCGGGCGAAGCCTTCATGCATATGTATTATTTGATCCGGGCCTGCAAAGTGATGCTTCAAGCCCGGGCCACGGGCCTCGAAATCGACCCCGGACCGAAATCGATTTGGGAGCTGTCGCGGCGGCAATACGAGAACTTTCCGCCCGGTCAATACTAATGGCCGGCGCTGCTGCGGCTCGTTGAGCAGGCGGACCCATCGTACAAGTTTTGAGCGGATCGAAGCTGGCAGCGCGACAGCTGTCAAAAAGGTAAAAGGAATATCTATGATCTATAAGGCGCGCGAGGGCCAGGTCACCTACGGCGAAGCCATCGGCATCATCATGATGCAGACGTTCATGCCGTTTCCGCCGGGCTCGCCGGGCAATGCCTCCACATTCCGCTACCCGGTCCGCTATGAACTTGTCGAGAGCGCGGTCATGGACCGCGTCGTCTTCAATCCCGACCCGGCCATGCTGGAGCCGTTCTTAGACGCCGGCCGCAAATTGGTCCGTGCCGGTGTCAAGGCGATCACCGGCAACTGCGGTTTTATGATCCTGTTCCAAGATGACATGGCGCGCGAGTTGCCGGTCCCGGTGTTCATGTCGAGCCTGTTGCAGTTGCCGTTCATTTCACGCCTGCTAGGTCCCGGTGAGAAAATCGGCATCATTACTGCTTCCAAGAAGACGTTAACCCCGGAACACCTGCGTGCCGCGACCGCCGGCGCCAATATTCCCGTCGCGATATCCGGCATGGAGGAGCGGCCCTGTTTTCGTTCCGCGATCATCAAAGAAGAGGGCGAGCTTAACTTCGAGCGTGTCGAGGCTGAAGTCGTCGATGCGGCCCGCGAGTTGGCCGACGGCGAAGGCGTCAAGGCGATCCTCTTCGAATGCACGGACCTGTCGCCCTATGCCGCTGCCGTACAGGAGGCCACGGGTCTACCGGTGTTCGATTACACAACCATGGCCGACCATGTTTTCTCTGGAATAGTCAGAGAGCGATTCTTGGGGATTTACTAGCGAAAAGCAGAAAGGGCGCGGTTTGCACCGCGCCCTTTCCCAGGTTTCGAGGCCGTATTTCCCGGATTACGCCGCGCGGACGTTCTCCAGAAACTTGGTGACTTCCTGATTGAGCTTTTCAGACTGCTCAGCCAATCCATTGGAAGATTCGAGCATTTCCGAAGCTGCCGATCCAGTTTCACCCGCCGCCTCATTGACGGTGTGGAGATTCTGGGTGACTTCCTCGGTACCGGTTGCCGCTTCAACCACGTTGCGGGAGATCTCCTGAGTCGTTGTCGACTGCTCCTCCATGGCCGCCGAGATCGAGGTGGCATTGTTGCTGATCTCGACGATGGTTTCGGAGATTCCGCCAATCGCATCGACAGCCTGTTGCGTGGCCACTTGAATGCCGCCGATCTGGCTACCAATCTCATCTGTCGCCTTGGCTGTCTGGTTGGCCAGGTTCTTGACTTCGGAGGCCACGACAGCAAAGCCCTTGCCGGCGTCACCAGCCCGGGCCGCCTCGATAGTCGCGTTCAAGGCCAGCAGGTTGGTTTGTTCGGCGATGTCGGTGATTAGTTCCACCACCTCGCCGATCTTCTGTGAGGCCGTGACCAGATCCTGGATCTGGGCGCTGGTCTCATCGGCCTGCTTGACGGCATTACCGGCAACACGGGTCGATTGATCAATTTGGGTATTGATCTCGCTGATCGACGCGGTCATCTCCTCCGTTGCCGAGGCCACGGTCTGAACGTTGGCCGAGGCCTGCGTTGCAGCCGAGGCCGCGGTCTGCGACTGACCGCTGGTCTGTTCAGCTAGGCTGGCCATGGATTGCGACGACCCCTGCATCTGCTGGGCCGAAGCCGTCACGGTACTGACGATATTGCCGACGGAAGATTCGAAATCATCGGCCATTTGCAACAGCTTGGCTCGGTTTTCTTCCTCGCGTTTGCGGTCCGCTTCGGCCGTTTCGACCTCGCGCTGGCGTTCGGCTTCCGCCTCCTGCTCTTGGCGCTTGCGGTCTTCTTCATCTCGCTGGCGCTGGGCTTCGGCAGCCTTTTCGGCCTCACTGCGAAGACGCTCCGCTTCTATGGAGTTGTCTTTCAACACCTGCATGGCTGCGGCCATCTGGCCAATCTCGTCACCGCGCTCGGCACCGGTGACTTCGACTTGCAGATCACCTTCGGCCAAATTGCCCATGACACTGGTCATGTTTTGGATCGGGTTGGCGATACCATTGCCAATCGCCCAGGCCAAACCACCGCCGATGGCGAGGGCAAAGGCTATACAGGCGGCGATCAGTATATAGGTCTGGCTCACCGTTTCCTCATTGGCCGCCTGGCGGACTTCCATCAGGCCTTCTTCCTCGGCGCTGAAATCGCCCATGATCTGGCGGAACCCGTCGAAATACTTCTTGCCGCGGGCTTCACCGACCAAATCAGCCATGTCGTCCATGGTCCTGGCGTTGCCGATTTCACGGCGCAACTTAATGGTCGGCTCGGTCACTTCCTTGACCCAGCCGTCAATTGTTGTTGCCATTTCGCCGAGAAGCTTAACTTGGGCCGGATTGTCGCTGACCGTTTCCTGCAGACCGGAAACCAGCTCGTGGAAGGTCTTGCTGCCGGCATTGTAGGGATCAAGGAACCCTTCCTGTCCGGCCAGAAGATAACCGCGCATGCCGGTTTCCATATCGACCGCCGCCGCCAACGTGGCGTTCGCCCGGCCGATCACTTCAAAGGTATGAACGACCCACTTCTGGGTGTCATCCATGATCTTAAGGCCAGCGGTAATCTCGGCTGAATTACTGGCTTCCTTGACGGAACGTTCGGCGGCTTCGAATTCTTTCTTACGCACTTCCAGCAATGCCGCCTCGCGGCCGATGAAGGTGGCGATCTCTTCGCGGAACTTGTCGAAGTACACCTTGCCGCGTGCCTCGCCGACCAGCTTGGCCATGTCGTTCATGGTCGCCGCATCGCCGATGTCACGGCGCAGTTGGATGGTCGGCTCGGTGACGTCCTTCTGCCAGGCGCGCAAGGTCTTCTCAACTTCTTCCAATCTCGCGACCTGCTTCGGATTATCGCTGACTGTCTGTTTCAGCTCACCGAGCCGCGCGTAGGTGGCTTTCTCGCCGCCACGATAGGGATTAAGGAATCCGTCCTGTCCGGCCAGCAAATAACCGCGCATGCCGGTTTCCATATCGACGGCCGAGCCGATGATGTCGGCGGCCTCGGCCAGCACGTTATGGGTATGATTGACCCGTTCGTTGGTGCCGACGATGGTGCTGATGTTGAATATGGCGACCGCACCAAGCACGACCAGTAAAACCATCGGCGCGAAGATGCCGACTAGCACCTTGGTCTTGGTCTTCAGGTTTGCAAACTTGGCACCTATTCCGTTCAACTTGCCCGCAGCTTGAGTCTTATCGGGGGTCTGCGCGCTCACCGGTGTTTCTACGGTCATGTTACTGTCTTCCATTTGTCATTTCTCCTGGCAGCATCATCGCTACATTAAGGACTTGATTGTCTCCTTAGAGACCGCACGCAACCGCAATCAGCGGTTAGGTTTCATTTTTAACTGAGCAACATAGTATGTAATTAGCAGCATATTACTGTATTCATGAATGCTGTCAACGTTATTTTTGGGGGGTGGATATCTATGGTTGTTCCGGTTGGGTCTGAGTACATAAATGGAGGAAATTAGATCCATGAATCATAGCCAATCGCAGAAACTTGCATATTGGCTGCCTGTGATTTCCGTCACTTCCCCGACCCGCAGCATGTCGTAGGGTAGGTATCGTCAAGAATGACGATTAAAGCATCTGCCTAGAACAGGAGATCGAAGATGAACACGTTAAAACCGACTTTGGACAACCGTCCTCATGACGCCATCCACGGCTTATCCGGTGGATTGATTCCCGTTATGCCTGACATGGACACCTTGCCTCCGGCTTGGGACGATGGCGCCATTCCGATGTTTGACCAGGACGTGGACGATGACTATTCGCTCACCGAGGAGCTTGAATTCTTCCGCCACGAAAACGAATACGGACTGGATTGATCAGACGGCTCGAATTATCCGAGCATTAGATTGAAGTACAGCGGTACGGCGATATAGCTGACACCGGCCATGAGTAAGGCCGCGCGTACAAGTCGCCCGGAAAACCGCCGCCACAGCACGGCGATGAGAGCCAGGGCCGCGGTCGCCTCAGCCAGGGAAACCAATGTGCCGAAATACTCCGGATCCCAATAGGACACCGGCGAGATAAACCGCCAATCGCTGAACGGCCAAAAATGCGGATGCGCGTCGTCGTGGTGAAACGGAAAGTCGAACGCCAGATGCAGCAGCGCAGATACGGCGAATGCCACAACAACCGGCCGCCGCGACACAACCGCCAATCCCAACAACGCCGCATAGATGGGCAGCGAGTTTCCAATCGCCACCAGGCTCTGCCACGGCTCACTCCAATAGACCGTCGACCAGACCTCAAGCTCGGAAGCGCCCTCAATCAGCCGGGTCCAAAGAAACATCACGAAGATCGCCGCATCGGGAACAAGTGCGCCGGCGATCACCGCCATATTCCACCGTTTTCCCCCACGCTCGTCGCCGGGCCGCGCCAGGATTACGGAACTGATCAGGAGATGAGTGGGTGTGTTCATGGCATGGTGAGAGGGTATTCCGCCAATGCCTCGTAGCGGGCGCCATCGCGGTTGAGATGACTCTGGAACAAGGTGAAGGCTTCGACACGGACCGGCCCGGCGGCGAAAGCATTGTGAGCTTCCATATAGGTCCCGGCGTCCTGTCCGGTACCGTTTTTGAGTCGGGCTACGGTAATGTGCGGCTTATACTTGCGCCCCATCGGCTCAAATCCGGCCCGCACCACCGCCTGTTCGACCTTGGCCTGAAGATGAACCAGGGCGTCACTTTTCTCTACTCCGGCCCACAACGCATGAACCCGGCGCTTGCGCTCAAAGGCGCCGACGCCGCTCAGGTGCAAGTCAAAGGCGCGGTCCTGAATAAGGCTAAGCTCCGCGTCCAAGTCGGCGGCCTCCGGTTCGCTGACGTCGCCGACAAATCGCAATGTCAAATGCAGGCTGTCCGGATCCAGCCAACGCGCACCGGCGACGCCTGATTGCAAGTCCGAAAGGCGGTCCTGAAGGTCGCCGGGAAGGGCGATGCCGACAAATACACGCATCTCCTGTCTCCGCCAAGATGATCTAGGGTGCCGGGTTGGGGTTGGCGGCGTGAATGGCCTCGATCGCTTTTTCCACCTCCGCGGATAACGTCACATCGGCCGATCCCAGATTCGTTTGCAGTTGGTCCAGCGTGGTGGCGCCGATGATGTTGGACGTCAGAAAGCGCCGCGAATTGACGTAGGCCAAGGCCATTTGCGCCGGGTCCAATCCGTGCTCGCGGGCCAGAACGACGTACTCCTCAGTGGCGCCGATGCCGTTGGGTTGAAAGTACCTGCCGTATTGCGGGTAGAGCTTATGGCGGGAACCGTCCGGCAATGCGCCGTCGAGATACTTCCCTGTCAGCGCGCCGAAACCCAGCGGCGAATAGGCCAGTAAGCCGCAGTCTTCGCGAATGGCGACTTCGGCCAGGCCGACCTCGAAAGTTCGGCACAATAGGCTGTAGGGGTTTTGGATGCTGGCGGCGCGGGGCAGGCCGTTGGCATCCGCCAAGGCGGCATGGCGCATCAGGCCCCAGGCGGTCTCATTGGAAACGCCGAAGGCGCGCACCCGCCCGGCCTCGATCTCGCGGGCCATTCCGTCCAGGGTTTCCTCAAGCGGCGTCCACTCAGCCCCGTCCGAATGCTCGTAGCCGAGCTTGCCAAAATAGTTGGCCGGCCGCTCCGGCCAGTGGGTCTGATAGAGATCGATGGTGTCGACCTGAAGGCGTTTGAGGCTTTGTTCGACGGCGTCGCGGATCTGCGTCCGCCCCAGGGTCGTATCGCCGCCGCGCACATGCGCGAACCCGGCCCCGGGACCTGTAATTTTCGTCGCCACCACGACCTTATCGCGATTACCCCGCGCCTTGATCCAATTGCCGATAATCTCCTCGCTGCGGCCCTGGGTCTCGGCTTTGGCCGGAAACGAATACATCTCGGCGGTGTCGAAAAAATTGACACCATGATCCAAGGCCATATCCATTTGGGCGAAGGCTTCGTCTTGAGAATTCTGTTGGCCGAAAGTCATGGTGCCGAGACAAATTTCGCTGACCGAAATGCCGGTGCGGCCGAGTGGATTCATACGCATGGGAAAGGTTCCGCGATGTGGTGGAGGGTTCGTTAGGATGGTCCAGCAACCCAGCCGGTGCAAGTCCGCCGAAGTCCGTTACCCAACCTGGCCGTGGCAGCGCTTGTATTTTTTGCCCGACCCGCAGGGGCAAGGGGCGTTGCGCGAAACGCGGCCCCAGGTATGCGGGGCTTCGGCAATGAATTCGTCCTCATTGACGTCTCTTTCACCGTCGGAGTCGGGCGCAACATCCGGTCGGCGAACAATGCCGATGGCGGCTTCGCGAAGACTTTCCACGGCGCGAGCAAATTCCGGCGCTGCAATCTCCGCCATGATCCGCCGCTTCTCCGGTTCCGTAACCCGGTTGACGTAATACTCCAGAGCGCTGACGATTTGAAACAGGGTGCCGCGGAACAATATCATCACGGCCTTACCGGTACGGTCCGATAAGGCGTCATCGGCCGTCATCATGGGTTCGAGCAAGTCCATCAGGCGCGTGAGATAGGCCTTGTCTTGAAACTCATCCGCAGCCTCGAAGCACGTAAGCACCCGGTCTAAAAAACTGTTGATGGCGGCAACGAGTTCTTCCGCGTCCCAGGCAGCATCAAAATTGTCAGAGGTAAAGACAGGAAACCCATCGATGATCTCGTCGCAAATTTTTTGCTTTCCTCCCTTGATCAGCGGCAGGGACAGCTTCTCACGGCGCATCGGCGCGGCGCCCTCAATCAACGCGCCGTCGCTGCAATTGAAGAACTTTCGCCCGCCGCCGTTCTCGTTGATGGCGTGGCGCATCGCTTCGCGTGCCGCAAACAAGTCCTTGGAACAATATGCCGACCCGCCGAAGTTGGCTTGGACTTCCACATCGAAGGTGAGATCGCTTTCCGAAACGATGGCGTCCTCTGTGTAGTGATACGAATCCTTCGAATGATGCCGGCCCGTTCCCCTTGATCCCAAATCGACGCCGAACAGATAAATATTTCGAAAGCCGGCCTCTATGGCGAAGGACAGGCTGGCATTGGCGACCGTCGGATCGGGGCGGAGCATACAGTTGCGCGCCGATTGGCAGAACAGAGGGTGTGCGCTGAGACCGGCCCGAAAAAAATAGATGACGTCTTGGAAAAGCGGAATAATACGCGGATCAACCGTGGACGCCGCCAGCAGGCAAACAGACGAGATATCGTGCGCCTCGGCTACCGGGGCAACAACCGGATAGACGGAAATATTTTCCGTTTCCACATGGAAGTCCGGCACAACTCCGTTGGCGGCCAGTGACCCGAGCGCCGAACCGCTGGAGATGATCACCGCGCGGTCGGCATTTTCCTTGATAAAGGCCATGCTCTCGTCCAAGGACGGACCCGTTGCGACGACAAAAACCGGCACATCCAACCGTTGGGCATCATCGCGCAAATAGACCCTGGCGTTGCCGGTGCCAAGATTTCCGTGGGCATTCCGGACCATCAAGGTTTCGTCCGTGAAAAACCCCAATCCATAAATGATCAGGTCCATTTTTGCGGACAGGCTGCTCATCAAACCGGCGAGCGCGGGGGATTGGTCGTGAATAAAAAGAGTTAAGCCATCAACAGAGCAGGGATTTGCCCCGCGCAAGGTGGCGCGCAAGCTCTCGGAAAGGGCTTCCGCATCGCTCTTGACGATGAACCGGACAGAGCATCCCTTGTCGGCCAGGGAATCTAGCAGGGCATCCCAGTCATAGACCTCCAACGAGTGATGCAGAAACTCCAGGCTCTGGTCGACAAAGACAAGCGCCTGACAATCCGTCATCTCCACCAATTCATCGATATGCCTGCCCAGACCAATGCCTAGAATGACCAGAAAATAGGACTGCCGCGAAACCGGCCCTATTCCGAATTGCATGCCGGCCTGTTTGGCCCCGGCCAGGATTCCGCTGACGAACCTATTTGTATAGCGGTCCAATTTTTCACCGGGGACCGGCTGCTCGGTGATGAAGCGGCTCGGCCCGACCTCCCAGAACTGCCGCAGTTGTTCGGCGGCGATTTCGGACGCCTTGCCGTCATAAACCGCCCGTCCACCGGCCACGACATCGGGCTCGCCGGCCTCGTCAATGATCAGTTGCGCAGTGGGCCGGAAGTCAGTAAGGGCCTTGTGGAGGTCCGGGACATGGCGCTTGAAGGCATCCAAATTCCGTGTTCTCAGCCGCAAACGGTCGTCCATTCCGGGTTCCATTTGTTTTACGCTAGGCAGGCAACAGGGTTTCCACCAGCCGGGCCCAATAGCTGGCCCCGGTAACGGCGATCTCGTCGTTGAAATCATAGTTGGGATTGTGCACCGAGCAACCGCCGGGGCCGCCTTCGGTTCCGTTGCCCAGCAGCACATAACAACCGGGCTTTTCGCGCAGCATGAAGGAAAAGTCCTCGGATCCCATATCCAGCGCCGTATCGGTGGAAATACGGTCCGCGCCGACGATTTCGGCGGCCACATCGGCACACCACGCTGTTTCCTTCTCAGAGTTAACCGTCGTCGGATAGCCGCGCTGATAGTCCACATCCGCCGTCGCCTTCATGGCCACGGCGACGCCTTCACAAATTGTCTGGATTTCCTTTTCCACGCGATCCTGGGTTTCAGACTGGAAAGTCCGGACCGAGCCAACCAATTCGACGGTTTCGGGGATCACGTTTTCGGCGCTACCGCCGTGAACGCAGCAAATGGATACCACGACAGAGTCGAGCGGATCGACGCTGCGGCTGGCGATGGTCTGAAGGGCGGTGATGATTTGCGCCGCGATGGGTACGGGATCGACCGCCAGATCGGGCATCGCCGCATGGCCGCCACGCCCGGTCACGGTAATCCGCACGGTGTCCGCCGCCGCCATGAGCGGGCCCGGCCGCATTTCGATATTGGCGGCCGGAATCCCCGGCATGTTATGCAGGCCATAGACGGACTCCACGGGAAACTTGTCGAACAATCCTTCTTCGATCATGACCCGGGCGCCGCCAATGGATTCCTCGGCCGGCTGGAAGATGAAGGCGACGCGGCCGTTGAAATTCCTTGTTTCCGCCAAATACCGAGCCGCGCCCAGCAGCATGGCCGTGTGGCCGTCATGGCCGCAGGCGTGCATTGAGCCGTCATTGACGGAGCGGTGCTCAAACTCGTTGAATTCCTGCATGGGCAACGCATCCATGTCGGCCCTGAGGCCGATCATGCGCTCGCCGCCGCCTTGTCCTTGAAGCAGGCCGACAACGCCGGTCGTCGCCAGGCCCCGGTGAACCTCGATGTCCCATTCGTTCAGCATTTCGGCCACCACATCGGCGGTGCGCTGTTCTTCGAAAGCAAGCTCCGGATGTTTGTGGATATCGCGCCGCCAGGATTTCATATCCGCCGCGAACTCGGTGATTCGATTGATAACAGGCATAACGTCTCCGAAGGTTGAAAACGGCGGCTAGAGGAATAACGCCAACACCCCTGTATAGCCGTAAAGGCGGTTGTTGGAAATTTCACCATTGCCAAAAAATCCGACCACGGGGAATTCACCCAGCACGCTTTTGATCAGCGCCATCTCGCGGCCCTCTTCGCCGAACATATTGGGGCCGCGCGCAACGCAGGAGAAATACAAGCCGCCGCGGGGCGAGCCCGGCAGGCGGCGCTTCAGATCCTCGGCCATGCGGATCAAGTCGGCTTCCGCCGCCTTGGGATCGCGGCGCACGAACATCACGCGGTCGCCGTTCTCGACCGGCCCGCCGATGGCCAGCCAGCCCCGCTCGGGGTCGATACCAACCAAATTACGGACCAGGTAATCGCCCGTATCGGAGCCGCGTATGGGGAACGCCGCGTGTATGTATCCCGCCGCCCGGTTCAGATCCCGGGCCAGCAATTCGCCAACGTTATCCTTGAAAACGTCAAGCGCCGGTTCACCGTCCAGACCCATGATCACGTTGTCCAAACAATCGGTCACGTTATGGATGGCGCCAACGGGAGAGCAGCCCTGGCTGAGGCCGGTGGCGACCTCAACCTCCGGCCCGAACAGCACCCCCGACAGGCCGCCGCTGGTGACGGTCCCGGCCAGTTGATGCTGATAACTTCTTGACGATGTCAGCCCACCGACCAAAAATCCCGGTATTTCCAAAGTCAGATTCTCGATTTCCCGTGAAAGGCTCTCGACCAAGGATGGAATTTCCGGGTTCATGGGATCGCCATGGATGACGCCAAACGGCGGTGACGTTTCGGTCATCCAGGTACGCTCGCTCTCGGGAATTTGCTCCATGCTGTCCTCGATCACCGGCAACACCCGAAACGCGGACTCGGGCAGGCTCGTCACCATCACCGCCGCCGCCGGCTGGTCGAAGTACTCCTGTTCACCGCCGCAAATTCCGATGCCCAGGCTGCCGACCCAATGCTCGACACCCAGGGTCTGGCGCAAATAGGTCAGGATCGAGGAGAAATCCTCGGCCAGGGCGTCGGTGGCATAGAGAAATCCCAGCCGCGCCTCGCCGTCGCCGGCCGCCGGCAACGGGTCCAGCTCAGCAACCAACCCGCGAGCCAACGGCCCCCAGGTTTCGGCGTGCATATGGGCAAAGGTGAAAGCAGTCATCGGTCCGATGCGGTTTCCTTGAGCGGCGCCTAAGCGCATCTTAAGCACGACCGGCCCAAACAGGCAAAACTCGCCTCACGCAAGTGTGTTTAACTGGATTGCTTTGGCCCCGCGAAACTATTGATTTCAGGGCCCAACATGCCATATTAAAGGCCAAGTACGGTTTCCAAACACACACAGGGATTTAGTAAGGAATTTTCCATGGCTCTCGAACCTGACAACAGATTCACCCTGCGCACCGCGCAAATGGACGCCGGCCAAGCCGCCGACGCCATGATCGACGTGGGTCTCAGGCAATACATGCTGCGCGTCTACAACTATATGGCCACGGGATTGGCGTTGACGGGCCTCGTCGCATTCGGCACCTCACAATCTCCTGAGCTGATGCAGACCATTCACGGCACCGGCCTGCGCTGGATCGTGATGTTTGGCCCGATCGGCTTTGTATTCTTCTTGAGCGCGCGCATTCATGCCATCAAGGCCTCCACGGCCCAGACCCTGTTCTGGGTCTATTCGGCCATGATGGGCCTGATGATGAGCTACATCTTCCTGGCCTATACCGGCGCCAGCGTCGCACGGGTATTCTTCATCACGGCGGGCACGTTCGCCGCCATGAGCCTGTACGGCTATACCACCAAGCGCGACCTGTCGGGCTTCGGCTCATTCCTGTTCATGGGCTTGATCGGCATCATTATCGCCAGCGTGGTTAATATCTTCCTGGCCTCATCGGCGCTGCACTTCGTCATCTCGGTCGTCGGTGTTCTGGTGTTCGTCGGCCTGACCGCCTACGACACACAGCAGATCAAGTCTGTATACGACGAACTCGATGGCTCCGAGGTCGCCGGCAAGAAGGCGATCATGGGCGCGTTGCGGCTCTACCTCGACTTCATCAACCTGTTCATCATGCTGCTGCACCTGTTCGGCAACCGCGAATAGACGGCACACGGCCGATTTTCGAAGCCGCCCGGCGCCTCAGGTTCCGGGCGGTTTTCTTTTGCCCGCATCAAACGCAGCGCCCGCCGTCGACCTCCAGGCATACGCCGGTGATGAAGTCTGCCTCGTCCGAGGCCAGGTAGAGTGCGGCGTTGGCCACGTCCTGGGGCGTCGACATGCGGCCAAGCGGGATGGTGTCGATGAACTTTTGGCGAATTTCCGGAGTATCCTCGCCGCCCATGAATTCCACCGCCATGGGCGTATCGCCAACCACCGGATTGATGGCGTTGACGCGAATGCCGTCCGGCGCCAGTTCCACGGCCATGGACTTGGTCAAGGTCACCACAGCGCCCTTTGACCCGTTGTACCAGGTCAATCCCGGGCGCGGGCTGACGGCAGCGGTGGACGCCGTGTTGATGATCACGCCGCCGCCGCGCCGCTTGAGCGCCGGCACGCCATGCAGCGCGCCGAGATAGATGCTTTTGACGTTGACCGCGTAAATTTGGTCGAACACCTCCTCCGGCACATCGAGCATGGACATGCGTCGCTGCGGTATACCGGCATTGTTGACCAGGATATCGAGACCGCCGAAAGCGCCCTCCGCCGCAGAGATCATGTCCTCGACGTCGCCGTTCTTGGACACGTCGGCGGTAACGGCCATAGCGCCGTCAAGCTCACCGGCAACGCGCTCGGCCGCCGCTCCGTCGATGTCGGCGACAACGACGCTGGCGCCTTCTTCGGCAAACCGGCGGGCAATTCCCTCGCCGAACCCTGAGCCGCCGCCGGTGACGACGCAGACTCGCTCACGCAACCGCATGGCATGGCCTCCTCGCTGTTTCGGCGAGTATGGCCTTACGGGCGCAGCATTTCCATGGCGCTGTTGAGCTGGCTCATGCGGCCGTGGTGGCCATATCCGCTATCGGGGTGATGAACCGTTGCCAGCACGCGAAACCGGGCCCTGAGCGTGGCCATATCCGGCGCGGCACTGGGCGCGAAACCAAGCACGTGCAAGGCGTCTTCGCGAGTCGCGATGCCGCCTGCCAGGGGATCAAATGAAAGCACCGAGACCATGGCCCTTAGCCGGTCCAATTCCTCGATGTCGGCCGGCGCCGGATCGTTCGCGCCCGGTGCTGCCAGGTTAAACTCCGTTTCCCCATCGTCCATCGCCAGCATCAGCCCAAGCGCCCGGCGCAGAAAGACTTCATCGTAGCCGTGCGCCATGCGGACCTGGAGCCGGGGCTTGCGCTGCCAGGGGCGGCCCTTGGCGGCGCCGGATTTGAGGATTACTGTTTCACGGTCACCGGATAAAGGCTCGCCGGGGTCGGGAAAGTCGGAAATAGCCTCGGGCGGCACCATCAGCACCACGGACCGCACCAAATCGGCGACGTTGACCCCACGCCGCTCGGCCAAGTCCGTGACCGAGTCGCGAAGCGTGCTGGAACAGGGAATGGTGTATGAATGTTTTCTAATCTTCGATGCCATGGCCGGCCTTCTCCGTGAAACGTCAATAACTCCGTCGAGGAGCTGTCCCCATATAAATCAAGCAGTTGTGGTTCAATCTTGTCCCAGAAACCATATCTGCTGAGAAACGACTTTAGGGATCAGTCCTCACCCGTCAACTACTCTGGTGGTTATTTATTACCTGTTTATTACCGGTAGGCGTGTAAACCCGCCTCCACCAGCCTCCTTTTTGCGTTGATATGGCGATACAGCAGTCATTCTTCGCAGTGATGACTGTCTGCTAACTAATTGTTTTTACTATATTACCTTGACCTCCCCGTTAGATTGACGACGACGCAGGTCGTGGCGTAATCACCGCGCGGTCCGATTTCGCCGGCCACCCGTCGGCAGCCAGCCGGGCAAGCGAAAATCACACCATTTTCGGCTAAACCCCCAGTAAAAGGCGTTTTTTGGATTTCGATTCGGCCAATTCGAATCGGCACGGAAACTTGTTCGGAGGCTCCGTATACGTGCAACTGCGCCTGTGGTTCGGCAATTTCAATGGCCGAACCGGCGCCATCGGTTATGTAATGAACTCCCGGCGCCGGAGGGCCAGTCTGGCCAGCAGGAAATTCGCCCGGCCATCGCCGGCGACATACGCGCCGGTCGCACTTATCATCACGAAAATTGCCTTTGGTTGAATTGTAACGAAATCGAAACAGGGCTCGCTTTACTTGGCGTCAGCTGATTCACCGGACTCGCTCTCCGGCTCCTCATCGCCGGCGGCGGTGGCGAAATCGTTCAACGCTTCGGCGTCGAGTTCTTCGGCCATCTGGTCAAATTCGTCGGCGTCGGCGCCGGCCAAATAATTGGCCATCATGACGCCGCCAGCAAACGACAACCCGACCAGCACGACCAAGACAGCGGCGGCGGATACTGCCCGTGCACGGAGGCTGCGGCGGCGGGCGGCGGAGGTCCCGCCGGAATCGGGCGTCGGATCTGCAGCGCGGATATTATCGTTCCCGGCGCGAACCGATTGTTTATCCGCCGAGCTGGAGGCGGCAACCGGCGGCCCTCCCCGGCCTGACTGTTTGGCGGTGTACATGGCGGCATCGGCGCGGGCCAGCAGGGTTTCCCCGTCCTCGCCGTCATCAGGAAAGACGCTGATGCCGACACTGGCGGAAATTAAGGCTTCGGTACCATCCAAGTTGAACGGCCTGCCCAGGGCATAGCAAATTTTTTCCGCGATGCGCCGAGCCGAACGGTCGCGGCCGATAGAGGGAAGAACGACGGCAAACTCGTCCCCGCCGATTCGCGCTACCGTATCCGTGGCGCGGAGAAACTCCGTCATACGGTCCGCCGTCTCGCTCAATAACTGGTCGCCCGCGGCATGCCCGAGGCTGTCGTTCACCACCTTGAAGTGGTCGAGGTCTATGAACAGAACCGCTAGGTTTTCACTGTCACGACGGGCTCTGTTGATGGTTTGGTTGAGGCGGTCAAAGAATAGATAGCGGTTAGGCAGTCCGGTCAGCGCGTCAAAATTGGCCTGGTAACGGATGCGCTCAGTCTCGCTTCGGGCTTCGGTGACATCATTTATGACCAGAACGCGCTCGACCAGCCGGCCGGCGCCGTCGGTAACTTCGCTGGCCGAGACCCAGGCCGGAAAGCAGGAGCCATCCTTGCGGCCAATCTCCATCTCCGAACTCCAGCTTCCGGAGACGTTACCGAGAGCCTTCTCAAAGCCGTCAATGGGAACGCCGATCAACTGGTCCCTGTCGTGTCCAGTCAGATTTGCAAATGCCGGATTGACGGCTGAAATCCTGTCCTCGGTGTCGGTAATGACGATACCGGCGGCGGCCG